>FWWM01003774.1_pt1 | contig 36845 bp, 30 predicted proteins | sample 2228351 | NCBI WGS metagenome assembly FWWM01 (sample SAMEA103939774, study PRJEB20133) | metagenome
AGTGCAGCCTGCGATGGCTTCGGCAGGCTGTTGTCGGCCTTCCATGCCTCGTACTGCCGCCCCCACTCGGCCAGCGCCCAGTTGTAGGCGAACCGTTTTCTGCCGTTCCAGGTCGTCCTTCTGGTCGTGACTGGAAACGCTGGCATAGGCCACGGTGCGGCGCTGAGCGTCCGCCTTGGCGCGGAACATCTCCGGCTTGAGCTTGGCGAGGTCGTAGCGGCGGTGGCCGCCCGCCGTGTGTTCGGCGGCCAGCCTGCCCGATGCCTCCCAGCGGCTTCGCCTATGCTTACCAATCTCTCCACTTTGGAGATTTTAGCATAGATATGGATAGGTTCGATTTGAACTGCTCAAGCCCTTGGCGACCTCAGCGTATAAAGCTAAGGTCTTAAGGGCGCAAGCCTGCCAGGAAAAACGCTCAGCCAGCTTCCTTCCTTGCACCCGCAAGCGCTCGCCAAGCGCCAGATCTTCGAGCAAGCAGAGCAAAGCATAAGCGATCGCGTCTGGATCGTAAGGGTCGACCAAAACCGCAGCGTCTTGAGTCCATGAGGCCATCGCCGAGCCGTGCGAGGTCAACACCGGCGCACCACAACCCATTGCCTCCAGTACTGGCAAGCCAAATCCCTCGTACAACGAGACATATACGAATACCGCCGCCCCCCCATACAGAGCGGGAAGATCGCTTTCTTGAACATAGCCTAGCCACCTTAGCTCGCCGCGGCGCTCAAAAGCATCCAGCTTAGGCCAAAATGATCTGCCATACCAACCCTTGGCGCCGACCAACACCAGAGGAAAACCCTGCCTGATCGCCGCAGGCAGGCGCGCGTAAGCTTCAAGCAGGCGTTCTAGGTTCTTGCGCGGTTCCAAGGTGCCTACGCTCAACACATACCGGCGCGCCGCCAGCCCGTAGCGCTCCAGCGCAGCTCTAAGCACAAAATCAGACGGGGGACGGAAGCTGGCTTCAAGTCCTAAGGGAATGACCGCCACCTTGTCCGCAGCGACCCCCAAACCGTGGATGATTTCTTGTCGCGACCACTCCGATACCGTGATGATCTTGGCGCAATCGGCCAAAGCCTTAGGCAGCTCGCGTTCCAGCCAACGCACGCGTTGTTTGGGGTGATACTGAGGAAATCGAAGATGCGACAAATCGTGGACAGTGATGACCTTAGGGCAAGCGATGGGCGGTGGGATGTAGTTGGGCTCGTGATAAATAGCCCCTTTGGGCAAGCGCCGCACCAGCGCCTGGCCGCGCAAGCGGCGAGTAAGCTGCCAAGCCGTGCGGATGCCGGGGACATGGCTTAACACGCGCCGCCAAACCGAGCCGCGCCAGTCATCGGCTTGCACCTGATGCGCGCACAAGCAGGCCAAAGCCTGAGGATCTTTAAACCAAAGCCCGTGCTGCATGCCGCTGACCTGAACGCGCTCGGGCATGGTCAGGTATTCGCGCAGCAGGCAAGCAGTATAGCGCCCGATGCCGGTGCGTGGTGGCGCCAAAGCTTCTAAGCCAAGGATGAGGTTTAGGCGCATCGGGCCAACGATACTGAAGCTAGGATCTGCCAGGCAAACGCTCTGCTAGCTGGCACACCGCCTGCACTGGACAGGAAAATATCCTGGAAAAGCCAGTGGCGCTTGCGTTCCAGCGACGGCAAGCTGGATTTCGGCAACTCAAAGCGGGGTTTAAAATGGTATCTGTGGTATATAATGCAAAAAATCTTGAAGATTGTAATGGTTATTTCCTTTAGGGGGGTTAATGAAATGTCTTTGCATCAGCGGAGCTACCCAGTTTCATCTCCGCTGTCTTGCAAGCGCTTTGGCTCAAGCGGGCGTAGTTTTTTCATCCTCAGACAATTCTAATCTTTCTTTGGATCAGTGGCACCAGCAAGTCGTCGATGCCCATGTTCCGCCTGGCTCACCGTTGGTTGCTATTACCTCACCGGGAAAAATGTGGGAGCAGTTGGCGGCCAATATTTTCATCGCCCACATGCACCATCCTGTCTGGGGATGGGCGGATGAGCGCAGCTTGGCGTTGCTCGATTTCTGGCGGACGTTCGAGCCGGGCGTGCGCTTTATCCTACTCTGTGTTCCGCCGCAGACCTTTGTCGCCGAAGCCATCCTAACTTGCCCCGATCCGTTCGATGTCCAGGGTTTGCTAGAAAGTTGGCGGCTTAAGCACGAGGCGATGTTGCGCTTCTATTTGCGCCATCCGCAGGAAAGCTTGTTGCTACATGCCGACGACGCGCTCCAATGCGCGCTGCAAGTGATTGAGCACTGTCGCAAGCGGTGGGATTTCCCCCTGGACGCTTCGGATAAGGCAATAGCCGTTGCAGCTCCCGATGGCCGCTACTCACCCCTGGTTCGCTTTATGGCTGCGCACCTTGGGCAAGGGAGGTTAGAAGAGCAGTCTTTGTGGAACGAAATTGAAGCCAGCTTGGTTTGCCTGAGAGAACCTGGCCAACGCAGCGTCTTTGAGGCAACCATTCAGGAAGCCGTTGCCGATTTTCACGCGGTTAAAGATCGCCTTGAGGAAGTTACGAACCTTAAAGCTAGGTGGGAAAGTGCCTTGCAAGAGATTGCCGCTTTGCAGCAACAGCTACAGGCAACGGCCGAAGCCAAACAAAGCCTTGAAACCAGGCTCAAAGAAACATCGGAAGAAGTCGCACTCATCTTGCAACAACTGCATCAGTTGCAAGAGGAGTTTGAACACCGCTTCCTTAAGGCCTGGATGGGGCGACCTTGGGCCATTTTCCAGCGCCTCGGCAAAGACCGGCCGTCTCAAGAGCCTGGTAAAGCCATGACCGCCAGGCAACTGCTGGCCTTGCGCGGGGAGAATTTTGTCCGCGCCGCTTATCGGGCTATCCTAGGGCGCGAACCAGACCCACAGGGGCTAGCGCATTACCGCAAGCTGGCGGCGCTGGGCTTGGTCGGCAGAATGGCGGTCCTTATCAGAATCCTGTATTCGGAAGAGGCAAAGTCCAAGCGCAGGGCACGCGCGTTCTGGAAACAAACTCGCGCCGGCGTTGGCTGAGGCGTAAGCTCGTCTTAAGGGGGCAGGCGATGGATAATGATGGGTTGACTCCTTCTGCTGCGCCGGCCGGCACCGAGCCGCTGGCGCATCCAGCACCTGCGCGGCTTCGCAGCACTGACCAATCAGCGCCAGGCCAGGGTAGAAGATCAGGTCCAGCTTCGCGGATTGGCGGACTGCAAAGCGGGGCATGCTCCGTTGGGTGCAATGGGACGATGCAATCTCTCATAAATCAATAGGTTGTGTTTGAGCTATGGCAAATGGACACGGATTCAGGTTGAGGTAACGATTGGGCATTACTTCCTACGCGCAAAATTTTGAAGATGTCATTCTTTGGCGAGCGCTCCAGGATGCAACACCTGGCTTTTATATCGACATAGGCGCTCAAGACCCTGTGGTCGATTCGGTGAGCAAGGCATTTTATGAACACGGTTGGCGCGGTATACACGTCGAGCCCGTCACCAAGTACGCCAACCTTTTGCGTGCCGACCGGCCGGATGAAACGGTGATTCAAGCCGTGGTAGCCGAGCAGCAGGGTGTGGTGACGTTTTATGAAATCCCTGGAGGGCTTTCCACAGCCTGCAAGGAGATTGCCGAAGAACACCAACAAAAACTGGGCTGTCAGATTGTCAAGACGCTGGTGACCGCAATCACTCTGGATGATGTGTTGGAATTAGCCCAGAGCGATACCGTTCATTGGTTAAAAATCGATGTCGAGGGATATGAACGGCAAGTCCTTTCGGGTTGGCGTAACTCGCCTATTCGTCCTTGGGTGATCGTCATCGAAGCGACCTGGCCTAACACCAGGCGAGACACATTTGAGGAGTGGGAAGATCTCGTTCTGGCCAAAGGTTATGAATTGGTTTATCGCGATGGACTAAACCGCTTTTATTTGCATCAGTCCCAGTCTGGGCGCAAGGAGCGTTTCGAATATCCCCCAAATGTGTTTGACGGCTTTCAGTTAAGTGGCACGGCGACATCGCTGACGGTTGTGGCCGCCCGCCATCTTCAGCAAGAGTACGACCGTTTACGGGTAGAAGAAGAGCAGCTCCAACAAGAAACTCAAAATTTGAAGGCAGAGATACAAAAGCGCGCGCTGGAGCAGCAGACCGGTCAAACTGTTTTACAGTGCTTGGCCAGTCAAGCGCTAGAGCAGGTGCAAAAGGCCTCAGTAGAGCACATAAAGCAGCTTCTAGAGCGCGAACGCGCCCATGCCGAGCAGCTGGAGGCTTTGCACCAGGCGTGGCGGCAAGCCGAGCGTGAGCGCGAGCAAGCTCATGCCTCGGAGATAGCGCAGCTGCGGCAAGCTCTGGAGGCTGCAAATTACAACGCTGCCATTTCAAAAAACGAGATTGAAAGACTTAACGATGAACTGAAAAGGAAAGACGATGAAATCAGGATAATTTCCGAAGAGAACCGAATGATGCAAGAGAAGCTGACAGCACAACAAAATATGTCACTCCTTGAGCTACTTAAGGTTCCAGAAGACGAATTTGTCCATACCGTTTACCGCAGGTTGTTGGGTAGAGAACCAGACCCAGCTGGTCTTGCCCACTACACCGCCAGAGTTGCGCTTGGGCATTCTAAGATGGATGTCTTAATAGATATACTCGGTTCGGAAGAAGCAAAACAGCGATTGCAAAGTGGTGCGCTGAACACCGAGGAAGCTTTGTATTGGCGTGAGGTTTATCAACAACTTGTCAATAGAAAAACAACTGGCAACTGGAAGCGGCGCGTGAATCAATGGGCAAGGAGTCTGGGATTGATGGGGCGGCATTCCGCGAACATGGGCGGCGTGGAGGAAGTGAAAAATTCGCTGCATGCGCTTGTGCGCAGCGTGGAAGAACTGAGCAATCGCCTGGCCAGGACCGTAGCTGGTGCGCCGATGCCAGTGATCCAGGCTCCGCCCGAACCGGAAGCTGCCGCCTCCGGGCTGAATTTGGCCTCGGCGGCGCTTCAGTATTACCGGCGTCTCCAGGCTTTGCGCGCCATGTCATCCGACTGGAAGAGCCACTGATATGCGCATCGTCATCGACATCCAAGGTGCGCAAGGGTTAAGCCGTCATCGCGGGATCGGCCGCTATTGCCTGCATTTCGCGCTGGAGTTTGTGCGCCAGCGCGGTCACAACGAAGTCTTTTTGGCGCTCAACGGGGCGTTTGTCGACAGCATCGCATGGCTACGCGCTGAGTTTGATGGACTGTTGTCGCAAGAAAACCTCGTCGTCTGGTCGGCGCCGGGGCCTTGCCCTGCACTCGACCCCGCGGCAGAACCACGGCGCCGCCAGGCTGAGATCATCCGAGAAGCGTTTCTTGCTGAACTAGAACCCGATTGGATTATCGTCTGTTCCCTTTTTGAAGGGCTAGGCGACGATGTTTGCGTCAGCATTGGCAGGCTGCATCGTTTGCCTACCGCAGTCATTCTGTATGACCTGATTCCCTGGATTTATCCTGATATTTACTACCTTAGGGATGAGCGTTCAGGTGTATGGTACCGTTACCAACTCGATCAGCTGCGCCGTGCGGATGTGCTCTTGGCGATTTCGTCCTCAAGCAGGCGTGAGGCGATAGATTATCTGGGTTTTGATCGCGCCCGGGTTTTCAATATCCTTGCTGGGGCAGATAAACGATTTGCGCCCCGGCGCCTGACAGCGGCGGATTGGGAAATTTTGGCCAGGAAATACGGTCTGAGGCGGCCGTTTGTCATGTACACGGGAGAGATCGAGCGCCGTAAAAATGTTGAGGGGCTGATTCGAGGGTTCGCGCGCCTGCCTACATCCGTTCGCACTAAATCCCAGCTTGCCATCGTCTGTAGGGTTTCCGAGCCGGACCGAGCCCGTTTGCTTGCCCTAGCCCAAGAAGCAGGCTTGGCGAAAGACGCCGTTGTCCTAACCGGGTTCGTGCCGGATGACGATCTCATCAAGCTCTACAACGCCTGCGAGTTATTCGTCTTTCCGAGCTGGCATGAAGGTTTTGGGCTGCCGGTGTTAGAGGCGATGCAATGCGGCAAGCCCGTGCTGGCAGCCAATCGTGCTAGCCTACCTGAGGTCGTAGCTCGCGAGGATGCGCTATTTGACCCATTTGATCTCGACGATATGGCCGCCAAGATCGAACGGGCGCTGACCGATTCAGCATTCCGCACGTCGCTTGCCGCCCACGGCCTAGAATCCAGCAAGCAGTTCAGTTGGGCGGAAACGGCCCGGCGCGCTTGGGCTGCCCTTGAGCAATCGGCCTCTCTTTGTCCCCAAAAAGTCGCCACTTGGGGGCTGGTCCGGCCGCAGCTAGCTTATGTTTCTCCCCTGCCGCCCGAGCCTAGCGGCATTGCCGACTACAGCGCAGAACTTCTGCGCGACCTGACGCGCCATTACCGCATCGATGTCGTGGTCAAAGACCCCAAGACGATGAGCGACGACTATGTCCGTGCGACCTGTGGCGTTATTTCGGTAGAGGAATTTCGCCGCACGGCAGGCCGCTACGAGCGTATTCTATACCACTTTGGCAATTCCGAGTTTCACGAACACATGTTCGACTTGGTCGAAGAATGGCCGGGTGTGGTCGTGCTGCACGATTTTTTTCTTTCCAGCATTCAGCAATGGAGCGAAGCCCACCAGTGGCGTCGTTTCTGCTGGACGCGCGCCTTGCAGATAAGCCACGGCTACCCGGCAGTTGTGGAGCGGTTTCTTGAGCCCGATGCGGCCAAAGTGGTCTATCGTTATCCAGCCAATCTTTCAGTCCTGCAGGCGGCGCTGGGTGTCATCGTCCACAGCGACTTCAGCCGGCATCTTGCACAAAGCTGGTATGGTGAAGCGGCGGCCAAACACTGGGCGGTTATTCCGCTTTTGCGCGCACCTGAAGTTGGGATCGACCGTGCCGGGGCGAGGAAGCGGCTGGGGGTCCCGGAGGACGCTTTGTTGGTGTGTTCCTTTGGCGTTTTGGGTCAGATCAAGCTCAACCATCGCCTGCTTGAGGCATGGTTGGCCTCGACGCTTGCGCACCGCACAGATGCCCGCCTGGTGTTCGTCGGGAAGGCGGTGGGCGAATACGGCGAGCGCCTGCACAGGCACATCCGGGAAAGCGGGGTCAAGAATATCCAAATCACCGGCTGGGCCGATGCTAAGGACTATCGCGACTGGCTGGCTGCCGCCGATGTAGCGGTACAACTGCGCGCCCTCTCGCGCGGTGAGACCTCCGCGGCGGTGCTGGACTGCATGAACTTTGGTCTGGCTACCATCGTCAATGCGCATGGAAGTCTTGCGGAACTTGACCCCCAGGCGGTGTGGCTATTGCCGGACGAATTCAGCGATGCCGAGCTGAGCGAGGCCCTAAAAACCCTGGCGCAAAATCCTGGCCGCCGCCAGGATTTGGGGCAGCGCGCGCGGGCGGTGGTCCGCAAGCGGCACAACCCTCGCCGCTGCGCCGAGCAATACGCAGCAGCCATCGAGGGTTTCTACCGCCAGGCGGCGCAAGGGCTACCTGGCGCCAAGCGCCATCTGGCCACCCAAGCGGAATCCAAGCTGGCTGAGCTTGCCCGATTGCTTGCCCAAAACCACCCCCCAAAGCCCCGTCGCCGCCAATGGCTGGTGGATATTTCCCCCTTGGTGCGCCATGATCTTAAAACCGGTATCCAGCGGGTTGTGCGCGCCATCTTGAGGCAATGGCTGCTACAGCCACTGGCTGGGTTTCAAGTCGAACCTGTGTATGCGCCGGATGGGATGATCGGCTACCGCTATGCCAGGAAGTTCGCCTGTCGGTTGTTGGGAATACCCGATGACTGGGCAGAGGACGAGCCGGTGGAAGCATGGCCAGGCGATGTCTTCCTGGGTCTTGACCTTGCCTTGCATGACGTGCCGCGCAATCTGGAGGTGCTGTCGTCATGGCATCGGCGCGGGGTAAAGATTTACTTCGTCGTCTATGACCTGCTGCCGGTGCTGCAGCCGCAGTTTTTCCCAGATGACCAGCGGGACATATTTTTTCAATGGCTTGAGACGATCAGCCAGTTTGATGGCGCCGTGACGATTTCCCGGTCGGTTGCCGACGAACTGCACGAATGGCTTCGGGTGTTTGGGCCCGAAAGACGACGACCTTTTAGGCTGCATTGGTTCCATCTGGGGGCGGATATCATGACTTCGGCTCCCACCTTTGGCCTACCGGCGAATGCCGAGCGGATTCTCCAAGCGCTGCGCGCTCGGCCGACTTTCTTGATGGTGGCCACGATCGAGCCGCGCAAGGGGCACACGCTGGTGCTAGATGCCATGGAACGGCTGTGGAAGAGCGGAGTGGACGTGAACCTGGCTATCGTTGGCAAACAGGGATGGATGGTCGAACCGCTGATCGAGCGGCTGCGCGCGCATCCGCAGTTGAGCCAACGGCTCTTCTGGGTGGAAGCCATCAGTGACGAGTTCTTGGACAAAGTGTATGCCGCAAGTTCTGCGGTGGTCGTCGCCAGCGAGGCGGAAGGTTTCGGCTTGCCACTCATCGAAGCGGCACGGCATGGCCGTCCCATTATCGCGCGCGATATTCCCGTTTTCCGTGAAGTGGCGGGGTCGCACGCCGAGTATTTCCCAGCCGGTGCCACCTCGCAAGCGCTGGCTGAGGTTTTACGCGACTGGTTGAACCGCTATGCCCAAGGCCAAGTCACCGACTCCAAGAGCATGCCCTACCTGACCTGGCAAGAGAGCGCCAGGCAACTGTTTGCAGCGCTCACGAGCAAAGAACCTTACCTCCAGTGGCTTCCCGATGGCATTCGCCGCTACTTGGGCAACGATCCGCGGCTTTACACCCAGGTCGGCAAACCATTTGCTCGGTCCATGCGCACTACGGGCCAGGCGGGATTTCTGATTTACGGTCCGTACGCAGCGCTAAAATCCGGTCTCTACCGCATCACCGTCTGCGGTACGGCCGCCTGCATGACCGGTGATGAATGCTTGCATGTTTGTTGCAACGGGGGAAAGCGCCAGCTTTTGCACACTCCATTACGGGCTGGCAATGCTGGTCCCTGGCAATACCAAGTCACACTTGAGCTGAAGCAAGACATTCCCGACATTGAGATCCGGATTTGGGTATCTTGGAAAACGGAAATGGCGGTTGACCGCATTGAACTTTTGCCGGTGCTGAATGAAGCAGCAAGCGAACAGCTTTGCAAAGAGATGTTCGCAGAGGACCCAAGCTTTGCACTAGGGTCAGCATCTGGCCGCGCTTGATAGATCAACGTAGGAAGTCATCGTAAACGAGGTGCAGAATGGAAAGCAAATCCGCAATCATCACCGGCATCACCGGTCAAGACGGCGCTTACCTGGCGCAACTGCTTTTGAAAAAAGGCTACACGGTCTACGGCGCCTACCGCCGCGCTGCGTCCACCAACTTCTGGCGCATCAAAGAACTTGGCATTCAAGGTCATCCGAATCTGCATCTGGTGGAGTACGACCTGACGGATTTTGGGGCGACGATTCGCCTGTTGGAGCGAACCGAGCCGGCCGAGGTGTATAACCTGGCAGCGCAGAGCTTTGTGACTGTGTCGTTCGATCAGCCAATGACCACAGCGCAGATCACGGGTTTGGGGCCGCTAAACCTGCTTGAGGCGATCCGCATCGTCAATCCGAAGATTCGCTTTTACCAGGCCAGCACGTCGGAAATGTTCGGCAAGGTCCAGGAGATTCCGCAGACGGAGAAAACCCCTTTTTACCCGCGCAGTCCCTATGGGGTCGCCAAGCTGTATGCCCACTGGATCACCGTGAATTACCGTGAGAGCTACGGCATCTTTGGCGCAAGCGGCATCCTTTTCAATCACGAATCGCCTTTGCGCGGCCTGGAGTTCGTGACGCGCAAGATCACCGATGGGCTGGCGCGCATCAAGCTCGGTAAGCTGGACTGCCTGGAATTGGGCAATCTCGATGCCAAGCGTGACTGGGGATATGCGGCAGAATATGTGGAAGGCATGTGGCGCATGTTGCAGGCAGAGAAACCGGATACTTACGTGTTGGCCACGAGCCGCACGGCTTCTGTGCGCGATTTTGCGGTCATGGCGGCCAAGGCGGCAGGTTTCGATCTTGTCTTCACAGGCACAGGGGAAGAGGAGGTGGGCATAGACCGCCGCTCGGGCAAAACCATCGTGCGGGTGAACCCAAAGTATTACCGGCCAGCAGAAGTGGACTTGTTGGTCGGAAACCCAGAAAAAGCCCGTCGCGAATTGGGCTGGAAACCCAAGACGACGCTGGAAGAGCTCTGCCGCATGATGGTGGAAGCCGATTTGCGGCGGCTGGAAGGCAGAATTTAGTTTTGATGATGAGGGCAAAGGCTTTCCCAGGGCGGGTCATTTTTGATCATCTGCCCAAAACCGCCGGGCAAGCGGTCAACACTTGGCTGCGGGAAACCTTGGGGGATGGCTGCGTTACCGAGAATTTGAGCGGTAACCAGCGCGAGCTCATCCAGCAGTTCGGCGGTGCTTATTCAGTGATTTCTGGGCATGTCGCATTTGAAGGCGAAGGGCTAGATCCAAGGTACGACTATGTAACGCTCTTTCGCCATCCGCTCGATCGGGCGATCAGTTGGATTTATTTTGTTCTAGAAAATCACGGCGATCAGGACATCATCAAGTTGCGCGCAGACGTTCGCGCTTTTTTAGCGTCACAAGGTGAAGCAGGCGCGCTACTTATGGAAAGGTATGTAGATCATCTGTGTTCGGTGCATGCCTTCAGTTCTCCCGATCCCCAAAAACGCATCGACCATGCGCTTTCGGTGCTGGACGAATATGCTTTTTGGGGGCTATACGAGCGGCTTCCCGAATTCATCAGCGATTTTGCAGCTTTTCTCCAGGTGCCAGCACCGAATCAATTGAGACCAGTCAATGTCACGGTTCGGCGGCCGCGCGTGGATGAAATTGCGCCTGCGCTGCGGGCGAGACTGGAAGAGATCAATGCGCTTGACATCGCCTTCTACGAAAGCTTACAGCTTCGCTATAGCAAAGCTCGCAGGCGCTGGCAGCGGCCACAAGTGGCGGTGTCGAACTGGCAGCCTCTGTGCGCAACCCCACGCCGACGCTTTTGCCACCCAGATTTTGCGCTGTTGGCTTTCAGGCGCGAAGGTGGAAGCAATGTCGACCAGCATGCCATTCTTACCTTTAGGCTGGAATTTTCGCTCGCGCGGCCAGTTGAGAACCTGGAATGCGGCATTCACATTCGCGATGAGCAAGATGCCCTTGCGTTTAGCACGAATTCAAACCTTGCCCATACTCCGATTGGCCCGTTGCCTGCGGGCATGCATCAGGTCTCCTTCTGCCTTGTCGCCGCACTTCCGCAGGGACAGTATAGGGTTGGATTTTCCTTTGCGGAGATCACACCCCAAGGTCGGCAAGACCTTGGCCATTTCGATGCGGTGACAAACCTTCTAATTCAAGTTGCAAGGCAGGTGCCCAGTGAGGGTTATGTCAGCCTCCCGGTGGCGATGAGCCATCGCACCATGAATGATCGCATCGTCCGGTTACCACAGGATGGGCGGGGGTATTTGGAATGGCTAGCGCCAGTTGTGGAAGTCGTCGTCGGCCAAAGCTGGCAGCAGCCGGTGCGGGTGTTTAACCACAGTGCCGAAGATTGGGTAAGCACGCTCCTTAACCCTTTGAATTTGTCATACCACTGGCTGGATGCGGAGCGCAAGGTGGTCGTGTTCGATGGGGTGCGCACGCCCATACCGAACGGACGGCTGGAGGCCGGGGCCAGCGTCGAAGCGCTGCTTACGATCGGGGTGCCGGACACACCTGGGGTTTACCGGTTGCAAGCTTTGCCGGTACTGGAATCGTACGCATGGTTTGATGCGCTGGGGTTTACGCCCGGGGAAATCGAGGTGCGCGTGATTTCAACCGATGCACCGCGCCCGTCATCGGGCAAAAATGACTTTTGTTTGGAAAGCTAGCTGGCCTTTTAGGAAACGGCCATGAAAATACTCGTTAGCGGGTTTAGGGGATTTACGGGCCGCTATCTAGGAGCTGAGCTTCAGGCGCATGGGCATACGGTAACCGGTTTGAAGGCCAATCTCTTGGATGTGCCGGCGTTGAATGCGGAAATCCAAGAGCTTTGCCCCGATGCGGTCGTGCACCTGGCTGGGATTGCCTTTGTGGGGCACGACGACGCCAATGCGTTTTATCAGGTGAATTTGATCGGCAGCCGGAATCTGCTTGAGGTGCTGTCGAAATGCAATCCAGTACCCAAAAGCGTGCTTTTGGCAAGCAGTAGCAACATTTACGGCAATGCCAGCGTTGAAGTGATTACGGAAGATACGCCTGCCCATCCCGCCAATGACTATGCCGTCAGCAAGCTGGCGATGGAGTATGTTGCAAGGCTGTACGCGAGTCGCTTGCCGATCATCATTGTCAGACCATTCAACTACACTGGCGTCGGGCAGTCGGAAAAATTCTTGCTCCCTAAGATTGTCAACCACTTCAAGTACAAAATGCCGGTCATCGAGCTGGGCAATCTCGATGTGGCTAGAGACTTTTCCGATGTGCGGGTGGTAGTGGATTGCTACCGCCGCCTGCTGGAATGTCCTGCAGCCATAGGGCAAACCTTCAATGTCTGCAGCGGTCGGGCGGTCAGCCTCTTGCAGGTACTGGATGTCATGCGGTCGATGACTGGCCACGAGATTGAAGTTCGCGTCAATCCCGCTTTAGTGCGCCAAAATGAGGTGCGTATTATGCGGGGCAGTCGAGCGCGGCTGGAATCGGTCATCGGTTCTGTGAACGACATTCCCCTCGATCAAACATTGCAATGGATGTTGACATACTAACGGGCGCTGATTGGCTAGTGCTGCGAAGCGCGCAGGTGCTGGATGCGCCAGCGGCTGGATGCCAAGGCCGTGGATGGCTACTGCCCGATTGCGGGCTACCTCGGTAACGAGGGTTGGAATACCGGCCTGGAGTTGCGCGCCGACGCGCATCATCTGTTACAACGCCGCCCTTGTTAGCCCCCCGGACAGAGTGCTGGTTGGGTGTTGCTCGCCTACCAACGCTTGGTAAGCTTCTACCACTTCGCTTGCTTTGCCATCCATCTTGATCTCGCCGCGCTCGACCCAAATCGCTCGGTTACACAGTTTTCGGACATCATTCAAGCTATGCGAAACAAGCACCACCGTCTTATCCGAAGCGATCTTGCGCTCCATCTCAGCGCGCGATTTGCGTTGAAAGCTTATATCTCCAACTCCCAAAATCTCATCGATGAGCAAAACGTCCGGATCTAAATGGAAAGCGACCGAGAATCCAAGCCGCGCCCGCATCCCCGTCGAATACGTACGCAAGGGGGAATCGATGAATTCTCCTAGCTCAGAAAAAGCGATGATCTCGTCTAATTTTTGCCGGATTTGGCGCCAGCTGAATCCAAGCAGCAGAGCATTCAGGATAGCGTTCTCGCGCCCGCTGAGATTGGGGTCAAACCCCAACTGCAGCGACAACAAAGCGACTGAATGACCGTAATTGATGAGCTTTCCTCGGTTAGGTCGGATGATCCCCCCTAAGACCCTAAGCAAGGTGCTCTTGCCCGCCCCGTTGCTGCCGATTATTCCAAGCGATTCTCCTTGGTGCAGGTTGAACGAGACATTGCGCAAGGCTTCGAAACGGCCGTGTCGCAAAAGACCCAGGCGTGGGTAGTAGGTCACGCCTACGTTTCTGAGCGAAAGCACCACGCCAGCTTTTGAGTGCACTTTTATGCTTCGACTATCCTAGGATAGAGGCGGCCAAAATAGCGGATCAACCCTTGGGCTACATAAAAGCTTATCAGCGCCATTATGCCAATTTTGCCTAGTTTTTCCCAATCTGGCCAGACACCGTGCATGAGAATAGCCCGATAGGCTTCGATCAGACCCGCCATGGGATTGAGGTAAAAATAAGGTCGATAGGGCTCGGGAATGGAGTCTGCCGCAAAAAATATGCCGGAGAGGAAAAAGGCAAGATTTAGCAGGGCGTTGATCAAGAGCCGCAAGTCCGGAACAAAAGGGATGATCGCCGCAGCCAGATAGGCAAACCCAGTCAGCAGCATAAGTTCCACAGCCATGACCAAAGGCAAGGCTAAATAGGCCCGCGAGATGTCAAAGCCGCTTAGCCATAAGAAGACAAGCAGCAGCATGAACACAAACCCGAACTTAACCAGATCCATCACGATCTCGATGGTCGGGAAGATCTCCTTAGGCAAATCCACCTGAGTCATCAGGTGACCGTTGCCAGAGATAGCGCCCATGCCGTGCTGGATTGAGTTGGTAAACCACTGCCACGGCACTAGCCCAACCAATAAAAAAACGACGAAGTTTTCAGTTCCGCTTTTAAGCAGCACCTCAAAGACCACGTAATAAACTGCCATGGAAAGCAAAGGATCTAAGATCCACCACAGCACGCTTAAATACGTGCGCGCTACCTCCGACTTAAGCCCTGCGGCTGCCTTGAACAGAATCAGGGGCAAATAACGGGGGTGAAGGGCGGTGATTCCAAACAATGACAGCATTCAAGCACGAAGTTTTACTTTTACACCACCCTTGGGATCGGCGCTAGCGCGAGGCTGGCTTTTAAGGAATGTGGTGGAGCCGAGGAGGATCGAACTCCCGACCTCAGCAGTGCGATTGCTGCGCTCTCCCAGCTGAGCTACGGCCCCATTGGCTTTTAAGTTTAACAAATATTACGTGCCAAAGCTATATTTTTGCTTCCACAACCTGAAACCTAAGGTCTTGGCCGACCCATGTTGCTACCAGGTCGTGGTCATAGCGGCGCGGCGTGGCACAGGCGGTGAGCCAAAAGCATTCCCCCACCCGCTCAGGAAGCACGCAGGCTTCGAAAATACCTTCCTCCTCCGAGACGGCGCGCATCGGAATTTTCTCAAACGGCGGCCCGTCTTGATTTAGATTGGTCAACAAATAAACCCCGCGCGGCGGATGGGATTCATACGTCACCCTGACGCGCAGCACAATGGGGCAGCCCCGCTGTGCGATGTGAACTTGCTCCCAGTGAGTGTCTACCTCTATCACCTGGCCTGATCGATGGATATAAAGCGAATCGAACGCGATCCCATGCACCTTGCCTACCGGCTCCTGCGCAAATTGGGCCGCTGAGTGTTCTCTGGATGCTGACCGCTTGCCGCGCAGCGCTTCAACGGTCTCCGCTAAACCCAAATGCGGATAAATACGATGCCTGTGTGTCTTCAAGCGCTCGTTTATTTGATGCACGACCTCGTCGAAGCTCTGCTTGGGATAGCGGAAAAGCAGCAAATAGGCAGCCACCAGGGAGCCCGAACGCCCGATACCGGCATGACAATGCACGAACACCGATCTTTTCTGCTCCGCACGTAGGGCGATCCATTCCAGCGCCCGCCAGACTAAATCTTCCTCCAAAGGATTGTGGGAGAAGTCCCGGAAAAGAAAATGCGCATACTCGATTCCGGTATCCAAGAGGGCCGGTTCAGGATCTCTTTCCTCAGCCGCATTCACCACCGCCTGAATGCCGTGGGCTTTGAGGATTCCCTCGTGGTCTTCAGGATATAACTTTGGGTTGACGGCCGCCGCCGCATTGCCGAGATAGAGATAGGGGTCCACTTCGGCGATCAGGGGACCTAAGGTCCAACGCTCATTTGGCCTGGGTTGGGAAACTTCAGCTTTGGTATCCAGTAGGCTGACCGATTGGTGGGGGTCTTGGGCTAACTGCACGCGCAACCGATAAATCCCTGCTCTGGGTGGCAAGAAAGTTGCTTTAAACTGGTGCAAAAAACCTTCCTGATGGGTGATGCGTAGCGGAATGCTTTGCTGCCAGTCCCAGGGGCCTGTAATTTCAAGCGTGAATTTCGTTTCCAGTTCGGCAATCTCTGTCCTATCGGATGCTACAGTCAAGGCAAGGGTGAGCGGAAACTGGGGCAGCAGAAAATCATTGGGAAGAGGCGGTGAAAACCTGATGCTGTGGATACGCAAAGGCCATCGGCGGCCGTCGGGCAAGGAGATGTTCAAGTGGACCTCATCATCCTTGACAAACAGCGGGTGGATGTTCAATCCCTGCCTATCCGGGGTTGAATCAGATTCCGCTTTCGGTATTGCCTCATGCATGGGTTGCCACTCATCCATTGACCGGGATTGTGGGGCAGGCGAAGAACCTGGCGAGCACCTGGATCAGCCAGGCGTGGTCGCAGACCCCAGCGCTTTCGCGCACGCTGTGCATGGCCCACAGAGGGTTTCCGACATCCAGGCTGCGGATTCCCAGCCTGGCCGAGGCGATCGGACCGATGGTCGAACCGCAGGGAAGATTGCTGCGATGGACGTAGCATTGCCAGGGAACATCTGCCTCCTCGCACCAGCCGATGAACAGCGCCTGGGAGAAGACCTCGGTGGTGTAACGCAGATTGGCGTTGACCTTGATCGCTGGGCCTCGGTTGACGATGAGCTTGTGCTCCAAATCGTAGCTTGTGGCGAAATTGGGATGAAAGGCATGGGCCATGTCCGCGCTGATCAGGAAACTGGCAGCCAAAGCACGCTGGTAGTCGACGCCGCTCAGGCCCAAAGCGGCGCCGATCCTAAGCAGGCTGTCGGCGAGGAAGCTGCCGGCTGCCCCTTTGAAGCTTTGCGAACCGATTTCTTCGTGATCGAACAAGGCCAAGACTCGGGTGGCAGCAGCTTCGTCCTCGCTCAACAGGGCCTGAAGGGCAGCTTGGCAGGAGGCGAGGTTGTCGAGCCGGGCACCGGCGACAAATTCGCCATCCGGTCCCCAAAAGGCCGCTCGGTGGGTGTCGTAGACATTGAGTTCCCAGCCCAAAATCGCCTCTTGAGGACAGTCTAAGCGTTCGGCCAAAAGGCGCAAGAACTGCTGCGCAGGCGGTAATTCTTCTTCCAGCATCGCCAAAAGCAAAGGCAGTTCGGTTTGTTTGTCCAGTTTCAAGCCGATTTCGTTGACTTCTCGGTTCATGTGGATGGCAAGGTTCGGCAAGCGCACCAGCGGGTCCTCAAAGTCCACCAGGCAGACGCTGGGCGTCTCGCCGCGCAGGGCCACCCGTCCTGCCAGGCTTAGATCGCGGTCGGTCCAGGTGGCGAGGATGGGGCTGCCGTAAATCTCCACTGCGAGCCGGAGCATGGGTTCGGCCGCATGCGCCGGGTTGGGTTTGAGGCGCAGGCCGGGCGAGTCGGTATGCGCGCCGACGATGCGGAAGCCGGCCTGGGGCAAAGGGTCGGTGCCGATGCTGAAAGCGATCAGGGAAGAATCGTCCCGCAGCACGTAATAGCGTCCCGGCGGTTCCAATCTCCACGGGTCGCGCTCGTCCAAGCACTGGAAACCCTCTTCTTCTAGCCATTCCGCCATGGTGGCAGCGGCGTGCCAGGGGCTTGGCGAAGCATCGATGAAGCGCAGCAGGGCTTCGGCTTGGCGGCGCTGGCTGGGATCAACCTGCGGCATCGGAAGCTGGATTTTGAACGCAGGCCAAAGCCTGCTGATAGGCTTGGTAGGTGGTGTGGTCGAAGCAGACCAGATAGACCTTGTTGATTTGGGGGTTGTCCTTCAGGGCAGCAAGTATGGTGGAGATGGCGATCGGCGCTGCGCGTTCGACTGGAAACCCGTACGCCCCGCAGGAGATGGCGGGGAAGGCGATCGTCTGGACACCGTATTCCTTGGCCAGGCGCATGCATTCAAGGTAGCAGGAAGCAAGCAATTCATCTTCACCTCGGTTGCCGCCGTGCCAGATCGGGCCGACGGCGTGGAAGACATATTTGGCAGGCAGATTGAAGCCGGGGGTAGCCTTGGCCTTACCGGTAGGGCACCCGCCCAATTGCTGGCACGCTTTAAGGAGGTTGGGCCCTGCTGCCCGGTGGATCGCCCCGTCCACCCCGCCACCGCCAAGAAGCGAGGAATTGGCAGCATTGACGATGGCATCTACCTCGAACTTGGTGATGTCGCCTTGGACGACTTCGACGCGTTGCATGGAAGTCATGGTCGGATTCTCCAAAGAGGGGGAGAAGAAATTATGCTTGAAGGTGAAGGTCTTGAGGAAATTTTTTCGCTTGACAGCCAAGCCCTGAAAGTTACAATTAGTCGCCAAGCGCGGGAATAGCTCAGTTGGTAGAGCACAACCTTGCCAAGGTTGGGGTCGCGGGTTCGAGTCCCGTTTCCCGCTCCAACGTGAAAAGCCGCGCAGAAAGCGGCTTTTTTAATCTACCTAGGCTGCGTGGCAGAGTGGTTATGCAGCGGCCTGCAAAGCCGTGTACGCCGGTTCGATTCCGACCGCAGCCTCCATATTTAAATTAAGCTTTCGGCCGGTAACCATCCCCCGTCCCGAGCAGGGCGGCGATCAGATTTTTCTGGATTTCCGACGATCCGGAAAACAACCTTCCGGCGGCTGCGTCGCTGATCCATTCCGCCACACCTGCCGCTTCCTCCAACCCCTGTGCTCCCAGAATGTGAACCGCGTCCAGGCTGGAGGCGAGGAAAGCTTCCGAGGCCACCAGCTTGGTCTGGGCCGAGGCCAGGGTGATGCGCTGGCCTGCGTCCGCCAGACGCGCGCATTCCTTGAGCCACAAACGCACGGTGTCGAGGCGGGTGGCCATGTCGGCGATGCGGTGGGAAATAGCCTGATGCTTTCCCAAGTGACTGGCGCCGGCTTGGCGCTCGCGGCTGAAAGCGATGACCCGTTCCAATTGCCAGCGCATGGCTCCGGCGATGCCGGCGAAAATGAAAGCCCGTTCCCATTCCAAGGCGCTCTGGATCAGCATCAGTCCGGTGCCGGGGCGGCCCAGGAGACGGTCGGCCGGAATCCGGCAGCCGTTCAGGATCACTTCCCCCATCGCAGCGCTGCGACAGGCAGCGACCGGATGGGCGGTGCAGTGCAGACCGGGATCATTCCGCTGCAGGACGAAGGCCGATACGCCTTCCTCCAGGCGGGCGTAAACGATCAGCAGATCGGCGATGGGCGCATTGGTGATATAGCATTTCTCGCCATCGATGACATAACCTTCCTCGCAAGGGGTGGCTCGGGTTTCCATGGCCGCCGGGTCGGAGCCACCTTTAGGTTCGGTGATGGCGTGGCCGCCGATCCGGAGGCCAGCGACCAGATCAGCTAGCCAGCAGAGTTTTTGGGTCTCGCTGCCGAACCGAAGGAGCGGAAACAACGCCCCCCACAGATGGGCGCCCGCCGCCAGGATCAGGCCGGGATCACGGCAGGTGTATCCAAGTTGTTCGTGGGCCGTAAGCAAATCGGCAAACCGGTTGCCGAATCCGCCCCATGGTTTCGGCACGGCGTGGCGGAATACCCCTTCTTGCCCCAAGTGGCGCAGCCGCGTCAGTGATTTTTCAGCAGCATCATCCATAGCGCGCAAAATTTCGGCGGGTTGTACGTGTATCAGGGATGAGTGTAACAGTTTATGTTTCCTGAAACCGCTGGTAGTTGATCACAGCCGCTTGCCTCTTCCTCCCTGAGACTGACGCGCCGGCCCTTGGCCGGCGTTTTTTTATGACCGGTGAACGAATATCTGCTTGATCGCCTCAAGGTCCGGTTTGCCGTTGCTCAGGCGCGGCAGGGCGGGGAGAGGTAGGAAGCGGCCGGGCAGCATGTAAGGCGGGAGCCTCTCCTTAAGCGCCTGGCGGACTGCGGGGATGGAGGCAGCCGGTGTCAATACCAAGGCGGCGGCAGGACGGGTACCCTCCGGGTCATCGACGCCGACCACGGCGCATTCGGCCACTCCCGGCAGGCCCAGCAACACGGCTTCGACCTCGGCCGGCTCGACCCGGTGGCCGGCCACTTTGAGCATGCGGTCCAGGCGTCCCAAAAACACGTATTCGCCGTGTTCGTTCAGTTTCACCCGGTCGCCGGTGGCGTACCACCCGTGCGCGGTCAGCGCCGGCTGGAGGCGGCCCCGGCGCCAATAGCCGCTCAGCAGCGTGGGGCCGCGCACATGCAGTTCCCCGCTTGCGGGATCGATGTGCAGTTCATCGCCGCAGGCCGGCCGGCCGATCGGGATGGGGCGGTCGTCAGCCAGCCGCGCGCGGTCCACCCACCAATGACAGCAGACGTTGGTTTCGGTGGGGCCGTAGAGATTGTGGCAATCGACCTGCGGCAGCAACTCAGCCAGGCGGCGCAGCGATGGAGTCGGGAAGACCTCGCCAGCGAACAGCAGGAAACGTAGCGCCGGCAGGGGGGTGGCCGCGAGATTGCCCTTTAAAGCCCAAAACGCCAGCAGCGACGGCACGGTGTAGAGGCCGGTGATGCGGCGGTCTGCGAGCCAGCCGGTCAGGCGGCTGGGGGCAGCGGTCAGCCCTTCAGGCACAAACTCCAGGCAGGCGCCGGCGGCAAGTACTGAGAACAGGTCGAAGGTGGACAGGTCGAAGTGCAGCGGGGCGATGGCGGCGATGCGGTCTTCGGGGTGGAGTTCCACCAGGCGCTTGGCCCAGTCGCTGAAAGCGCGGATCGCCCGGTGGCTCAAAGCCACCCCCTTGGGAGAGCCGGTGGAGCCGGAGGTGTAGAGAATCGCCGCCAGAGCGTCCGGGATCAGATCGACGCCGGGAAAATCAGCCGGTTCGATCTGCTCCATGTCAAGCCAGGGCAGATCGATCGTGGCGTCCCCCCGGCCGATGACCGCGCCGGCTTGGGCATCTTCCAGAATCCAGCCGCGCCTGGCAGGTGGGGCTTTCATATCCAGGGGCAGGTAGCTGTGACCGGAGGCGAGAATCCCCAGCACCGCACACGTGGCATCAATCCCCTTCGGCAAGGCTACCGCGATCGGCCGGTCGGGAGGCAGTCGCAGTGTCCTGATCGCCCGGGCCATGCCACCGACGCGACGGGCGGTCTGGCGGTAATCGAGGCAGCGCCCGCCTTCCCGCAGACAGGGAGCGCGAGGGCGGGTTTCGGCTTGGGTGAAAAATCCTGCCAGCAGTGACATCGGTTCAATCCGCGAGGAGTTCGGCCCGAAGATACTCCTGGAAGCGTTCTATCCAGGCCTGGTCGAGGTCCGGTTTGAGGTAATTGATGGCCAGGCTCAAGCGCCCGTTGAAGCGGCTGAACAGGACCGCCAGCGAAGGAGGGGCGGTCACGAAGCAGGCATAGCGGATTCCTGCGATGGGAGCGCCGAGGAAGTCGGGGCAGAGAAAACGGATTTCGCCGAGGTCGGAAAACCAGGCCGAGCTGCGCTCGCCGCCGGACTTCTGCCGGCGCAGAATTTGGCCATAGCGCTCCAGGGACAGCCAGCGGCCCAACCACATCAGGGGCAGATAGGCCTGATCCAGCTCCCGGCGCACGGTGTCGGCGTACTGCCGGCGCAGGTGGTCGAACAGTCGGTTCCGGTCGGCGACCACGGCGTGGGGCGCTTGGGCGAACAGGACGCTGACCTGGTTGCCGGTGACCGGCGCCGGGGCGTAGCCTTGGCGCAGGTTGAAGGCGTAGGGAATGCACCAGGCATCCTTGCGCAGCGCCGGCCCCGTCTCTTCCAGCGCCCGCATCAGGCAGCCGATGAGATAGAGCGACTGGGCGCCCAGCCCCAGGCGGCGGTGAGCGGTTTCGGTCAGGGTGCGGGTGTCTGCTTCCGATAGGGTGAGGTTGACGGTGTCGAGTCTCCTCAAAGTGCCAGGCAGGGGAGAGGCAATTGGCAAACTGCTGTCGAGCCGGTCGATCCAGTCGTTGTGCCGTTTGCCACGCCACAGTAGGCGAAGTTTGCGCCCCCAGGACCAGGCGGCGAGTTTGCGCGCCACCAGTGCCGCCTCGCCTTGCCGGTAACGCCGGCGCTGGTTGACGTCGGCCATGAGGAAGTCGAACATCCGCTTCACCCCGCCAGCGTCCATGAGCGGATGCAGCCAGCGCGCCAGCAGTAAAGTGCGGTCTTGGCCTTCGATCCAGTGCAAACCAAGGGGAGAGTCCGCGCCGCCATGCATCAGGGCAAGCAAGCGGGAGTGCCAGAAATCGGCTGCTTTTTGCCCGGGCGGGAGGGGATGACGGGTCAACGGGACAGGACTGCCGGTCGGCTGCCAGCCATAGTGGCGGCCGCGCTGCACCAGGCGCGCGGTAAGGATGGGAAAAGCAGCGGCCAGGGTGGTCAGACTGTCTCTCAATCGATCTTCATCGGGCCGTCCAGCCAACTCCAGGGCGAATCCGCACCAGGCGCCAGGCAGCCCTGCGGCGCGGATTTCCCGGTCCATCACCAGCAGCACGTGGTCGGCCGGATTGAGCGGGATGAAACCGGTCATCGGCGCTGAGATTCGATCCAGTAAGTCAGGGCATTGAGGGTGCGCACCGTGTCTGGCTCGATTTCGGTATCCGGCAAGGTAACGCCGAATTCGCGCTCGGCGAACATGATCAGGCGCATGATGCCGAGGCTGTCGAGTCCGGCTCCGATCAGGTCCGCATCGTCACCGAAGGCCTCCGGATCGTCGCAGTAGATGAGTTCTCCCAACACGAATTCGCGCAGTCTGGAACGGATGTCGGCCATGTTTGCACCGCGGTTGTTACATCGCCCTACAAGATACCATAGGCGCGTTTGAAACGATGCGATCACAAAGGTGGCGGCATCGGATGGGGCTGACCGCTTAGGCTTTGCTGGCCCGGCCTGGCTGTTCGGTGGTGGCGATCGAGCGCCACGACCGGCCCGGCGGATATCTGCACGGATTTGCCCGCCGCGGTTTCCGAGTCGACGCCGGGGGTCACTCGGTAGGCGGTTGTGCTGCAGTGGGGCCGTTCCACCGGCGGGCGCTGAGGTTTTCCCCGTGAGCGCCAAGGTCTTTCGTCCTACGCGGGCTCATGTCCCGAACAGCTCCCCCAAATCGACCTCGGCTTCTGGCACTAAAAGCGCCTGAAGGCGCTGGCTAGGTCCTGGCCTATGGACGTCCAGGTAACCATCGGGGGAGGGTTGCCTGAAGATCTCGACTACTTTGCCTGGCAAATCCATCAACCAGACTTCCGCAATGCCGTGCCGGCCGTAGAGAGGAATCTTAACGGTTCGGTCATAGGTGAGAGAAGTATCGGCGACTTCGATCAGAAGCAAAATGTCCTCGGGGCCTGGGTGAGCGTCGCGATAGCTGCGATTCTTGACCACCGCGATATCCGGTTGTGGCTCGTTGTTATTGTCGAGCGCGATGGGATTTTGTACCCGAAGCCGCTTGTCCTCCAGAAGCCGCGGGGCGATCAGGCGGACGAGTTCGTCTACGGTGTTGGCATGGCCACTTCCAATTGGCGTCATGTCGATGATCTCCCCTTCGATGAGTTCTACTCGGTCGTCCTCAGAAAAGATTCCCGCCTTTCCCATGCGGTGGTATTCCTCGGCGGTGATCCGGTGGCGTCTGGGAAGCGCATCGGCGTTCGCGTTCATGAGTGTGCTCTGCGGCTGGGATGGGTTGAAAATTTTAGCCAGCCAGCGCCTAAGCCTCAAGCACTGGACCGGCAAGATTGAGCGCGTAGCCGGGCCAACAGCTCGTCCAGTTCGGCTTTGACGATTTTACCGGTGGCGTTGCGAGGGAGGCTGGGGACGACATACAGGGGGCGGGGCAGAAACACCTCGTCCAGCTGCTGGCGCAGGGCGGCCAGGATTTCCTTCCGGGGACGTCGGCTGACCACCAAAGCCCCTACCCGACCTTGGTCAGCGGTGAAGAAGCAGCCGTCCTCGACTCCGGCAATCCGGTTCAGATGCCAGTTCAGTTCTGCCAACGAGGCGCGTTTGCCGCCGATCTTGATCAGATCCCCGCGCCTTCCCAGAACGCGAAAGCGCCCGTTCGAAAATACCTCGAGGCGGTCGCTGAGGGTCACCGGAGCGGACAGCCAAGGAGCCTCCAGCGTAGCCTCACCAGGGCCACAATGAAGCTTGGCGCCAGGATAGAGGTGCCAGAGAGACTCCCTGGCTGGGCGCCGCCAGGCGAATGACAGGGTTTCGGTGCTGCCGTACAGCTCCCACAGCGGCCGCCCGGTGACGCTTTCCAGCTCCAGCGCCAGCTCCGGATCGAGGGGGGCGGTGGAGGAGACGAGCGCCGCCAGGTTCCGCCAAGCCATCGAACTGGCTAGACACGCCTTGAGATGCACCGGGGTGGAGACCAACAATACCGGGTGCGGCGAGCCGGCGACTGCGCGGTGGATGTCCTCAGGATAGAAGGGGCGTTGATCGGTCAGCACCAGCTCCGAGCACAGCGGCCATACCACCGAGGTTTCCAGTCCGTACATGTGCTGGGCCGGGGTAGTGGCAATCACGGCCCAGCGCCGTCCATGCAATCCCAGGGCTTGGAGCGCCAGCCGGGCGCAGACGCTCAGCGTCCGCCAATCTTTAGACCAAGGCTCTGGCCTACCCGTACTGCCCGAAGTGAAGGCGGTTAATGTCAGATCTTCGAGCAGCGGCCACTCCCATTTAGCGGAAGGGAGCTCGGGACAGGCGGTAACTTTCAGGGAAGGCAAGGGCAGCGCCATTTCCCGGTCCAGGGCGGCGATCAAAGGGCCATACTCGGCGGCCAGTCTCTCCAGGGTGGCATCGGCTCGGTTTGGGGGAAGCAGGCAGGGAATGTGCCGGATGGCGGTTGCCAGGAGGGTGGCGGTGAACCAAAAACGGTCTTCGCACAGATTGAGGATGCCTGCTGATTCGGGCAGCCGATGGGCAATTCGGATTGCCAGGTCCATAGGATGCGCTGAGTCCTTTCCGACTCTACAGTCGGCCCATCCTATAAACCGCCCGGCGCTAGGATTGGCGCTAAACTTTGTTTGCTTGGGGTCGAAAAGCGGCATAATCGATCGGTTAAGGTGGAGCGCGCCTGAAAACGATAACACAATATTTCTGAAAGTGCCGCCGTTCGTGGCCCGTTATGGTGGTTCTGTGAAGGTCTAAAGAGCGGCAAGCTTGCCGGATTGGCCAACTGCGGGCAGTGAGGCTAGCCTTTGAGGGGTAAGATCGCAAATGGAGCCGGTATGCCAGGTTTATCCGACCCGCAGCAACCCGAAACCTATCCCCGCCGCATCCTGCTGGCGGTGACCGGACTTTCGCCCCAGGTGGTGACCGAGACTCTGTATGCCCTGATCCAAATCCGACGGCCGCCTTTTGTGCCAACTGAGATCCATCTCATCACTACCGTGCAGGGAGCAGAACACGCCCGACTTAATCTCCTCTCCCAAGATCCGGGTTGGTTCCACCGCCTGCGGCGTGACTACAACCTGCCGCAAATCGATTTCAACGCCGCCTCTATCCGCACCATCTGCGACGCTGAGGGAAGGCCCGCCGAGGACATCCGCACCCCTGAGGACAACGAGCGCGCCGCCGACTGCATCGCCGCCGTGGTGCGCGAGCTGACCGCCGATCCGGATGCTGCGCTCCACGTCTCCATCGCCGGCGGGCGCAAGACCATGGGCTATTACCTAGGCTATGCCCTCTCTCTGTATGGCCGGCCGCAGGATCGCTTGAGCCACGTGCTGGTCTCAGCGCCGTTCGAATCCCACCCCGAGTTCTATTACCCGACTCCGTACCAGCGCGTCATCCATACCCTAGACAGGCAGCAGAGAGCTCTCGACTGCCAGACCGCAGAGGTGACCTTGGCCGAGATTCCGTTTGTCTCGTTGCGCTATGGTTTGCCTGAGGAGTTATTGGCCGGCAAGGCCAGTTTCAGCGAGACGGTGGCGGCAGCTAAAAAGATACTTGCGCCGCCGCAGCTGATCGTGGATCTAAAGAGGCAAGGGATTTGCGCGGCTGGCCAATGGATCAGGTTGCGCCCGGCCGACCTAGCGTTGTATAGCGTGTTTGCCCGCCGTGCCCGGGCGGGCGAGGGGCCGCTTCAGGCTCCGCCCAACGACGCCCCGGACCCTGACTGGGCTGAGCGTTTCCTGGCCGAATACCGCCTCATCCGCGGCGAGATGGCCGATTTGGAGGTCACCGAGCGCGCCTTGCGGAACGGCATGGAAGGAGGGTACTTCTCCCAGCGCAAAGCCAAGCTCCACAAAGCGATCCAACAGGCGTTGGGGCCGGCGGCTTTGCCTTATCTTATCGACGACGGTGGGACCCGTCCCAGGCGCTACGCCCTGAAGCTGCCGAAGGAGGCAATTGGCTACGAGAACGACAAGCTCGCCGGCTGAGCGATCTGGTATAAAGGATGTTGTAATTAGGCGTTACGATGGAGAGCATGGGAGCTACGATGAACGAGATGACATGGCTAGACCCTTCCTGCCGGGTGGCGCTGGCGGCGCTGTTGCACGATCTGGGTAAATTTGCCGAGCGCGCCAGGATTGACGAAGCAGAGCAAAAAGACGCCCAAGGCATCCGCCGGCATGACCTCAACGTCCAGCTTGTCTGCCCCCACTACGACGGGCGGCCCACGCACATTCACGCGGCCTATACCGCGATTGCGCTGGATATCATCGAGCGTCACTTTCCTAAGCTGGTGGGCGACGACATGACGCCCTTTGCTCCTTGGAAGGATAAGAACGCCGACGACTCGCTGATCAACGCCGCAGCTAGGCATCACCGTCCCGAAACGTTTCTGCAGTGGGTGATCGCGACCGCAGACCGCGTCGCTTCGGGTTTTGAGCGCGAGACCTTTGAGCAGTACAACCGGGACAAAACCGAAGTCTCCCAGAACCATTACACCACCCGCCAGTGGACGCTGTTCGAGCAGATTCGGCTGGATAGAAAAGACCCAAACACCGAAGGGTTGCAGTACCGCTATCTGCTCAAACCTTTGACGGTAGATAGCCTGTTTCCGGAGCAAAAAGCTGCCTGTCAGCCCAAAGATAACTTTGCGGCGCAGAGCGAATACTTAAGGTTGTGGCAGGCGTTTGGTGAAGGGCTCAAACAAATCCCTGCGGCTCACCGCCACAATTTGGCCTTGTGGCTGGATCACTTCGACAGCCTTTGGCAGTGCTTCACGCACGCCATTCCGTCGGCAACGGCTTTCAACGCCAAGCCCGACGTCTCGCTCTACGACCATTCCAAAACCGTAGCCGCTTTGGCCGTGGCGTTGTGGCGCTATCACGCCGAGCGCGGCGATTCTGAAACAGCGCTTTCTGCCATGCGCTGCTATGCGGATTGGGACGAGCCTAAGTTTCTGCTGGTGCAAGGCGATTTCTTCGGCATCCAGGAGTTTATCTTCGCCAGCGGCGGGGAGACGCGAAGGCGCGCTGCCAAACTCTTGCGCGGGCGGTCGTTCTACGTGTCTTTGCTGGTCGAGTGCGCGGCGCTGAAAATCATGGACGCCTTGGGGCTGCCTTCCACCAGCCAGGTAATCAACGCGGCGGGCAAGTTCCTGATCGTGGCGCCGAATACGGGGGAAACCATCGCTAAATTGGAAGCGATTCAGGCTGAATTGAACGCCTGGTTTCTCAAACACACCTATGGCCAATCCGGCCTAGGCGTGGCGTGGCTTCCTGCGGCGTGTGAGGATTTTACGCAAGGCAGGTTCGGTGAGCTGATGAGGAAATTGTTTGCCCGCTTAGAACAAGCCAAGCTCCAGCGCTTTAACCTGTGCGCTGAGGGGACGCCTTCGGTGTTTGAAGGTTTTCTGGATGAGTTCGATCCCACCAAGGGCGTATGCGCGGTGGACGGGCGTTCGCCTGGGGTGGTGAAATTGGCAGAGGGGGTCTGGATTAGTCAACTTGCAGACGACCAGATCAAGGTCGGCGGATATCTGACCAAGTTCAAGCGCCTGCTGATAACTCGCGAGAACCTCGACCACAACACGCTGAATCTGCCGATTTTTGGCTATTACGTCAGCTTTACTGAGAGCGAAGACATCACCGGTAAGTTCGGGCAACTGGCGCGCGAAGGGAAGCTACTGCGGGCGGTGGATTTTGCCTTGCCTGAAGAGGCGGACAAGCCACTGTGGAATGGTTACGCCCGCCGCGCCATCAATGCCTGGATTCCCTATTTTACTGAGGCCGACTTTGATACTTTCGACAAGTACGAGGATACCGACGAGCTTTACGACAAAGCCGTGGGGGAAGCCAAGACCCTCAACCAGCTTGCAGATGAAGACAAATGGATGGATGAGCAAGGAAAGTGGATCGGCATCAGCGCCCTGATGACCCTCAAAGGCGACGTGGACAACCTGGGTGCGATCTTCCAACGCGGCTTGGGTGCACCGAACTTCGCCAAGATGGCCGCTCTGTCGCGCCAAATGAACGCTTTTTTCGCCATCTGGTTGCCTTACCTGTGCAAGACGCAGTTTCCAAACACTTATACTGTGTTTGCCGGTGGGGATGATTTTTTCCTGATCGGCCCCTGGCGCTCCATCATGAGCCTGGCACGGGAAATGCATGCTGAGTTCAAACGCTACGTAGCGGAAAATCCAGCAGTGCATTTCTCGGCCGGCCTGGCGCTGACCAAACCCGGCCTGCCTATTCCCTATTTGGCTGAATTGGCCGAGCAAGCGCTAGCGGCGAGCAAAGCGTTTAACCCCAAAAGGCAAGCCATCCCGCCGAAAAACGCGTTGACTTGTTTTGGCCGTTCGGTGAGCTGGGAGGAGTTTGACCAGCTGTTGCAGGCTGCCGACCAGCTAGATAAGTTTCGCGCCAGTTTAGGGTTTAGCACAAGTTACGTCTACAGCTTGTTGCACTTGACCGAACTTGCCGAAGGCTTGAGCAAAAGACCTGAAAACGCCATCTGGCGGTCGCGCTTTCAGTATCGCACTTACCGCATGCTAGAGAGCTTGTTTAAAGGTAAGCACCTGCAGAACGAACGCGAGCGCTGGCAAAACGAGCTCGCCGAGGCGATCGCGCAGGGTGGTATAGAAAAGCACAAAGGAAATTACCGCATTGCTTTGTTTACCCATCTTTACCAACACCGGAGGTAAATTGCCATGAACAGACCCCAAGACCAAGCCAGGAGGTCGCATGCCGAGCTGGATACCTCGAAAATCGTGTTCGACCCAGTCTCCAAGGAGTTGTTCGATAAGGTGGCCGAACAGCTTGCGAAGACGCTGGCCGACACCAAGAGAGAAGTCAACAAACCCACGCAGATTCGCCGCTTCTACGACGAGCTCATGATGTGGGACGCCAAAGCATCTCAAAACCCAGACAAGTTCGACGAATACCTGCCGTTCATCCGCATGCTCAACGCCAAGGTCGCGTATGCCGAAGGCCGCGGGCACGTAGATGAAAATTTCACGCGCTTTATGCGCCATGCGCTAGCGCAAGTGAAGGATGCCAAGACGCTGCACACTTTCAAGCTCTTTTTCGAGGCGATGCTGGGCTTTTACAAACTGGAAAAGAAAGACTGACGGAGGGGCGCTATGCAACTGACCAAAATCCAGTTACTTAAAGGGCAAATCCGCCTGCTGACCGGCCTGCACATCGGCGCCGGCAGCGAGGAGATGCACATCGGCGGCACGGATAACCCGGTGATCAAACACCCCCTAAACGGCCAGCCCTACATCCCAGGCTCTAGCCTCAAAGGCAAGATGCGCAGCCTCTTGGAGTGGCACCTAGGTGTGGTCGGGGTAACCGATGGCAAGCCACTGAGCTTCAAACACCTCGCCGAGGTTGCGCATCAGGCCAAAGCCAAAGCGCTGCTTAAACTATTTGGCGGCTCGCCCGATCCTTCCAACGATCCTAAGCTGATTGAGGAAATCGGCCCGACTCGGCTGGGGTTTTGGGATTGCCCGCTGAACGAGGCGTGGGTCAAGCAGGAGATTTTGGACAAAAATCGGCTGTTTACCGAAACCAAGACAGAAAACATGATCGACCGCATCCAAGGCGTGGCGCAGCATCCTCGCACCACCGAGCGCGTTCCGGCTGGGACCATCTTCGATTTCAAGCTGACCCTGCGGGTCCACGACGATGAAGACCTGACCGACATGCTGTTCCAAGGATTAAAGCTGATTGAACTTACCGGCTTAGGCGGTTCGCTGTCGCGCGGTTACGGTAAGATGGTGTTTGAGAACCTGACGCTGGATGGGCAGGACGTGCAAGCGCGCCTTAGGCAGGTAACTTTTGGCCAGGCGGCTTGATATGCAGACCTTGACCTTAACCTTGCGCCCGCTGGCGGCGTTTGGCACCCCGCTTTGGGGAGATACTTTGTTTGGCCAGTTGTGCTGGCTGCTGCGCGACCTGCTCGGCGAGCAAAGCCTGCGCCAGCTGCTAGAAGGATATACGGACGGTCGGCCGTTTGCCGTGGTGTCCGATGCTTTCCCCCAAGGATACGTCCCGCGCCCGAGCGTGCCATTGGCTTGGTTCCCGCAGGAAGAAGAGGCCGACCGCAAAGCGATCAAGCAAAAGACCTGGTTGCCGGTCAATACGCTGGACAAGCCCTTTGCCGAATGGTTGGCGATGTGCCAAAGCGATGCCGAGGTCTGCCCGGTATATTGGTACACCCAGCCGCACAACAGCATCAACCGGCTGACCGGAACCACCGGCAAAGGCGCGTTTGCGCCTTATACCTTAGATAGGTTCTGGTACGCCGAGGAGGTAAGGCTAGACGTGCACCTGGTGTTCGATGCTGAGCGCATTGGCCAAGATCAACTGCAGGCAGCGTTTGTTCACCTGGGGCAAATAGGGTTCGGGCGCGATGCTTCGGTCGGATTGGGCAAATTTGCTGTCGAGCGCGGCGAGGTCAAAGCGCTTTTCGGTTCGCTCCAGCCGAACGCGGTGTTGACCCTGGCCCCTTGTGCGCCGCAGGGGCTTGGCCTTGATCCTGAAAGCAGCTTTTATCAGCTGTTCACTCGCTTTGGGCGGCACGGCGGGCAGGCGGTGCATACAGGCAAGCCGTTTAAGACCCCGATCCTGTTGGCTAAAACCGGCGCGGTGTTTAGCCCTGTCACCCAAGACACCTGCTTTGTCGGACAAGGTTTAGGTGGCGATGGGCAGTTGTCCAAAGCGCTCCCGGAGACCGTGCACCAAGGCTATGCGCCGGTCATCCCCATCCAGCTTCCTAGGGAGGTTCTATGAAAACCCATGTGCTAGAGAGCGTTGCGCTCGCTATCACCCCGCTCTCGCCGGTACACATCGGTACCGGCGAAGATTATGAGCCGACCAATTACGTCATGGAGGATGAAATCCTGTTCGCCTTTACCAGCGAGGCACTCAGCGATTGGCTGTTGCCTAGTCAGCGGCAAGAGCTTTTAAATCTGGTGATGCACCCTGCGCGCCGGCCAGAGGAGCTGATCCAGAAAGTGCAAGGGTTTTTCTACCACCACCGCAAGTTGTTTGCGGCTATCTCGACGCGCCAGGTGCCGGTGAGCCCAGGAGTATTTAAGCTCTACCAGAGCCGGGTAGGGCAAACCGCCAACCGTGAGAGCGGAGGGCGCGGTGTGATCAACCAACTGGCCATAGAGCGCACGTTTTTCAACCCCTTCGATCAGCAACCGGTAATTCCTGGAAGCAGCATCAAGGGGGCAATCCGCACTGCGTTGCTGGATGATGTGAATGGTGGCAAGGCGCTAACTCAAAGAGAACGAACGTTCCTGCAAGACAAGCGCCCTTCTGAGAGGGCTAAGGCTAACGAGGCGTTGCAGGAGCGTCTCTTTAAGTACCGTCGTGAGGTAGAGGGTACGTCTAAAAAGCTCTTGCAATGCGACCCCATGCGCTTGGTGCAGGTTGCCGATACCAGCTACCAGTTTCCAGGGCCGTTCAGCAGCGAAATCCGATTTGCCGTGGACCGCAAGAAAAAGGAAATCCTCAAGAACGGAAAACTGGTGCAGTCTCAGGCCGAGGCCAGAAACTTATATCAGCTGCTAGAATGCCTGCCGCCGCGCTATCGCAGCTTCAAAAGCGCGCTGGTGATCTTCGATTTGGGTGAGATCGACCACGTCCACAAGACGCCGGCTAAGGAGCTGCGTTGGAAGGTGATGGACCTTGCCGCTGCGTGCAACTGCTTTTACCGAAAGCGCTTGGCCGACGAGCTTAAAATCCTCAAACAACGCCGTTACCTTAATCCGTCGTGGGAGCGGCTGGCCGAGGCGATTTTAGACGGTGACCTCGCCAAGCGGCTGAAAGAAGGCAAAGCGTTCTTGCTTCGGGTTGGCAGGCACAGCGGTGCCGAATCGGTCACGTTGGACGGGGTGCGCTCGATCAAAATCCTAGAAGGCAAGGGGGCAGACGGCAAACAGCGGTATTCTTATCAACCCGAGGCGAAGACGATCTGGTTGGCTGCGTCCGATGCCAAAGCACAAAGCGATCTATTGCCGTTTGGCTGGGTGCTGGTCGAGATCCAGCCCGATGGGGAGTGGCCCGAATTGCAACAGCTACTTAAGCCTTTGCGGGCGGACGAAACCAAGCTCAACGAGCAGCTAGCTGCTTTGGCCAAAGAGCGCGCCCAAATACGGCAAAAGAAGCAAGAAGCAGACGAGCAAGCACGCCTTAAGGCCGAGGCCGAAGCACAAGCTGTGCGCCAGGAAGCCGAGCGTCAAGCGCGATTGGCGGCTATGTCACCTGAGGAACAGGCGCTGGAAGAGTTTCGGGTTTACTATGAGGCTCAAAAGGCCACAGGGCGTTATCAGGCCGGCGGGGAGTTTGATCGCCGTCGCCTAGAGTTTTTCAAACAAGCCTTGCAATGGCAAGATCCTGCGCACCGCAAACAGGCCGCTGCTCTAATCCGCAAGACCATCCAGGAATGGACCGGTTGGCCAGGCAAGAAAGAGCGCAAGCAGGAGTTCCGGGAGGGGCTGGCTGAGCTAGAGCAAGAGCGAAGATCTTGACCTGCGGCCGCAGGCAAGACCTCCCCCCTCCTCGCGCGTTGGATTCCTTGCCGCGGTGTTCCTTGAACAGCGCCAGCCTGTTCGTCCTCTGGCGACTTGCGCGCAGTCAATGGCGCGACGCTTGAAAAGCGTGTTTCCTGCTGCAACAGCTACCCGATGGCCAAGACAGGATAAGCCCAAGGTTACGGGAGCGGTGCCTGCTTTTCCGTAGAGGCGGTAGGGCCTAGGCGGTTAGGAGGTCGGCAATATTTCCATGCTGCGGCAAGCTTGCCGACGCCCAACAAGGCCGCTATTCGGCCTTAAATATCTCCATGAAAATTTCCCGCAAACTGTATCTGATTGCCTATGATGTGCGCGACCCGCAGCGTCTTCGCGCCGCGCTCCACCTCACCCGCCGCTACGCCTGTGGCGGTCAGAAGTCGGTGCACGAATGCTGGCTGACCGAAGCTGAGAAGGGCCATCTGATCACCGACTTGTGCCAGGTGTTAGAGGAAGAGGATTCCTTGTTGGTGCTGCGTCTTGACCCGCGCCAGACCGTGGCCACCCTGGGGAGAGCAGTGGTGCCGTCCGATCCAAACTGGTTCTATGTGGGTTGAATGACGATGGGTACATTCTATCTCGACCGGACTGGCAGCGAGATGACTTTGGAAGGCGGGGTGCTGGTGATCCGCAATGGCGAAGCTCGGCAGGTGGTGCCGCTGGCGCTATTGGAACGGCTGGTGATCGCCGCCAAGACCCGTTTGGATACGATGGTGCTCAGCCGCCTTGCCGAACGGGGGGTGATGGTATTGCTGCTTGATCCGCGCTGTCCGGACCGTAGGGCGCAGGTGTTCGGCGCCGGCCACAATGATGTTGAAGTACGCCTGGCGCAATATCACGCCAGCGCTGACGAGCCAATGCGGCTGGCCTGGGCGCGGGAATGGGTCGCCGCCAAGCTGCGTCGCTACCTGCGCCTGCTCGCCGAGGTGGCAGATGCCAGGCCGGACTTGAACCACGCTTTGCAGACTGCGATGCGTCGGTTGCAGGCTTTGGTTGCCCCGCTGGGCGAGGTGAAGGATCTGGCAGCCCTGCGCGGTCTGGAGGGCAGGGCCGCGCAGGTGTTCTTTGGCGCTTATCGGATGCTGTTTGCTTCGTCTTTGGGATTTGACGGGCGTCGGCGGAGCCCGCCGCCAGATCCAGTCAACGCCACCTTGTCCCTGGCGTATACCCTGCTCCATGCTCGCGCAGTGCAGGCTGCCTGGATGGCTGGGCTGGATCCCCAGATCGGCTTTTATCATGAGCCGGCCTGGGGGCGAGAGTCGCTCGCCTGCGATCTGATCGAGCCATGGCGGCCGTGCGTGGACGGCTGGGTTTATGCTTGGTTCCGGGACCGTTGGCTGCAGGCTGACCACTTCAAACATCGCGCTGGTGGGTGCTTTCTCGACAAGGCCGGCAGAGGCCGGTTCTTTGCTGCTTTTGAGAAGAACATGGCGCCGATCCAGCGCGCCTTGCGTCGCCAATGCCGGGATTTAGTAAGCTGGCTATCTGTGAGGGGATCTGATGCAACCGCTTTATCTCAACGCGTCCGAGGTGCGGCGGGTTAGCCTGCAAGGGCCGGCTCTCAAAGTGATCTGTCGCCATCGGGCCGACCAGTACTTTCCGCTTGCCCGTTTGAGCCGGATCATTAGCTTAGGCCCGGTATCTTGGAGCAGCGCTGCGCTGTTGGAATGTCTGCGCCGGAGGGTGCCGGTTACTTTGCTCGACCGGCATGGCCAACTGGTGGGAATGTGCTTCGGTGCTTGGCCGCAGGATTCCAAGTTCAACGCCCTGCTCGATGCTTTCGTTTCGCTGGAAGACGGTTTGCCGCGCCTTAAGGACTGGTTTCGTAGTCAGAGCCGCCAACGCTTGCTCGCTTTGCTTCGGCGCCAGAAGCTCCGTCCGAGCGATCTTCGTATTCGGCCGGTTCGGGAATTCCTTGCGTTTGAGCTCAAACGGCGCAAGACTCAGGCCGATGCTTCCTTATTGCAGCGGCTGTCTCCGCTGACCTTAGCGCACGTTGCTGAAATCCTGACCACTTATCAGATCCAACCGGCCATTCTTGAGCCTAGCCACGACTGGCGCGGACTGGCAAGTTATGTGGCCGGCCTGCTCGAATGGGAATGGTGGGAGTGGGCGCTGACGGGAGCCTTAAATCCGACTTTTCCCTTGGATCAACGGTCTGTGGTTGCCTGCTACGAACACCATGCCCGGGCCGTAGAGGAACGGATTCGAGACTGGATCGGCCGGTTGTGGCGTTGGCTAGAACAAAGCGAGGCGTATTCGGCATGAGCTTGAACCAAAAGCACTTACATCTTGTGGCGTACGACATCAGCGATCCAAAACGCTTGCTGGATGTTCGCCGTTACCTTAAAAAACTTGGTCTGCCGCTGCAATACTCGGTATTTTTGCTGTACATTACGCCAGAGCAAAAACGACAAGTCGTCTGGCATCTGAACCGCCTGATCAATCCGCGCTATGACGATGTGCGGATCTATCCTTTGCCACAAAATCCCGAGTGGCAGTGGTGGGGGAAACCGGTTTTGATGGACGGGGTGAAGTTGCCCGGCATCCCCTTGCCGGAGGGCATAGAGAGTGTTAAATTAAAATCAGCTGCTGAGTCAGAGAACCGTCGTGAACGTCAGCTTTCCGGCGTCAAAAAATTTCCGCAAAGGTCTCTGTAAGGCATTGATCTTTAACAAGAAATTGAGGGGGTGCTCTCGAGAAATTGACCTGATGAAAAAGGGATTAAGACGAAGATGATGCGTCGTATCAAGAATCCTGACATCGCTCGAGAAATTGACCTGATGAAAAAGGGATTAAGACGGCAATGATCCGCTGGTATCGATCTCTATCGACACTCGAGAAATTGACCTGATGAAAAAGGGATTAAGACCGATCTGCTCACCGCTAGGCATTTCGCAGTAGGTCTCGAGAAATTGACCTGATGAAAAAGGGATTAAGACCCTGATCGATGATCTCAAGATATCGAGCATCCAGGCTCGAGAAATTGACCTGATGAAAAAGGGATTAAGACGAGCATCCAAGATGGAAAATCTTCCATCATCACCCTCGAGAAATTGACCTGATGAAAAAGGGATTAAGACTAACGGCTCGTTAGCCGTCCACAAGATCGGAAAGCTCGAGAAATTGACCTGATGAAAAAGGGATTAAGACTCTGTGGCAATCTTGATTATTCCTTCGTAAGACTCGAGAAATTGACCTGATGAAAAAGGGATTAAGACGGAATCTTGGCCGGATGCCCCGGTGGCCTCGTCGTCGCTCGAGAAATTGACCTGATGAAAAAGGGATTAAGACGAAGTGGCGGATCGGTATTAGAATATGACCCACGCTCGAGAAATTGACCTGATGAAAAAGGGATTAAGACCGTCGGTCGGCATGGTAGCCGATCGAAGACAGATCTCTCGAGAAATTGACCTGATGAAAAAGGGATTAAGACCCCCTTTGGGTAAGCAGGGCTTCTACGGCAAGATTTGCTCGAGAAATTGACCTGATGAAAAAGGGATTAAGACAATTCAATGAGGGAGTCCGCAGCATCTTGAGTTAGCTCGAGAAATTGACCTGATGAAAAAGGGATTAAGACAGAAAATCCGCTATTTCCTTACCCCGAAGCCAAGGCTCGAGAAATTGACCTGATGAAAAAGGGATTAAGAGCGCCATGTGGGGGTATCCCCACAATGGGCACATGCTCGAGAAATTGACCTGATGAAAAAGGGATTAAGACGTCGATCTTCCTGATGCTTTTTGCCGCCCTAGGGAAGCCAGATGGCCAACTGGTAGGAATGTGCTGCGGTGCTTGGCCGCAGGATTCCAATCACTCCGCCTTAGATTGCTTTAGACATGGAGGTAAATAATGGAACCTGATTTGACAGAACCTCCCGGCGAAAGCCCCGGAATTGATTTCGGGGATGAAGCCGATTGCGTGTGCGGAACGTTGTGGGCTCCATCGTACTTTGTCGGATCAGCGGGCAACGTCTCTGCTGAGACCATCCGCAGGCACATCGAGGAGCAGACCACGAAAGGGGATGATTAGGTGCAAACCGTGACGTTGCGGTTGAAACTCCATCGGCCTACCAGGGCGAAAGAGCATATCTACCGAGAACTGACGAGGCGCCTTACCGTCCTGGCCAACAATCAGGAAGCGCGACCGCTGTGACAGGGGACGTTCCCTGCACTCCTGGTCCTTCTACCGGCTACAGTACTTCATCGCCTACAAAGCGCGGTTGGCCG
>FWWM01003776.1_pt1 | contig 36826 bp, 35 predicted proteins | sample 2228351 | NCBI WGS metagenome assembly FWWM01 (sample SAMEA103939774, study PRJEB20133) | metagenome
CCCTCCAGGGCCGCGGCCACCCGGGCGGCCCGCCATCCGCCGGCCGCCAATCCACCCGCCGCCCACAAAGGCGCCGCCGGCCCGCCCCACGCCAGGGGCACGAGCGCCCAAAGCGCCCACCAGCCGACGCCACCCACGGCCAGCACCACGCCCACCGCCCACCCCCAGCCGGCCGCCATGGGAGGCAGGCGCAAAAGGGCAACCCAGGTAGGGACCGTCATGGTCAAAAGGAAGCCGCTCGCTCCAAGAAGCCTGTCCCCAAGATTATACAAGTATGGTTTGACTCTGGCAAGCCCTGCAAGGGCGGGACGGCTGTCAGGCCTTGAAGACGAGGGATCGGCCGTCGGGATGAGCGGTGACGAGGCCGGAGAAAGGCGCCTCCAGCCGGCACGTCAGATCGCCGACGCGCACCACGGTATCCGGGTAGGCCCGGCGGAAGGAGATCCTGCCCTCCGCCGGCACCGCGATGACGCAGCCCCCGCCGGTGGAAGAACCCACCTCGTGCAGCACGACGTCACCGCCAGCTGCCACCGTGCAGTTGCGCAGCCGGCCCCGCACCTCGACCCTGCCTCCGGCCTTGATGGTGCTGTAGACCGCCCCCTGCCCCAGGACCCGCACCGTCCCCGTGGCCTCCACGGAGGCGTTCTGGAGGTAGGAAACCTGCACCGAGGCGGCGGGGTTCACGGCCCGCTCCCTGAGACCGGCGACGAGGCGGGCCACCGAGTCCTGGTTCAGCCAGAATCCCGGCCGCAGGAGGATGCGCGCCGCCTCCTCGCGCCAATCACCGTGTTGGGCCAGGAAATCGCTCCCTCGCTCCAGCTCGGTCCGCAGGGAGGCGAACTTGGACTGGATCAGCATCCGCACCACAAGGTGCGTCGGCACCCCCTTCTCCAACAGCTGTTCCACCGCCCCCGAGAAACGCTCCATCTCCCCCAGCAGGGCGGCGGCCTCCGCCACCACGCCCGCCGTCACCCGACCCCCGAAAACCTTGCCGGCGATGACCACGCCGGCCGCTCCGTGGACCTCCCCCTCCACGTCGCCCTTCACCGTCACCACTCCGCCCGCCCGCACGACGGCGCCGCGTTGGACACCGCCCGCCACCGTGACCCCGCCCCCGAAGGCCACGTTTCCCGACTGGAGGTCCACGTCCCCGGCATGATGGTAGACGGGAAGGACCTGGACCAGCACGGTGCGACCGAGCCGTCTCGCCGTAGGGAAACCGGCCGTTGTGGCCCGGCAGAGGACACCGTCGGCGGAGAGGCCGGCTCCGGGACCGGCCCGCAGGACGGACGGAACCCCCGCCCGCGGAGGGATCTCCTCCCCCCTCACCGACCGGCCGGGCCGACCCGGCGTCGGCGGCCGCAGCCGGGCCAACTCCTCTCCCTCCCTCACCTGCGGTATGCGCACCCGCCAGCGCCAGTCCACCGCGTTCTCCTCGTCCCCTGCCTCCACCACCACCCCGTCGGCGGGGAAGAGGAGCTCCACCTCGCCGTCTCGGCCGGGCACCGGGGCCTCCCCGCGCGCCACCGGCACAAACCGCCCGTCCGCCGCGGCCACCGCGGCCGTCACCGCCTCGCTGTCAATCCCCGTGGTAACACCGTGTTCGGCCAGAGCGGCCAGCGCGTCTTCCACCGTGACCGCCCTCTCCCCCGCCCGCGGACCCCTGACCGCCATCAAGGCCGTCAGACCGTCCCGGCTCACCTGAACCAGAACATCTCTTCTTTCGGCCGCAAGAGCCATATCCACCGGAAGGATCGTGGCCGCCGGGCCACCGCTTCACCGGAGAGAGGCTGCGCAGGGCAGGCCACTCCGGTGAGGCCCACGACCGCTCCGCCGCGGAAAAAGAGGTGGAGGCGGCGGCGAAGGGCGAAACCTTCATCTTTGGGACGGAGAAGAGAGGCGAACACCGGGGCCGAGGCGGCACCCTGGTCGGGATGGGCGGATTTGAACCGCCGGCCTCCAGGTCCCGAACCTGGCGCCCTAACCGAGCTGGGCCACATCCCGAAGGAACGCACCGAAACGGCGGCCTGCAAAGGGACGCCGACCGTAATCGGCGCGCGCTCGCCGCGCCCTCCATTGTATTTTTGGCCGTTCGGCTGCGCAAGCACCCGCCTGCGTTGACCGCGCCGCCACGCCCTCGCTATACTGGCCGCGGTTTGGAAGGGGTGGGGCGAACGGTGAGCCGCCTTCTATCGCTGGGCCGCTATCTCGTCCTCGTGGCGGTGCTGGGCTCATTCCTCGGCTCCGCCACCGTCTTTGTCTGGGGATTCGTTACCATGGTGCGAAGCATCTACGACCTGGCTTCCGGCGGGGCCGAGGCGGGCGAGACCCTGGGAGCCCACATGATAGCCACCGTGGACTCCATGCTCCTGGCGGTCGTCCTCTACATATTCGCGGTGGCCCTCTACGAGCTCTTCATCGGCCGGGTGGAGGTGCCGGGCTGGCTCGTGATCCACAACCTGGACGATCTCAAGGTCAAACTCTCCAGCGTCATCATCCTCATGATGGCCGTCGCCTTCGTGGAGCACCTGGTGGCGTGGCGGAACCCGGCCGAGACCCTCATGTTCGCCGCCTCCGTGGCTCTCGTGGCCGCGGCCCTCGTCTTCTACTCCATGCACGTGGAGGGAAAGCGCCTTAAAAAGAAGGAAAGCGTCTCCCCCCAGGCGTCTAACCGGACCTGACGGCGTCAGCCGGGAACGTCGGCGGCCGGCGCAGCCGCCGGAACCCTACCGGGCGCTGGCTGGCGCTGCGGCTGTCAGACGCCGCCCGCCATGGCCGGGATGAGGGACACCTCGTCCCCGTCCCGCACCGGCGTCCCCGTCCCGTCCAGGAAACGGATGTCCTGACCGTTGACGAAGATGTTCACGTACTGGCGCGCGCTGCCCTCCCGCACGCGCCGGCCCAGATCGGGGTAGTCCCGCTCCAGGTTGACCAGCACCTCCTCCACGGTGCCGCCCTCCACCTCTATCTCCGATCTCCCGTCGGCCGCGCCCCGGAAGGGCGTGGGTATCCAGACCTTGACCGCCAACCGCGGACCTCCCTTCCCCAGCGTGGAGCGGGGGGACGGCGCACAGGCATCTCCGGCCCTCACCCGCCCCGCCCCGTCAGCATCCTGTCCCCGGCGGGCTCAGGCGGTGGCACGGACCGGAGCGCCTGCGGTCCGCCCGCTCCGCACCAACTCCTCGAAGGCGCGGAAGGTGGGCTCGATGACCGCCGGCTCCGCCACGCTCCCCTCCACCGCCTCGATGGTCTTGAGTCCGTTGCCGGTGATGTAGGCCACCACCGTCTCCCCGCGCGCGAAGACCCCCGCCTCCGCCAGGCGCTTGAGCACACCGATGGTAACCCCACCCGCCGTCTCGGTGAAAATGCCCTCCGTGCGCGCCAGGAGCTCCATGGCCGCCACGATCTCCTCGTCGGTCACGGCGGCCGCCTTGCCGCCCGTGCCGCGGATGGTGTTGAGAGCGAGGACGCCGTCCGCCGGGCTGCCGATGGCCAGGGAGCGGGCGATGGTGGCGGGCTTCACCGGCCGGACCCGGCTGTCGCCGCGCTCCCACGCCTCCACCACCGGGGCGCAGCCGCGCGCCTGAGCCCCGTGCACCCGGCAGCCGAGATCGTCGAGGAAGCCGACCCGGACCAGGTCCTCGAAACCGCGCCGGATCTTGGACAGCAGCGAACCGCCGGCGATGGGCACCACCACGTGGTCGGGGACCCGCCAGCCGAGCTGCTCCGCCGTCTCGTAGGCCAGAGTCTTGGAGCCCTCGGAGTAGTACGGGCGGAGGTTGATGTTGAGGAAGGCCCAGCCGTAGCGGTCGGCGATCTCCACGCACAGGCGGTTCACGTCGTCGTAGTTGCCGCGCACGGCCACCACGTTGGGGCCGTAGACGGCGGCGTTGACGATCTTGCCCCTCTCCAGATCCTCCGGGATGAGGACGTAACAGGGCATCCCGGCCCGCGCGGCGTGGGCGGCCACGGCGGCGGCCAGGTTGCCGGTGGAGGCGCACCCCACCACGGTGAACCCGAACTCCCGCGCCTGGGAGATGGCGACGCTCACCACCCGGTCCTTGAAGGACCAGGTGGGGTTGACGGAGTCGTTTTTGAGGTACAGGTGGTCTATACCCAGGGCCCGGCCCAGGTTATCCGCCCGGATGAGGGGTGTGAAACCGGCGCCGATGTCCACGGGCTCCTCCCCGGTGAAGGGCAGAAAGGCCCGATAGCGCCACATGCCCTTGGGACCGGCGGCCAGCGAGTCGGGGCTGACGGCCGCCCGGATGGCCTCGAAGTCGTAGTCCACCTCCAGGGGTCCGAAGCAGTCCTCGCACATGTAGTGGGGCCCCAACGGATACTCCCGGCCGCATCCCTGGCAGCGCAACCCTGTCGCGTACATGCCCCATCCCTCCCCGCAGGCGCCACGGCTCTCCCAACGGCCGCTCCCCCTCCGCCGCGAGCCGGATGCCGGGCAAGCCGGGCCTCCCTACTCACGACAAAAACGAAAAACCCCTCCCGGGATCGCGGAAGAGGTCTCACCACGAGGGGGCCTCTCTCATCTCCCAGGCTCTGGTCCTGCCGGACTTGGCACCGCTGCGGCCCGCTCGCACGGGCCACCGGTTGCCGAGGGTGCATCGGGCCGGTCCCTTCCCCTCTCTGGATAAGAGCGCCTGCCTATGCAATTGTCGCGGCAATTCTAGCAACCGGCCGCCAGCGGTGTCAAGCCGACTCGAACTCCATGCGCTCGACGCCCTCCACGGCCAGGACGTTTTGCCCCACCCGCTCCGGGCCGACCCCCCGCGGCAGGAAGACGGTCATCTCCAACTCCACCTTGGTCTCCTCGGCCAACGGTTCCACGTGCAGGCTCCGGACGTTGCCCCCCAGCTTGGCCACCTCCGCCACCACGTCGGTCACGGCCCCGGGCCGGTTGGCCGCCACCACCTGCAGGCGCCCGTAGTGGCCGCGTTCGGGCAGGAGATACTCGAGGCGGTTGAGGATGCCGAGGACGAAGAGGGCGATGAGGGTGGCGGTGAAGGCCGCCAGGTAGAACCCGCCCCCCACGGCCAGACCCAGGGCGGCCACCACCCAGAGGCTGGCCGCCGTCGTCAGGCCGCGGACCGTGAGCCCCTCCCGCATGATGGTGCCGGCGCCGAGGAAGCCGATACCGCTCACCACCTGGGCGGCGATGCGGGCGGGGTCGGCGTTGACCCGGTCCATGTAGCGCACCGCCACGTCCTCCGACATGACCATGACCAGGGCCGAGCCCAGGCAAACCAGGGTGTGGGTCCGCAGGCCGGCGGGATGGTTGCGCCGCTGGCGCTCCAGTCCGACGGCGGCCCCCACCGCCGCCGCCACCACGAGGCGGAGGATTATGTCCAAGGGATCCAGCCTCACGGCCGTCCGGCTCCCAACCGGTCGCCGTCGAGCCTCATCCCCGCCCGCCTCCCGCCAGATCCTGACCCGAGGTCCGGACGATATCCCAGTACATGCGCATGCGAGCCACGAAACCCCGCAGCAGCCCCAGCTTTTCCTCCTTGGTGCGGTGGGTGAGCCGGGGCAGCAGGACGTACTCCACCGCCACGCCGCCCCGCCGCAGGTAGCGGGTGAGGGCCGCCTCCACGCCGAAGCGGGTTGCCTCCAGATCGGGCACGGCCCGCAGCACCTCCCGCCGGACCGCCCGCTGGCCCGAGAGAAAGGGGGCGATGCGCTGGGCCAGGTCCGTCCGCCAGCGCCCCCCCGCGAAGACACCCACCGTGGCGGCGGCCCGACCGCTCAGCACGGGCGCCAGCAGGGCCCGCACGTGCAGCGGCTTGAGCCCGATCAGGTCGGCATCCAGAAAGAGGAACACGTCGGCGTCGGCCTCGGCGAACTCTACCCCGGCCAGGAGGGCGCCGCCCTTGCCCTGGTTGGCACCCAGCTCGAGGCAAAGAGCACCCTTGTCCCTGGCCACCTGCGCCGTCCCGTCGGTGGAGCCGTCGCTGATCACCACCACCTTGTCCACCAGGGGACTCCGGCGGACGGCCTCGATGACGTCGCCCAGGGTCGCCTCCTCGTTGTAGGCAGGGATGACGGCCACCACCCGCGGCCGTCCCGTCCCCTCACCCCCGCTCACCGCGCCCGACCTCCTCCAGGATCTCCCGCACCCGCCCGGCCGCCGCTTCCACCGGCACCGTCTCCGTTACCCGCGCCCGCCGGCGGTGGACCTCCACCCGGCCCTCGGCCAGGGCCCGCGGCCCCACCGTCACCCGGAGGGGGAAGCCCCACAGGTCGGCGTCCTTGAATTTGACGCCCCCGCGTTCGTCCCGGTCGTCCAGACACACCTCGACTCCCGCCGCCATCAGCTCGCCGTAGATCCGCTCGGCCGCCTCCCGCTGGGCGGCCTCCGCCCAGTTGACGGGCACCACCAGAGCGTGGTACGGGGCCACCCCCACCGGCCACGCTATGCCGTCCCCGTCGTGGTGCTGCTCGATGACGGCGGCCACGGTGCGGGTGACCCCTACACCATAGCAGCCCATGATCATCAGCCGCTCGCGCCCCTCCTCGTCCAGGAAGGCGGCGCCCATGGCCCGCGAGTACTTGGTGCCCAACTGGAAGATCTGGCCCACCTCAATACCGCGCCGGGCCGCCAGGATCCCGCGCCCGCAGCGGGGGCAGGGGTCGCCCCCCTCCGCCGCCCGCAGGTCCACCACCCGGTCGGGGTGAAAGTCGCGCCCCGGATTGACGTTGACCAGGTGAAACCCCTCCTCGTTGGCGCCCGTCACCAGGTTGGGGGAGGCCATCACCTCCGGGTCCGCCAGCAGGAGCACATCCCTCAGACCAACGGGTCCGGCGAAGCCCGTCGGCACGCCCGCCACCCGCCCCACTTCCTCGGCGGACGCCAGGTGCACGGCCCGCGCGCCCAGGGCGTTGCGCAGCTTGACCTCGTTGAGCTGGCGGTCTCCCCGCACCAGGGCGGCCACCAGCCGCCACTCAGCCTCCGCGCCTACCTTTCCCCCGGCGGCCGGCGCGCCGCCGTTTCCGCCCCTGTCTCCCGCCGAATCCGCGGCGGAGCCGCCGGGGGAGCCGTCACGGGCCCAGTAGAAAAGGATCTTGGCCATGCGTTGGGGCGGCAGCCCGAGGAAAGCCGTCAGCTCCTCGATGGTGCGCACCCCCGGGGTCGCCACCCGCCGCAAGGGAGCCGGCTCCCCGGCGGCGGGCGCGGGCGGGGGCGCCTCGGCCCGCTCTACGTTGGCGGCGTAACCGCACGCGTCGCAGTGGACGAGGCTCGCCTCACCCGTGTCGGCCAGAGCCATGAACTCGTGGCTGAAGTGGCCACCGATGGCCCCCGTGTCCGCCTCCACGGCCCGGAAGTCGAGGCCGCAGCGGGAGAAGATGCGGGTGTAGGCGTCGTGCATGTCCTCGTAAGTGCGCCGCAGGCTCTCCTCGTCCCGGTGGAAGGAGTAGGCGTCCTTCATCACGAATTCGCGCGCCCGCATGACGCCGAAGCGGGGGCGTATCTCGTCCCGGTACTTGTTCTGGATCTGGTAAAGGAGGAGCGGTAATTGCCGGTACGAGGAAACCTCGCGCCGCACCAGGTCCGTAATGATCTCCTCGTGGGTGGGCCCAAGACAGAACAGCCGGCCGTGCCGGTCCTTGACCCGCCACATCTCATCCCCGTAGGCGGCCCATCGGCCCGTCTCCTCCCAGAGCTCGGCGGGCTGCACGATGGGGAGGCGCAGCTCCTGGGCGCCCTTCTTGTCCATCTCCTCCCGGACGATGCGCTCCACCTTGGCCACCGCCCGGTGCCCCAGGGGAAGAAAGGTGTAAATGCCGGCCGCCACCTTGCGCATGAGACCGGCCCGCAGCATGAGGCGGTGGCTCGCGATCTCGGCCTCCGACGGATCCTCCCGCAGGGTCGGTGCCAAGAGGGACGTGATCCTCACGGCCGCCCCCCCTCCCCGGCCTCATCCCCCCGGTGCCCGACTGCCGCGTCTCCCTCGCCGTGCGAGGCCCCGACGAAGGCCTCCACCTCCCGCACCAGCGCCGTCACCATCTCCTCCTCCCGCACCTTGCGCACCATGACCCCCCGCCGGAAGATCACGCCCACCCCCCGGCCGGCCGCCAGGCCCACGTCGGCCTCCGTCGCCTCGCCCGGCCCGTTCACGGCGCAGCCCATGATGGCCACTTTGACGGGTTTCTCCAGACCGGCCAGCCTCTCCTGCACCTCCCGCACCACCCGTCGCAGGTCCACCTCCAGGCGGCCGCAGGTGGGACAGGAGACGATCTCCAGGTCCTTGCGGCGCAGCCCGAGGGCGTGGAGGATCTCGAGGCCCACCTCCACCTCTTCCAGGGGATCGCCCGTCAGGGAGACGCGGATGGTGTCCCCGATCCCCAGGGCCAGGAGGTGGCCGATCCCTACCGCCGACTTCACGGTGCCCGGCAACCCCGGGCCCGCCTCCGTGACGCCGAGGTGCAGGGGATAGTCCACCCTCTCCGCCAGCAGCCGGTAGGCGGCCACCGTGGTGGGCACGTCCGACGCCTTGACGGAGATGACGACGGCGGTGAAGCCGGCTTCCTCCAGGAGGGACACGTGCCGCAGCGCGCTCTCCACCAGCGCCTCCGCCGTGCGGCCGTAACGGTGGAGCAGATCCTTCTCCAGGGAACCCGCGTTGACGCCGACCCGGATGGGGACGTCCCGCTCCCGCGCCGCGGCGGCCACGGCCCGCACGCGGTCGGGGCCGCCCACGTTGCCGGGATTGAGGCGCAGCTTATCCACGCCCTGCTCGAGGGCCATGAGGGCCAGGCGGTGATCGAAGTGGATGTCGGCGCACAGGGGCACGTCCACACCCTCGGCCCGCAGGCGTGCCCGGATCTCCCCCAGGGCGGCGGCCGCCCGGGCGTCGGGCACCGCCAGCCGCACCAGGTCGCAGCCGGCCCGCGCCAGGCAAGCCACCTGGGCGGCCGTGGCAGCGGCGTCCCGCGTGTCCGTCTTGGCCATGCTCTGGACCGACACCGGCGCCCCGCCGCCGATGACGAGCCTTCCCGCCCGCACCGCCCGGGTGACCCGGCGCCTCCTCTCCCCCGCCATGGGCCTCAACCGCTCCCGCCCATGAGGCGCACCAGGTCGCGGTAGGTCACCACCAGCAGGAGGAGGAGAAGGAGGGCGAAACCGACGAAATGGACAAAGCCCTCCTTCTCGGCGTCCAGGGGCTTGCGCCGGACGGCCTCCAACGCCAGGAAGGCGATGCGCGAGCCGTCCAGCGCCGGGATGGGCAGGAGGTTGAGAAAGGCCAGGTTGACGCTGATCACAGCGGTGATGGTAAGGAGGTAGTCCAGGCCCAGGCGCGTGGCCTCGCCGATCTGCTGGCCGATGCCGACCGGTCCCAGCACCTCGGCCATCCCCTCTCCTCTCACCGCCGCCAGCAGCCCCTGCCAGGTCAGGGCCAGAACGCCCGCCGTCCACGCCAACCCCTCGGGCACCGCCCGCCACAGAGGGCTGCGCCTCTTCTCCATGACGGGGGCAACGCCGGCGAAGCCGCGCCCGTCCAGGCGACGCGGCACCAGGGTGACCTCCACCTCGTCGCCCTCCCGGGCGAGGGTGAGGCGGAGGGGGCTCTCGGGGTGCCCGGCTATGGCCCGTTGCAGATCGAGCCAGCCGCCGAGGGTCCGCCCGTCCACGGCCAGCACCCTGTCGCCGGGCCTGATGCCGGCCGCCGCGGCCGCCGAGTCTGGCTGGACCCGTCCGATCACCAGCGTCGGGCGGGACACGCCAAAGACGGCCAGCACGGCCGTGAAGAGGAGAAAGGCCAGGATCAGGTTCGCGCCCGGCCCCGCTGCGATGACGCCCAGGCGCTGAACCACCGTCTTATCCTGAAAACTCCGCCCCGGCGGCGGTTCCTCCCCCGGGCGCGCCGGATAGAGCCCGGCCAGGCGCACGAAGCCCCCCAGCGGCACGAGACGGAGGCTGTACACCGTCTCACCCCCGCGGAAGCCCCACACCCGCGGGCCGAAACCGAGAGAGAACTCGTCCACCTGCACGCCCGCCCGGCGCGCCAGCACGAAGTGCCCGAACTCGTGAAAGAAGATCAGCGCGCCGAAGACCACGATCACCACGGCCAGGGTCACAGGGTCACCTTCCCGCCGCTCATTCTCTCCACCCAGGAGCCCGCCTCTTCCCTCGCCCAGGCGTCGGCAGCCAGGATCTCATCCAGGGTCGGGTAAGGTCGGGGACGATGAGCCTCCAACACCATATTAATAACGTCAGGCAGCGACAGGAAGCCGATGCGCCCCTGGAGGAAAGCCGCCACCGCCACCTCGTTGGCCGCGTTGAGGACGGCCGGCGCCGTGCCCCCTGCGCGACCGGCCGCGCGGGCCAGCTCGAGGCAGGGAAAGTTGGCCACGTCGGGCTCCTCGAAGTGAAGAGCACCTACGCGGGCGAGATCCAGCAGGCCCGCCGGCGACGGTAGCCGCTCGGGGTGGGTGAGGGCGTACTGGATGGGCAGGCGCATGTCTGGTACACCCAGGTGTGCCAGGATTGCCCCATCCTCCATCTCCACCAGGGCGTGGACCAGGCTCTCCGGATGGACCAGCACGCCGATAGCGTCGTAGTCCAAGCCGAAGAGCCAGTGGGCCTCGATGACCTCCAGGCCCTTGTTCATGAGGGTCGCCGAGTCAACGGTGATGCGATCGCCCATGCGCCACGTGGGATGGCGGAGGGCCTGGGCCGGGGTTGCGCGGGCCAGGCGCTCCCGGTCCCAGCCGCGAAAGGGGCCGCCCGACGCCGTCAGCAGCAACCGCCGCACCCCGGCCGGCCTCTCTCCGGGCCGGAGGGGACCGGCGGCCAGCAGGCACTGAAAGGCGGCGCTGTGCTCGCTGTCCACGGGCAGCAGGCGCACTCCCCGTTCGCGCACCAGGTCCAGGACCAGGTGGCCGGCGGTGACGAGGGTCTCTTTGTTGGCCAGGGCCACATCCTTGCCCGCCTGCAGGGCGGCGTGGGTCGGCACGAGCCCGGCCGCGCCGACGAGAGCCGATACCACCAGCTCGGCCGCGGGATGGGTGGCAACCTCCACGAGCCCCTCGACGCCCGCCGCCACTCGGACACCGAGAGGGGCCAGGAGATCCCGGGCCCGGCCCGCCGCTTCCTCGTCCAAAAGCGCCACCAGGTCCGGGCGCACGGCGAGGGCCTGCTCGACCAGGAGGTCGCTGTTCCGCCGGGCGGCCATGGCCACCACCCGCCAGCGCCCGGCCAGACGGCGCACCACATCCAGGGTCTGGCGGCCGATGGAGCCCGTCGAGCCCAGGACGGCGAGCCCGCGCGGCTCAGGCGGCACGGGTCGTCTCCTTTCCGCCCCCGTCCCCGGGCGACGAGGGGAGAAGGCCGGCGGCCATGGCGGCCTTGAGCACGATGGCCATGAGGGGGCCGTAGACGAAGCCGGTCGGCCCAAAGGCGCGAAAGCCGAGGTAGAGGGCCACGAGCACCGTGAGGGGATGGAGCCCCAACCGTTCGCCGATGACGTAGGGTTGGGCGACACCCCGGATCAGGGCCACCGCCCCGTACAGGGCAAGGAGGAAGACGGCCAGTTCCGCCTCGCCGTTGAGCAACGCCCAGCCGGACCAGGGGATGAAGATGAGGGCCGGCCCCAGGACCGGCAGCACGTCCAGGAAGGCGCTCAGCACCGACAGGGTCAGGGCGTAGGGGGTGCCAAGCCAGGTGAGCCCGGCCAGGATGACGAGGAAGGTGAGGAGGACGAGGACGAACTGGGCCTTGATGAGCCCCACGGTGGAGACCGTCAGGTCCGATTTGACGGTCAGGACACCCCCCCGCCAGGCGGGCGGCGTCCACTGGAGGAGGAACCGGCTCAAAAGTCTTTTGTCGCGGCTGGCCAGGTAGGTGGCAATGCCCGTGATGAGAAAGATCATGAGAAGCCCCGGCAGGCTGGCCAGAACCGTCTGGAGCCAGGCCAGGAGGGCCTGGACCAGACCCTGGGCCGAATTGACGATACCCGCCGTCTGGCGGTCAAGGGCGTCGCGCAGGACGGGCGGCAGCCCGGCCGACACCCGACCCATGAACTCGGCGGCCCGGCCGGCCGCCTCCGTGAGCCGTTCGTAAACGGTCGGAAGGCTGGCCGAGAGGTTGAGGAGTTCCGCCCCCAGCCGCGAGAGGCCCACCACCGTCAGCACCGTGAGGACCGTGAGGAGCACCAGGATGACCAGGGCCGCCCCCAGGGAGCGGGGCAGGCGCCACCTGGCCTCCATGGCCGAGACGGCCGGGTCTATCAGGACCGCCAGGAAGGCGGCCAGCACGAAGGGGAGGAGGAAGGGCATCGCGTACTTGAGAAAGAGGAAGGCCAGGACGAAGTAAGCCGCCAGTCCCGCGTACACCCGCACCGCTCCCACCTCCAGGTGATGATGGGGCATCGGGGGGCGGGGGTCAACGCCGCCTCCGTCAGCGCACCTGCACCACGAGTTCCAGGAGGCGGAGGAGCCAGTAGAGGACGGGGGCGGCGAAGGCCAGGCTGTCGAAACGGTCCAGGACGCCGCCGTGGCCGGGGATGAGGCGGCCGGCATCCTTGCGCCCGGCGGCCCGCTTGAGGAGGGACTCGAAGAGATCGCCGGTCAGACCGGCCAGCCCTGCCACCAGCCCGAGGGCGGCGCCGGCGGTCGGGAGGCCGGCGCCGGGCGGACAGGCCAAGCAGAGGGGACGGAGCGGGAGGATGAGAGCCGCGCCCGCGCCCAGCCCGGCCAGCAGCCCCGCCCACGTGCCCGCCACCGTCTTGCCGGGGCTCACCGCGGCGAAGGGGCGGCCGGCGCCCAAGCCTGCCCGGGCGGCCAGGTGACCGGCGAAATAGGCCGCGGTGTCGGAAGCCCACACCACCAAGAGGACGTACCAGGTGCCCCGCCACCCGTGGGCCTCGTCCAGGAGGAGGAGGGTGGCCAGGAGGAAGCCCGGATAGAGAGCGGCCAGGAGCCCCCAGGCGGCCCTTGCCGCGTCCTCCCCCGGGGAGCGGCCGTCACCCCTCCGCCCCGTGGCCCGCCAGGTCTCGCCCAGCAGGACGGCCAGGAGCCCCATGCCGCCGGCGGCCACCAGGGCCTCCGGGCCGGCCAGGGCGGCCACGGGGTAGAGCGCGTTGGCCACGAGGGCGGCCGGAGGCACGCCGAAGGGAAGGAGCCCGTCCAGCTCGCGGGCGGCCGCCAAACCCACGGCCGCCAGGAGGAGGGCCAGGGGCCAGCCGCCCAGGTACGTTGCGCCGAGGAGCAGGGGAATGCCGAGGGCGGCGCTGAGGAGGCGCCACCTCAGCAAGGGACGTCTCCGCCGGCGCCCGGCGCGGCGAGGCCGCCAAAGCGCCTCTCCCGCGCCTGGTAGTCCCTGAGGGCCTGCACCAGCGTGTCAAAGCCGAAATCGGGCCACAGGACGGGCGTCACCCAGATCTCGGCATAGGCCGTCTGCCAAAGGAGGAAATTGCTGATGCGCATCTCCCCGCTCGGCCGGATGAGGAGGTCGGGATCGGGAAGATCGGCCGTGTACAGAAAACGCCGGAAGGCATCCTCGTCCAGGTCCTCGGGCCGCAGGGTGCCGGCGGCCGCCAGCCGCATGAGGGAGCGGGCCGCCTCGAGGATCTCGCGCCGGCCGCCGTAGTTGATAGCGAAGGTGAGCTGGAGCCCGCCGTTGTCGGCCGTTACGGTGAGCGCCTCCTCCACGGCGGCGCGCGCCTGGGGAGGCAGCCCCTCCAGTTCGCCGATCACCCGCACCCGCACGTCCTTCTCGTCCAGCTCGCGCAGGTAGCGCCGCATGGCCTCCACCAGGAGCCCCATGAGAGAGGTGACCTCGGCCTGGGGTCGGCGCCAGTTTTCCGTGGAGAAAGCGTAGAGGGTCAGATACCGGATCCCCAGCCGGGAGGAGGCTTCCACCACCCGGCGGACCGCCTCCACGCCCGCCCGGTGCCCCGCGGGGCGGGGCAGCCCTCGCCGCCTGGCCCACCGGCCGTTGCCGTCCATGATGATGGCCACGTGGCGGGGCAGGCGCCGGGCGTCCAGCCCCAGCCTGGCGAGGAGCCCGACCTCCGCCCCCGGCCGGTCCGCCACGGCCGCCCCGGCTCCGCGGCCCGGCGTCGGCACGGGAGCCGGCGGTGCCTGACCGCCCGTCGTCCCCTCAGCCATGGGGCTGCCCCTCCTCCGCCGAGGCATCCCGGCCGACGGCACGCCGCCCCCCGGCTCCCGCCGCGGGCCGCACCTCTCCCGGTGCCCAGGGGCCGCCCGGGTGGGCGGCGAGAGTCAGGTGGACGACGCCCTCCTCCCACCGTTGGCGCACCACGAACCGCTCCCCCGCCTCCCCGTCCCCGGGCGCCGCGCCGCGCGGCGCCCGCGTAAGGGCCGTCCGCACGGCGGTCCAACCGGCCTGCCGGAGGAGATGCAGCGCCTCCTCGGCCGGGAGGGCCACCACCAAGGGGGGTTCCCCCTCGGGCCGCCCTGCCGGCGATCCGCCGGGTTCCCCGCCAACCAGGGCCTCCATGCCGCTATACCTCCCGGATCTCCCGCTCCTTGGCCTCCAGAAGGGAGTCCACTTCCCCGACGAAACGCTCCGTCAGCCTCTGCACCTGGTCCTGGGCGCGCCGGCTCTCGTCCTCCGACACCTCGCCCTCCTTCTCCAGAGAGCGTATGACGTCAATGGCGTCGCGCCGCACGTTGCGGACGGCCACCCGCTCCTCCTCCGCCCGCCGCCGCACCTGGCGCACCACCTCTTCGCGCCGCTCCTCGGTGAGGCGCGGCAGGGCCACGCGGATCACCGTCCCGTCGCTGGCCGGGTTCACCCCCAGGTCGGATCTGGCGATGGCCCGCTCGATGAGGGGCAAGGCCCCCTTGTCCCAGGGCTGCACCACCAGGAGGTTGGGCTCCGGCGCCGTCACCGTGGCGAGCTGGGTGACGGGCAGGGGCGTGCCGTAGTAGTCCACCGTCACCCTCTCCAGCAGGGAGGGCGTGGCCCGGCCCGCCCTCACCCCGGCCAGGTCGCGCCGGAAGACCTCCAGGCTCTTGCGCATCCGCTCCTCGCAGTCCTTGAGGATCTCCTCAACCATGGCTCGTCACCCTCGTGCCCACCGGTTCGCCGAGGACGGCGCGCCGGATGTTGCCCCGCTCCCGAATGTTGAAGACGACGATGGGAATGCCGTTGTCCATGCAGAGGGAGGTGGCGGTGGAGTCCATCACCGCCAGCCCCCGCTGGAGAACCTCCAGGTGGGAGAGGGACGTGAGCAGCCGGGCCCCCGGGTTCACGCGGGGGTCGGCGTCGTAGATGCCCGGCTCCTTGGTGGCCTTGAGCACCACCTCGGCCTCCACCTCAGCTGCCCGCAGGGCGGCCGCCGTGTCGGTGGAGAAAAAGGGGTTGCCCGTCCCCCCGGCAAAGATGACGACCCGCCCCTTCTCCAGATGGCGGATGGCCCGCCGCCGGATGTACGGCTCGGCCACCGCCCGCATCTCGATGGCCGTCTGCACCCGCGTGGTCACACCCCGTTTTTCCAAAGCGTCCTGGAGGGCCAGGGCGTTGATGACGGTGGCCAGCATGCCCATATAGTCGGCCGTGGCCCGGTCCATGCCCAGCTGGCTCCCAGCCGTGCCCCGCCAGAAGTTGCCGCCTCCCACTACCACCGCCACCTGAACCCCGAGGGACGCCACCTCGTCCACCTGCGCGGCGATGTCCCCCACCACGAGCGGGTCCAAGCCGAAGCCCTGCTCCCCCGCCAGGGCCTCCCCGCTCAGCTTGAGGACCACGCGCCGGTACCGGGGACCCGTGCCGGCCATGGTCTCCGGCGGAGCCGTCGGCCCCGGGCGGAATGACTCGGATTCGGCCGCGGCCCCCGTCAGCACGCCTCTCCGTCGCCCGGCCTCGCCACCGTCTCCCCCAGCTCGAAACGCGCGAAACGCCTGACGACCACGTTCTCCCCCAGGCGGGCGATGGTCTCCTGGACGAGCCGGCCTACTGTCACGTCCGGATTCTTGATAAAGGGCTGCTCCAGCAGGCAGACCTGGGCGAAGAACTGCTTTTCCAGGCGGCCCTCCACAATGCGGTCCACCACCTGCGGCGGCTTGCCCTCCTCCAGGGTGCGGGCCCGCAGGATCCGCCGCTCCCCCTCCACCTCCTCGGGCGGGACGTCCTCCCGCGCCACGTAGCGTGGCGCGGCCGCGGCCACCTGAAGGGCCACGTCGTGGGCGAAGCTGCGGAACTCCTCCGTCCGGGCCACGAAGTCGGTCTCGCAGTTGACCTCGACCAGCACCCCGATGCGCCCGCCCGCGTGGATGTAGGCATGAACCAGGCCCTCGGCGGCCACCCGCCCGGCCTTTTTGGCAGCGGTCGCCAACCCTTTTTCGCGCAGCCACACCACGGCCCGCTCCATGTCCCCGCCCGTTTCATCCAGAGCCCGCTTGCAATCCATCATGCCGGCGCCCGTGCGAGCGCGCAGCTCCTTCACCAGCTCAGCCGAGATGACCGCCACGCCCGACCCTCCTCACGCTGTCTCCTGGACGCCCTCCCGTCCCTCCAGGACGGCGTCGGCCATGCGGCCGGCTATCAGCCGGACCGCCCGGATGGCGTCGTCGTTGCCGGGAATCACGTAGTCCACGACGTCGGGATCGCAGTTGGTGTCCACGATGGCCACAATGGGAATCTCCAGCCGGTTGGCCTCCTGCACCGCGATGGCCTCATGGCGTGGATCCACCACGAAGAGGGCGTCCGGCAGGGCCTTGAGGCCGCGGATGCCACCCAGGTACTTGTCCAGCTTGCTCTTCTCCCGCTGGATCAGTATGACCTCTTTCTTGGGAAGGCGGGCCAGGTGACCCGTCTGCTCCCAGGACTCGATCTGCTCCAGCCGCTCGACCCGGCTCCTGATGGTGGTGAAGTTGGTCAGGAGGCCGCCCAGCCAGCGCTGGTTGACGTAGAACATGCCGCAGCGCCTGGCCTCCTCGGCCACCGCCTCCTGGGCTTGCTTTTTGGTGCCGACGAAGAGCAGCGTGCCGCCGCGGGAAGCCACGTCCCGCACGAACTGGTACGCCTCCTCGATGAGACGCACCGTCTTTTGCAGGTCTATGATGTAGATGCCGTTGCGCTCGGTATAGATGTAGCGTTGCATCTTGGGGTTCCAGCGGCGGGTGGGATGGCCGAAGTGGACGCCGGCCTCGAGCAGTTGCTTCATGCTCACCACGGACACGGCGCGCTCACCCCCTTCCGGTTTGGCCTCCGCCCCCTCATCCCGGCTCGACCACGCGCCCTGGGCGCGCACCGGCGGCCGGTCCGGCGGCGTGCGTGATGGGGCGCCGGCGGGCCGGCGCCAGGCGTTAGTATAGCACACGCCCGGCGGCGGCCGCGGCTATCATTGCCGCTCAGCCCCGCGGCAACCTATAATGAGCCGATCCACCATGCGGGAGCGCCTGGGTCGGACCGCTCTGATGGCGACACTGGCTCTGGCCCTGTCCCTGGCGGCCGGGGCGTGCGGCCGCGATGCGAGCGGCGGACCGGGCTCGCCCGGGGAGTGGCATGGTTCTCTCTTCGAGCCCCCGGTGCCGGCCCCGGATTTCACGCTGGCCGACGCGGCGGGAGGCACCTTCCGGCTCAGCGAGCAGCGGGGAAGGGCCGTGCTCCTCTTCTTCGGCTACACGAGCTGCCCGGACATCTGCCCCACCGAGCTGGGCAACTGGCGGCGCGTCCGGACCATCCTGGGCGCCGACGCCGAGCGGGTGCGCTTCGTCTTCGTCACGGTGGATCCCGAGCGCGACACACCCGCCAAGGTGGCCAAGTTCGTCCGCTCGGCGGGCCACCCGAGCTTCGCCGCCCTCACCGGCGACCGCGAGACGCTGGAGCGGATCTGGCGCGACTACGGGGTGTCGGTGCGGCGCGAGCCGCCGGAAAAGCCGGGCGGCTTTTACGCCGTAAGTCATAGCACCCTTTCCTACCTGATCTCGCCGGAGGGAAACCTCTTCGCCGTTTTCAGCTTCGGCACCAAGGCCGAGGATGTGGCCGCCGACGTGCGGCGTCTGCTCTCCCTGAAAGGCGCCTGACGGCGGAACGGCTCCGCCCCCAGGACGACGAGGGTCTCCTCCCCCAGAAGGGCCCGCCGCAGGGCGAGACCGTACTCCTGCTCCCCCACCTGCACCCGCCGGCCCCGGAGGAGGGCGTCCACCAGGAAGGGGTCCAGGCGTCCCACCTCGCGCCCCACCAGCTCCTCCAAAAGAGGTCGCACCGCCTCCTCCAACCGCACGCGCAGGGCTTCGTCCGCCACGTCGGGGAAGCGCACCGTCACCCTCCGCACCACCGGCGTCCAGGAAGCGCCCTGGCTCCGCAGGCGGGCCAGGTCCTGCTCCGCCTCGCCGAGCCGCAGGGCCAGCTGCCGGCAGGCCACGGCCAGCCGCTCCACCTCGCGCCCCCCGACCGGCACCATGGCCAGGCTCCCAGCCACCAAGCCGAGCAGAAAGGCGCCCGCCAGCCGCCCCCCGCCCAACGCCATCACCGCCCCCGCACCCGCCGGAAGCCCGCCGTCCGACGCGGCCCCCCATCCGCCGGCCGCCCAGCGGGATCACCCGCGACTGCCGCTTCACCGGCGGGCTCACTTGCCGGCCGCGAGCCGCACCAGGAACTCGCCCAGGTGCGCGCCGGCGAAGGCCGTGCCGATGAGGACCACCTGGCGCAGGGTTTCGCGGGTCTCGCCCGTCACGCCCGACTCCAGGGTGCGGAAGGCCACCAGGGCACCCCCCACCCCGGCCACCACGGCCCACAGCTTAAGTCTCCTGGACATGTCCGCCATGGTGTCCAAGGGCAGGCCGCCCGTCACGAGCGCCGCCGCGCCCGTGGCCAGGGACCCCCCCACCACCATGCCCAGGGCCCCGGCGAAGGCAAGGGCCAGTTCCTGGAGGAAGCCCGCCACCGGCTGTCACCCGGACCACTCTTATGCCGCGCGCGGCGCCGGCCGCACCGCCCCGGCCGGCCGCACCATCGCGGGCGGCTTCACCATCGTGGGCGGCCTCACCGCGCGGCGGTCGGCAGGAGAGGCCCCGACACCGGCGAATGTAACCTCATGCCAATGAGCCCGGGTCAGGCCATCGTCATGGGGATAGCGCAGGGCATGTCCGAGTTCCTCCCCATATCCAGTTCGGCCCACCTGATCCTGGTCCCCTGGCTCCTGGGCTGGCCCGATCCGGGCCTCACCTACGACGTGGCCCTCCACCTGGGCACGCTGGCCGCCATCCTGGCCTGCTTCTGGCGCGACTGGTGGGAATACCTGCGCCACGGTCTCCTGGGCGGGCGCGAGCCGCAGAGGCGGCTCTTCTGGTCCCTGGCCGCGGCCACCGCGCCGGCCGCCGTGGCCGGCCTCCTCCTCCAGGACCTGGCGGAGACGGCCTTCCGCGCCCCGGTCCTCATCGCGGCCAACCTCATGGTCATGGGCCTCCTGTTGGGCCTGGCCGACCGCCTGCGGGTGCGGCGCCCCGGGCGTCGCCTGGAGTCCTTCGGCCTGGCAGCCGGCCTCCTGGTGGGGGTGAGCCAGGCCCTGGCCCTGGTGCCGGGCGTATCCCGCTCCGGTGTCACCATCACGACGGCCCTGCTCTTGGGCTTCTCCCGCGAGGCGGCGGCCCGCTTTTCCTTCCTCCTCTCCGCGCCCATCATCGCCGGCGCCGCTCTTCTTCAGCTCCAAGACCTCCCGGTGGCAGCGGCGGTAGATCCCGCCTTTGCCACCGGCGTGCTGGCCTCAGCCCTTGCGGGCTTTCTCAGCATCCGCGTCCTCCTGCGCCTGCTGCGCGGAGGCGACTACCTGCCCTTCGTCTGGTACCGGCTGGCCCTGGGAGCCCTGGTCCTGGCCGTGGCGGCAAGCCGCTAGAAAGCGCTCCCCTCGTCACACCTCCAGGATCATGGGGATGATCATGGGGCGCCGGTGCGTCCGCTCGAAGATCAGCTCCGCCAGGGCCTGGCGCACGGCCGCCTTGAGGGAGGGCCAGTCGGTGGCCCCGCGCTCCTGGCAGCGCGTCATGGCCTCCAGGGAACGGGCGCGCACCTCCTCCAGGAGCGCCTCGGCTTCCTTCATGTAGACGAAGCCGCGGGAGACCACGTCCGGCCCCGAGACGATGGCGCCGGTCTGCTTGTCCGTGGCGGCCACCACCAGGAGAATCCCGTCCTGGGCCAGCTGCTTGCGATCGCGCAGGACCACGCTCCCCACGTCGCCCACGCCCAGCCCGTCCACCATGACGGCGCCGGCGGGCAGGCGTCCGGCGATGCGGGCGCCTTCCTCGGTGACCTCGAAGATCGTTCCATTCTCGCCGACGAGGACGTTCTCCCTCGGTATGCCGGCCGCCACCGCCAGCTCGGCGTGGCGCCGCAGGTGCCGGTACTGGCCGTGGATGGGGATCAGGTAGCGCGGCCGCGTCAGGTTGAGCATGAGCTTCATCTCCTCCTGGGCGGCGTGGCCGGAGACGTGGACGCCCGACTCCCGGCCGTGGATGACCTCGGCACCCAGCCGGAAGAGGTTGTCCACGGTGCGATAGACCAGGGACTCATTGCCGGGGACCGGCGTGGCGGCGATGATGACGGTGTCCCCCGGGACGATCTCGACCCAGCGGTGATCCCCGGTGGCCATGCGGGCCAGGGCCGACATGGGCTCGCCCTGGGTGCCCGTGGTGAGGATGACGAGCTTCGTCGGGGGGTGGCGGCGGATCTCCTCCACGCCCACGAGAAGACCGTCTGGCACCTGCAGGTAACCCAGTTCCAGGGCCACCTGCACGGTGTTCTCGATGCTGCGGCCCACCACCGCCACCCGGCGGCCGTGGCGGTGGGCCGAGTCCATGACCTGCTGGATCCGGTGGACGTTGGAGGCGAAGGTGGCCACCAGGACCCGCCCCGCCGCGCCGGCGATGATCTCGTCTATGGTCTGTCCCACCGTTCGCTCCGAGGGGGTGTAGCCGGGTCGGTCGGCGTTGGTGCTGTCGGCCAGGAGGACGGCCACCCCCTCCCGCCCCAGTTGGGCCAGCTTGTGCAGGTCGGCCACGCGGCCGTCCACGGGCGTCTGGTCGAACTTGTAATCGCCCGTGTGCACCACCGTCCCGACGGGCGTGCGGACGGCGAGCCCCACGGCGTCGGCGATGCTGTGGTTCACGAGGAAGGGTTCCACCGTGAAGCAGTTGATCTGGACGCTGTCGCCGGGCCGGTACGCCCGCGAGCCGGGGGGCAGCTCGAGGCCGTGCTCGGAGAGCTTTTCCTTGACGAGGCCCAGGACCAGGGGCGTGGCCAGGACGGGCACCTCGAGCTGCTTGAGGAGATAGGGTATGGCCCCCGTGTGGTCCTCGTGTCCGTGCGTGAGCGCCAGGGCGCGCACCTTGCGGCGGTTCTCCAGGAGATAGGAGAAGTCGGGGATCACGATGTCCACGCCGAACATCTCCGCCTCGGGAAAGGCCAGCCCCGCGTCTATAACAAGGATGTGCTCCCCGTATTCCAGCACGAACATGTTCTTGCCGATCTCGCCCACCCCGCCGAGGGGGATGATGAGCAGCCGTTTTCTCCCGTTGGGGCGGCGCGTCGCCTGTCTGCTTATTATCTCTTCACCTCCGCGGGACAGGCCGAAGGGACGCGGGGCGCCCCCAAGTCCCGACGACCCGTCGCTCAACCTATGGCAACCGTCTCTGGCCTCGCCAGGAGTCCCAGCCCCGCCAGGGCCTCCCGCACCGCCCGCTCCTCGGCCGGCGTCGGCTCCACCAGCGGCAAACGGTATCCCCCCACGGGGAACCCGGCCAGCCGGAGAGCCGCCTTGACGGGTATGGGGTTGGTGGTCACGAAGAGGGCCTTGCAGAGGGGCAGGAGCCGCAGGTGCCACCGCCGCGCCTCAGCCACGTCTCCCGCCAGGAAGGCGTCCACCATCCGCCCGATCTCCCGCCCGGCCACGTGGGCCGCCACGCTCACCACACCCGCCCCGCCCACGGCCAGGATGGGCAGGGTCAGGCTATCGTCGCCGCTATAGATGACAAAATCCTCCCGCGTTAGGGCGCGGATCTGCGAGACCTGGTCCAGACTGCCGCTGGCCTCCTTTATAGCCACCACGTTGGGCAGCTCCGCCAGCCGCGCCACCGTCTCCGGCGCGATGTTGCAGGCTGTGCGCCCCGGCACGTTGTAGAGCATGACGGGCAGCCGGGTGGCGGCGGCCACGGCCCGGAAGTGCTCGTAGAGACCCTGCTGGGGAGGCTTGTTATAGTACGGGGTGACCACGAGGATGCCGTCAACACCCGCCTCCTCCGCCCGCCGCGTCAGCTCGACGCTGCGCCGCGTGTCGTTGCTGCCCGTTCCCGCCCAGACGAAAACCCGGTCGCCCACGGCCTCTACCACGGTGCGGAAGAGGGAGACCTTTTCCTCGTCGGTGAGGACGGGGGACTCGGCAGTCGTGCCGCCCACCAGGATGCCGTCGCAGCCCTTCTCCTCCACGAGGAAGCGCGCCAGCTCCGCCGCGCGCCGGAAGTCCACGCGCCCCTCGCTGTCGAAGGGAGTGACCATCGCGGGGATCACACGCCCGAAGGGCTTGACCGCCACGGTCCCCACCCCCCTTGAGCCATCGCCGCTTCATTCTACCATAGTGATGGGCGCGGCATGCCGCGCCCATCCGACCCGCGCGGCGCGCGTCCCTGCTTGCGGGCCGGGTTCGCAAAGGCTCGGCGAAAGGAGGTGCAGCCACGGGACAGGTCCACCTGGTCACGGGGCCGGTGCGGAGCGGCAAGAGCGCCTTCGCCCGTCGGCTGGCGGAAGCCGGGCCACCGCCGGTCACCTTTCTCGCCACGCTGGCCCCCTCCGATCCCGAGATGGCGGCCCGCGTGGCCAGGCACCGCGCCGAGCGCCCGGAGCACTGGCGCACCGTGGAGCCGCCGGCCGACATCGCCGCGGCGGCGGCGGCCCTGGCCGCGCGCCCCGGCACCCTCCTCCTCGACAGCCTGGGCGGCCTCGTGGCGGCGCGCGTCACGGCCGCCTTCGCGGCCCAGGCACCGCCCGACCCCTCGGGTTCCCCGCCGGTCGCGGCCTCAGCCCCGGGGGCGCAGCACCACCTGGACCAAGGTGCCGCCGTCCTGGACCCGGCGCTGGCCTCCCGCGTGGAGGGCGAGCTCCTCCACGACCTGGACGCGCTCCTGGCCGCCGTCGCCGCCAGCCCGGCCACCCTCATCGTGGTGGCGGAGCAGGTGGGCTGGGACGTGGTGCCGCCCTCGCCGGCCGCGCGGCTCTTCCGCGACCTTGGCGGCCTCGCCGCCCAGCGCGTGGCGGCGGCCGCCGCCACCGCCTGGCTCCTGGTGGCGGGCCGCGCCCTGCCGCTCCCGCCCGGCCACGGCGGCGAGGCTCCGCGCTCCACGGCCTGACCGCGCGGCGTCCACCGTCTCCGGCGTGCGGACGCCCCGCGTGCTACCATGGAGCGCGGAGGCGGCTGGATTTGAACCTGATGATGCCCGGCCACGGCGGGCCGCTTCACCACATGAACTTCGAAGCCGGAGAACGGCGCCCCCTGGACTGGTCGCTCCTGGCACGCGTGCTCCGCTACTTCCGCCCCTACTGGCCCCACGCCCTGGCCACGGTGGCCATCATCGCCCTCAACGCCGCCGTGGGCCTGGTGCCGCCCCTCCTCGTCCGCGACCTCCTGGACCGGGCCGTGCCGGGCCGGGACAGCCTCCTTCTGGCCGAACTGCTCCTCGGCATGGTGGCCGCCGCGCTGGTCGGCGGCTTCCTGGGCGTGGCGCAAAACTACCTGAGCACCGTGGTGGGGCAGCGGGTCATGTACGACCTCCGCAACCAGATGTATGCCCACCTCCAGCGCCTCTCCCTTCGCTTCTTCACCGACCACCGCACGGGGGAGATCATCTCCCGCGTCACCAACGACGTGGGCGGCGTCCAGCAGGTGGTCACCACCACCCTCGTCAGCACCGTCACCAACCTGGCCGTGGTGGGCAGCACCGCGGCCCTCATCTTCGCCCTGGACTGGCGCTTGGCCCTGGTGGCGGTGGGGGTTCTCCCCCTCTTCATCCTGCCCACCCGGCGGGTGGGGCGCGCCCGGCAACGGCTGGCGGGGCAGGTCCAGGCGGCCCTGGCTGAGATGAACCACCACATGCACGAGACCCTGAACGTGAGCGGCGCCCTCCTGGTCAGGGTCTTCGGCCGCCGCGAGGAGGAGACGGAGCGCTTCCGCCGCCGCAACGCTGAGCTCATGCGGCTCAACGTGCGCCAGTCCCTGGTAGGCCGGTGGTTCTTCATGTGGATCGGCCTCTTTGGCTCCCTGGGGCCGGCCGTCATCTACGGCTTCGGCGGCTGGCTGGCCATCCGCGGCCAGATCTCCGTGGGGACCGTCGTGGCCTTTGTCGCCCTCCTGGGGCGCCTCTACGGTCCTCTCTCCATGCTCCTCAACGTCCATGTGGAGCTCTACGCCTCTCTGGCCCTCTTCCGGCGCATCTTCGAATACCTGGACCTGGAGCCGGAGGTGCGGGGTCGCCCGGGCGCCCGTCCCCTGACCGCCGTGCGGGGGCGCGTGGCCTTCGAGGACGTCACCTTCTCCTACCGCCCGGGGGCGCCGGCCCTGCGCGACCTCTCCTTCACCGTGGAACCCGGCCGGCTCTGCGCCCTCGTGGGACCGAGCGGCGCCGGCAAGACGACGGTCACCTACCTCCTCCTCCGCCTCTACGACCCCGATGCGGGGCGCGTCACCCTGGACGGTGTGGACCTGCGCGACGTGACCCTGGCTTCCTTGGCCGAGCAGGTGGGCGTCGTGACCCAGGAACCCTACCTCTTTTATGGTACCGTGCGGGAGAATCTCCTGTACGCCCGTCCGGGGGCCACCCAGGATGAGTTGGAGGAAGCCTGCCGCGCCGCCCAGGTGCACGAGGTGGTGGCGGCCCTCCCCCAGGGCTACGATACCGTCATCGGCGAGCGCGGGTACCGCCTCTCGGGAGGCGAAAAGCAGCGGCTGGCCATCGCCCGCGTCGTCCTCAAGGATCCACGCCTCCTCATCCTGGACGAGGCCACCTCGAGCCTGGACAGCCACTCGGAGCGCTTGGTGCAGCAGGCCCTGGACCACCTCCTGCGGGGCCGCACCAGCATCGTCATCGCCCACCGCCTCTCCACCGTGCTGCAGGCCGACAAGATCCTGGTCCTGGACGGGGGAAGGCTGGTGGAGGAGGGCACCCACGCCGAACTCCTGGCGCGGGGCGGCCTGTACAGCCTCCTCTATCGGGAACAATTCGCGGCCCTGGCCGGCCAGCCGGCCGAGCTGGGCTATAATTAGGCGCGCGCGGCCGTGCGGGCCGCCGTCCGTGCCTGGCAGCGGCACTGCCACCGTCGCCGCCGCGGTGGCGGGCAATCTCGCCTCTACTTCCGCCGTGGCACCGGACGCCGTGGCCGCGGCGGCGGTGAGCAATGTTGCCGCGAGGTTAGGAGGGAGCCGTGTGGCGCGTCCCATACGGATCGTCATGGCCGGCATCACGGGCAAGACGGGCAGCGAGGTGGCCCGCGCCCTGGTGGGCGAGGACGACCTGGAGCTAGTGGGAGCCGTGGCGCGCGGCGCCGCCGGGCAGGATGCCGGCCAGGCGCTGGGGGTGGGGCCCCTCGGGGTCCGCGTCAGCGAGACCCTGCGGGAAGCCCTCGACAGGTCTCAGGCCGACGTCCTGGTGGACTTCACCCACCCATCGGTGGCCGGCCACCACGCCCTCCTGGCTGTGGAACGGGGCGTTCGGCCGGTCGTCGGCACCACCGGCATCCCGGCCGATCTGCTGGCGGAGCTGGAGGAGGCGTGCGCCCGCCGCGGCCTCGGAGCCTGCGTGATACCCAACTTTTCTTTCGGCGTCATGCTCCTCCTGCGCTTCGTCGCCCAGGCGGCCGAGATCTATCCGCGCGTCGAGATCGTGGAGAAGCACCACCACACCAAGGTGGACGCACCCTCCGGCACCGCCCTGCGCCTGGCCCGCCGCCTCCAGGAGGCCGGGACCGGCCAGGTCCCCATCCACAGCGTGCGCCTGCCCGGCCACGTGGCCCACCACGAGGTCATCTTCGGCGGCACGGGCGAAGTCCTCACCCTCAAGCACGACACCATCAGCCGCGCCTCCTTCGGCCCCGGCGTCATCCTGGCCGTGCGCCGTGTCCTGAGCCTCGACCGCGTCGTCTACGATCTGGGAGAACTGCTCTAGCTCCGGCCGGGGCACGGCTTTCAGCACCCACGGCAGGCGACCCGGCCAGCGCCCGGCCTTCAACGGCATCCCCGGCGGGCGACCCGGCCGGCGCCCGGCGCCTGACCGCCAACCGGTAGCGACGGCTCACGGATTCGAGGAAAGCGATAAGGTGAGCCCGGCCTGTCAAATCGCGCCGGGGGAGGAGGGAACCGATCTTCCGCCCCATGGCGGCCAGGGTGAGGTCCTGGGGATGGACCACCACCAACCTGATGCCCCTGCTTACGCATATCCCCAGTTTCATGAGGTCCCGTGCCCGCTGCCGGGCGGCGTCCTCCTCGCTGAACTGATCTGTGGCACCGTAGTGCTGAGGTCCGTTGAATTCGAAGGCCACGTCGGGCGGGTAGAACCGATCCAGCTGCATCCTTTCCCCCGTCAACGGGTTGACCAAAAAGCCTGGGGCAGCGTCATCCTCGAAATCTTCCGCGGCAACGAGAAGAGACAGGTATTCGCGCATAAGGGCCTCCCCGAGAAAGGGGGCCCGCTCCAGACGCCGGCCCACCGCCTCCACCTCCCCCCGCGCCCCTTCGTAAAACGGATCCCGGAGAGAGAACCGCACCGGCGCTCGCCGATGAGACCGGCTCACCTGCAGCCAGCCGGCCCCGGCCAATTCGGTAACGGCCCGCTTGACAGTTCTCAGGTTCTGCCTCGTGAGGATACAGAGGCTTGTATATGTGAATTCGCCAGAGGGATGGCGGAAGCCGTCTAGCATCTGTAGGTGGCCGTAAAGGATCCGCCCCCGCGCACCCACCCGCCTGTCCGCCACCAGATCGGTCGGAAAACCGATCCACGCCTCGCTTGCCGATGCGCCAGTCGCCGCACCGCTCCCAGACGCCCAGCGAAACCAATCCCCAGCCCTCAAGGCAGCCAGGGATCTAAGAACGGTCTTCCGCGAAAAGCCCGTGCAACTCTCCAACCAACTCAACTTCACCTCCTTGCCGAAACCGCCGCGGGCGAGAGCAAGCCAAACAACCTTTGCCACGGACGAAAGGGTTGCATCCCGCAGCAAGTCAACCGGCATTTGCACCAGCGACGGGGCAAGCACTCCGTGCCACCATCCCTTGCCATCCCATTATATTACTGTCGTTTTCACCGTCCACTGCCATGCCCCCCGGCTCGCCGGACGGATCGACTAGACCTCTCGAGTCTTTAGGTGTAAAAATTCCACCCCGGCCGCGACGGTTGGAGGTGGAATTTTTGCATAAACGAGCCCCCACTGGCCCTCCCAGCCCCGCCGACCCCCCCTTCATAGCCTGCAAATCACCCCTGCCAGCCGGGAAAACCACCAGTTCACACCAATCCCACCATGTCCTTCCGCTCCCTCCCCCTTCTTTCCGGCAAGTTTTCCACCACTCTCCCCGTCAGGGGCGGTGGAAAAAATGCATGAAAGGGATGGTCGGTCCCTCAGGCGGGTCATGGGCATTGTCTTGCGTACGCCCAGCACGGCATCAGGTATCACCCGCAGTCATCCCGCTCTCGGCACCCTACCCCATCGGCTCGCGCCGCACGGCCCCAAGGCGCCGGCAATATACTGCTAGCGGGTCGGGTCGGCGCATCCTCGCAGCCAAAAGCCGCGCCGTGGCAGCGCAAAGCCGGGCCGTGGCGGAGCTAAGCCGGGCGGTGGCGGAGCCAAGCCGGGCCGCGGCAGCCGAATACCGGCCGCGGCAGCGGGACGCCCGCGGGAGGCGGCGGGACATGGGCCGCGGCAGCGAGAGCCCGGACACATAGGCAAGGCCGGCGCACCGGAAAGGGGTAGTACATATGCCGTCGAGACTGACCGTCGCCGTCGTGGGCGGCGACCGGCGGGAGTCCTTTGCCGCCGCTCACCTGCTGGAACAAGGGGCCGAGGTGCGCGTCTTCGGCCAGCCCTGGCTGCCGGAGCTGGAGGGGGCGCTCCCGGCCGCCAACCTGCGGGAGGCGGTGGCGGGTGCCGACGTGGTGGTGGGCCCCGTCCGCGGTCTCGACAGCGACAACCGCCTTTACGGGCAGCCGGGTTCCCCCGGGCTCTGGCTCACCGACTCCATCCTCGAGGCCGTGCCCCCGGGGGCTCTCTTCTGCATCGGCTGGGCCAACCGCTGGCTCCGCGAAGCCGCGCGCCGGTACGGCTTCCGTCTGGAGGAACTCCTGGAGCGCGACGACTTCTCCGTCTACAACTCCATCCCCACAGCCGAAGGCGCCGTCCAGCGCGCCATGGAGGAATCGGACCTCACCATCTTCGGCAGCGTCTGCCTCGTGCTGGGCTACGGACGCACGGGCCAGACCCTAGCCCGCACCCTGGGCGGGCTAGGCGCCCGGGTGCGCGTGGCAGCGCGGGATCCGGCGGCGCTGGCGCGGGCGCTAGCGGAACGGTGCGATCCCGTCCCCTTCGAGCTGACGGCCGAGGCCCTGGCCGAGGCGGACTTCGTCTTCAACACCGTGCCGAGCCTGGTCCTGACCGAGGCGCTCCTGGCCAGGACCAAGCCCGGTGTGGTCATCGTGGACATCGCCACCGCCCCGGGCGGCACCGACTTCAAGGCGGCCGAACGCCTGGGCCGACGGGCGGTCCTGACGCCCGGCCTGCCGGGCCGGGTGGCGCCGCGCTCGGCCGGGCGCTTCTACGCCCAGGTTGTGTGGAGCCTGGCCCAGGAGGTGGCGGCCGCCGCCCCCGCCCGCCCCTGAGGCCGGGGAGGCGACGCCGCAGAGAAAGGGGTGACGCCAGTGCTGCTGGCTGGCAGAAATATCGGTTTCGCCCTGGCCGCGTCCCACTGTACCCTGGAGCAGGTCTTCGCCCCCATCCGCGACCTGAGGGCCGAGGGGGCCGAGGTGGTGCCCATCGTCTCCCACTCCGTCAACACCGTGGAGACGCGCTTTGGCACGCCCGAGCAATGGCGGTCCATGTTGAGGGAAGCCACGGGTCGCGAGCCGCTCAAGACCCTGCCCGAGGTGGAACCCCTGGGGCCGTCGCGGCTCCTCGACGCGCTGGTGGTGGCGCCGTGCACCGGCAACACCTTGGCGCGGCTGGCCAACGCCGTCACGGATTCCACCGTCACCATGGCGGCCAAGGCCACCCTGCGCAACGGCCGACCCGTCGTGCTGGCCCTGAGCACCAACGACGGCCTGGGTCTCAACGCTCTCAACTGGGCTTTGCTGATGAATGCCAAGAACGTATACTTTGTACCGTTCGGGCAGGACAATCCGGAGCACAAGCCCAACTCGCTGGTGGCGCACCTGGAGCTCCTGGTGCCCACGGTGGCGGCGGCTCTGGCGGGGCGGCAGCTTCAGCCGGTGCTGGTGAGCTGGAGCGAGGAGGCCGTCCGCGGAGCCATGCTCCGGCGCTACAGCCGCTCCGCCCTGCCCGAGGCCGAGGCGGTGGGTTCGTGAAGCCCGGCGCGCGGGGCGGCGGCCGGCGGGGGTGCGGCCGGGTGCGGCCGGCCGCGGGCGGCCCCGGCCCGCGGCGGGGCGGCGGGGGAGGTGCCGATGTTGGCGGGACCCAGGGTGGCCGTGGTGGGGGCGGCGGGGGCCGTCGGCTCGCAGGTGGTGCGGCTCCTGGAGGACAGGCGGTTTCCCCTGAGCTCCCTGCGGCTCTTTGCCACCAAGCGTTCGGCCGGCAGCCGGGTCTCCTTCGCGGGGGAGGAGCTGACCGTGGAAGAAACGGACCCCGCGGCCGTGGCCGAGGCGGACCTGGCCTTCCTGGCCGTGGGGACGGAGGTGAGCCGCGAGCTGGCGCCCGAGCTGGCGCGGCGCGGCCGCACCGTCATAGACAAGAGCAACGCCTTCCGGATGGACCCGGCCGTGCCCCTCGTGGTGCCCGCCGTCAATCCGGATTCCGTGGAGAACCACCGCGGCATCTTGGCCAGCCCCAATTGCTCCACCATCCAGCTCGTGGTGGCCCTCAATCCCATCCGCCGGCGGGCTGGCCTGCGCCGGGTGCACGTGGCCAGCTACCAGTCGGTCTCCGGCACGGGCCTGGAGGCCATGCAGGAGCTGCGGGAGCAGACGCGCCGCCACCTGGACGGCCTGCCCCTGGAGCCGCGGGTCTACCCGCACCCCATCGCCTTCAACCTGCTGCCCCACATAGACTCCTTCGACGCGGCGGGCTACAGCCAGGAGGAGATGAAGCTCGTGCGGGAGACGCGGCGGATTTTCGGCGAGCCCGACCTCCCCATCGGCGCCACCTGCGTCCGGGTTCCCGTCTTTGTGGGCCACGCCGAGGTGGTGACGGTCCAGACGGAGCGCCCCCTCGGGCGGCGCGCGGCCCAGGAGGCCCTGCGCGGGGCCCCGGGGGTGGTGCTGCAGGACGACCCGGACCGGGCCGTCTACCCCCTGCCGGCGGAGGTGGCGGGGCGGGACGAGGTGTACGTGGGCCGGGTCCGTGAGGACCTGTCGCAGGAGAACGGGCTCACCATGTGGGTGGTGGCCGACAACCTGCGCCGGGGGGCCGCCACCAACGCCCTGGAGATCGCCGAGCTTCTCCTGGAAAAGGGAATGCTGTAGTAGGGCGCCCCGGTCCCCCGGCCGCCGCTGGGCGCCGGGGAGGGCGGGGCGCGGTGCGGTGCGTCATCCAAAAGTTCGGCGGCACGTCGGTGGCGAACCCCGACGCGCGCGAGGCCGTCGTGGCCCGCATCAAGGAGGCGCGGGCAGCCGGGTTCACACCTGTCGTGGTGGTCTCCGCCATGGGGCGGGCTGGCGACCCCTATGCCACCGACACCCTGGTTTCCCTGGCGCGCCAGGCGGACCCCGATCCCTCCCCCCGGGAGCTCGACCTCCTCATGTCCTGCGGCGAGGTCATCGCCGCCGTCATCCTGGTGTGCACCCTGCGGCGGGCCGGCCTCCGGCAGACGGTGGCCCTGACGGGCTGGCAGGCCGGCCTCGTCACCGACCGGCGCTTCGGCGACGCCCGGATCCTCCGCGTGGAGCCCGACCACGTGCGCCGGCACCTGGAGCGGGGGGACCTGGTGGTGGTCACGGGCTTCCAGGGCATCTCGGACACGGGCGACGTGACCACCCTGGGCCGGGGCGGCAGCGACACCACGGCCGTGGCCCTGGGCGTGGCCCTGCGCGCCGAGGCGGCCGAGATCTTCACCGACGTGGACGGCGTCATGACGGCCGACCCGGACATCGTTCCCGAGGCGAAGCCGCTGCGCGTCGTCTCCTACGAGGAGGTGCTCCAGATGGCGGCCGAGGGCGCCCGCGTCATCCATCCCCGCGCCGTGGAGCTGGCCATGCGGGCCGGCCTGCCCCTGCGGGTGCGCCACACCTTCTCCTCCTCTCCCGGCACCCTCGTCACCCACGCCTACGAGGCGGCCGGGGACCAGCCGGCGTGGCGCGAGGGCGACGTGGTGACGGCCGTCACCCAGCGGCCGGCCGTCACCCAGGTGACCGTCTTCCCGGCCGGGGACGACGGGCCGGCCACCGACGTGCACGTCTTCCGCCCCTTGGCGGAAGCCGGCGTCAGCGTGGACCTCATCAACGTGTCGCCCGAGCGCAGGTCCTTCACCGTGGCCGACGCCGACGCGGAACGGGCGCGTCGCTGCCTGGAGGAGCAGGGCTTTCGCGTGGAGTTGCGACCGGGCTGCGCCAAGGTTTCGGTGGTAGGCCACGGCATGCGCGGCGTGCCCGGGGTCATGGCCGCCGTGGTGGAAGCCCTCTACCAGGCGGGCGTCCCCATCCTTCAGACGGCCGACTCCCACATGACCATCTCCTGCCTCGTTCCCGGCGAAAGCATGGAGCGGGCCGTCCGCGCCCTCCACGCCCGCTTCCGGCCCGGCCCGGCCCGCGCCTGACGGACCCGCTCCGGCCCGGGACGACCCCGCGCCCGCTCCGCGCCATGCCCGTCTCCCCGGCGTCCCCTCGGTGCATCCGAAGTTTCCGATGCGCGTCTTAGGTTTCGCCATCTGTGATTTGTCAACTTCAAGAACGATTACAGGTTACAGGCCGCGAGCGTGGGGGTGACCTCTGTGGGCGAGGGGAGAGCAGCCGGCGACCGTTCCCGCCACCGTCTCCTGCCCCGATGGCCATGGAAACGCGGGCAGGCTGTCAGGCGGCAGCTGGAGGCCCTTGCCGGCGGCGACCTGGCCCGGGCCATCGCCGTCGGCGGCAACGGCCAGGCACCGCCCGGCGACACGGCCCGCCACGTGGCGGCGGGTCTGGCGAGGCTCGAGCAGATTCTGCGGCTCCTGGCCCAGGCGGCCTCCTCCTTCGACGAGGCGGCCGCCCTCCTGGCCGCCCGCGTGAGCGACGTCCACCAAGGTCTGGACCGCACGGAGGGAGACCTGGGGCGGCTTGAGGCGGCCACCGACGAGGTGCGGGCCATCCTTGTCGAAACCCTTGACGGCCAGAAGGGGCTGGAGCAGGCGGCGGCCCAGGTGGCCGAGGGAGCCGAGGCCCTGGCCAAGGACGCCGAGTCCCTGGCCGAATCGGCGCCCCGCCTGGAGGGCGCGGCCACCCGCCTGGCCGAGGCCGTGACCCTCCTGCGCAGGGCGGTGGGCCGCGTGGAGGAACGGCTGCGTGAGGCGGCCGCCCGCCTGGAGGAGCAGGAGCGCGGCTACCGGGACCTGGAGGCCGAGCTGAGCCGCGTCTCCTCCACCTGGGAGGCGGTCGCGGCGCGCCTGGAGCAGGTCACCGGCCTGGCTGAAACCATCCACGACGTGGCGGAGCAGACGAACCTCCTGGCCCTCAACGCCGCCATCGAGTCGGCGCGGGCCGGGGAGGCCGGGCGGGGCTTCGCCGTGGTGGCGGAGGAGGTGAGCCGGCTGGCGGACCGCACCGGCCGCTCGGCCACCGAGGTGGGCGCCATGATCCGGGGCATCGCCGAGCAGAGCGCCGCCATGGCCGAGGCCCTGGACCGGGCCGGCAGCCGGGCGAGGGAGGGCATGGCCCTCCGCGGCCAGCTCCACGCCGGTCTGGCGGAGCTGACCCAGGCCGTGGGCGAGGCCACCCGAGCCGTCCTCGAGGTGCAGGAGATCGGCGGGCAGGTGGCCCGGGAGGCCGACGGGGCCTCCCGCCTGGCCCAGAACCTTTCGGCCCTGGCCGAGGAGAACACGGCCGTGGCCTCGGAGATGCGCGGCCGCTTCGAGCACCTGGAGAAACGGGCCGAGGAGGCGGGCAGCCACACCGCCCACATGTTCGCAACGGTACGGGATCTGATCGCCGGCGTCGGGCGAGGGGTCGAGACAGTGCGCTCCCTCTTTCCCCTGGTGGAACGCGTGACCGCTCTCAAGGCCGGGTTGGGGCGCATCAAGGCCGTAAGGCTGCGCGGCGACCTGCCGGCCGAATTCATGCCCTGGACCGAGGACTACCGGACGGGCGTCCCGGAGATGGACGCCGAGCACCGGGAACTGGTCCGGCTGGTGAACGAAACCTATGCGGCCCTGGTCTCCGGCGCGGCCGGGGAGCGCCTGGACGAGATCCTGGCGGAGCTCCTGCGATACGCGGAAACCCACCTGGCCCACGAGGAGGCGCTCCTCCACGCCCGGCGCTATCCCGGTTTCGAGCGCCACAAGGCCATCCACGACCGCCTCAAGGAGCAGGCCGCCCAGCTCCATGCCCGCTGGTCCGCCGGCGGCCCGGGACGAACGCTGGTGGCCGCCGAGCTCCTCTCCTTCCTGCAGGAGTGGCTCGACGGCCACATTCTCCACGAGGACCGGAAGTACGGGGCCTATTTGGCGGACTCACCGCGCGTTGCGAAACGATGAAACCGCCGCCCCTCGCCCGACCGCCGGTGCGCCTCGCGGGGGCCGGTGCCCCTCGCCCGACCGCCAGTGCGCTTCCGGGGGGCTTGCGCTTGCCCCGCACCCCCTGTGGCGCCGGCCGCCGGCCTCAGCGCTGGTGGCTCTCCACCTCGCGCGCCCCGTTCTTGCGCAGGACGTCGCTGGCCTGGGCCGTCTTGCCGTCGGCCTCCACCAGGGCCACGTACTTCCCCTCGCGCACCCGCTGCTCGATCTCGCGCCCCCGCTGCTCGGGGATGCCCCAGTCCACCAGGGCTCCCGCCACGCCGCCCGTGGCGGCGCCTCCCAGGGCCGCGGCCAGCGGTCCGGCGGCGATGAGGGGTCCGAGCCCCGGCACCGTGATGGCGCCCGCCGTCGCCAGAAGCCCGGCCGCCGCTCCCAGACCAGCTCCCCAGGTGGCGCCCCGGCCCACGCCTCCCTCGCCGCCGCCGTCACCCCCGTCGCCTTTGCCCACCACAGAGATATCCGCCTTCTGGAAACCCTGCTTTTGAAGCTCGTCCACCGCCTTCTCCGCCTGCTGGCGCTCGTCGAAGACGCCGATGACCGTCGTCCTGGCCACGCGCCTCACCTCCGGAACCTTATTGTCCCGGCCCCGGCGCCGCCTTATGAGCCGCGAGCCCGGCATCATGCCCGCCGGCCAGTGTCACGCCCGCCGGCCGGCTTTTACGAGCCGCCGGCGCGCCTCGTCGGCTGGCTTTGGTTGGTTACGCGCCGGCTACGAGCTCGACGGGCCCCACGGCGGGGACAAGGCCAAGGGCGGCACCGCGGGCCAGGAAAACCTCTATGGCCCGCCGTCCCTCCTCCCCCATGTCCAAGGTGCGGCCGTTCACGTACATGCCGACGAAGCGGTCGGCCAGTTCCCGCGGCAGCCCGCGGGCGTAACGGAGGGCGTGGGCCAGGGCCTCCTCCCGGTGAGCCAGCCCGTACTCGATGCTCTCCCGCAGGGCCGAGGCCGCGGCGGCCGCCGCGGCCGGCGGCAGGTCGCGCCGCACGGCGTTCACGCCCAGCGGCAGCGGCAGCCCCGTCTCCTCCCCCCACCAGCGGCCTAGGTCCGCCACCAGGTGCAGCCCCTCCCCCTGAAAGGTGAGCTGGCCCTCGTGGATGAGGAGCCCCGCCGCCACGCGGCCGGCGCGCACCTCCTCGCCCACGCGGTCGAAGGGCACCTCCACCAGCACGGCGCGCGGCCCGCGCCGTCCGGCCTCGCCCCGCCCCGCGCCGGCAGCGAACCCGGCTTCCCCGGCGGGCGCCGCCTCGCCGCAATCGGCTTCCCCCGGGCGCGCGGCGTCGCCGAACCCGGCTGCCACACCGAGCCCCGCCAGGAAGAGGCGCAGGGCCAGGGTGGCGCTGGTGAGCCGCCCAGGCACCGCCACCCGCCGCCCCGCCAGACCCTCCGCCGCCAGGGGCGCGCCCGCCACCAGCACAGGACCGTAACCCTCCCCCATGCTGGCGCCGCAGGCGGTGATGGCGTACCGTCCGGCCACGTAGGGGTAGGCGTGCACCGACACCGCCGTCACCTCCAGCTCGCCGGCCAGGGCCCAGCGGTTGAGGGTCTCGATGTCGCGCAGAAGGTGGACGAACTCGTAACCCGGCCGGGCGACGCGGCCCGCCGCCAGTCCGTAGAACATGAAGGCGTCGTCGGCGTCCGGGCTGTGGCCGATCCTGATCTTCACCGGGCCCGCGCCTCCGCCGGTCCTGCCGGGCGCCGCGCCGTCGGGGGTGCCGGGCGCTGCGCCGCCGGGGGTGCCGGGCACCGTGCCGCCGAGTGTGCCTGGCGCACCGTGCTTCCCTCCGCCGGCGCCGGGTCGCAGACCTCCAGAATGCGGTAAGCCGTGTCCCGCCGCGCCGGGGTGAAGCCCGCCGCCGCTATGAGCCGGATCATTTCCTCCCGAGATAGGCGGAAGGAGGCGCCCGCCTGGCGAACCACATTCTCCTCCATCATGGTGCCGCCCATGTCGTCGCAGCCGCAGGCCAGGGCGAGTTGGCCCACCCGCGGCCCCTGGGTAACCCAGGAAGCCTGCAGGTGAGGCACGTTGTCCAGGTAGAGGCGGCTCGTCGCCACCAGGCGCAGGTACTCATAGGCCGTCGCCGGCCGCACGTGGGCCAGCCGCGTGTTGAAGGGCTGAAAGCTCCAGGGGATGAAGGCCCGGAAGACCCCCTCGCCCGGCGCCGCCGGGTCGCAGCCGGCCGTCCGGTCTTGGATGGCCCGCACCCGGTCGAGGTGAAGGATCCGCTCCGCCGGCGTCTCCAGGTGCCCGAACATCATGGTGGCCGTGGCGCGCAGGCCCACCTCCGCCGCCGCCTCCATCACCTCGGCCCACTGGCGCCACCCTATCTTGCCGGGACTTACGGCGCGCCGCACCCGGTCCACCAGCACCTCCGCCCCGCCGCCCGGAAGGGACGCCAGACCGGCCGCGCGCAGTTCCTCGAGCACCCGCCGCACGGAGAACCCGTAGAGGCGGGCGAAATGCTGGATCTCGGGCGGGGAGAAGGAGTGCACGTCCACGCCGGGAAAGGTTTCGCGGATGGAGCGTACCAGGTCCAGGTAATAATCGAAGGGCAGGGCCGGATGGAGGCCGCCCTGCATCAGCACCTGGGTGCCCCCCGCCTCCACCAGCTCGCGGACCTTGGCCACCACCTCCTCGCGGGTGAGCACGTAGGCGTCCGGATCCCGGCGCCGGCGGTAGAAGGCGCAGAAACGGCAGCCGGCCGTGCAGATGTTGGAGTAATTGATGTTGCGGTCCACCACGAACGTGATGACCCCCGCCCGCCCCGCGGCCTCGGCCAGTCGGCGCGCCCGCGCCGCGGCGGCCCGACCCAGCTCAAAGAAGTCGGCCTCCTCCAGGAGAGCCAGCCCCTCTTCGGGGGTGATACGCTCCCCCGCCTCGGCCCGCGCCAGGGCCCGCTGCCAGTCAGACACCGGCCCGCACCGCCCGCCGCCCGCACCCGCTGCAACT
>FWWM01000213.1_pt1 | contig 36811 bp, 38 predicted proteins | sample 2228351 | NCBI WGS metagenome assembly FWWM01 (sample SAMEA103939774, study PRJEB20133) | metagenome
GCAAAATATAACCTACCTACTTCACCAAAAAAATCCAATACCTACGAAAAACTGAAGGGGGGCAAGTGCCTCCGCAACCTCACCAGAAAACGTCCCTGCAGAAATTCCTGTATTCACACTCCGCACATTTCGCCCTCTCTTTGGGTGGAGCGGGAAATCGTTCTTGGAGAATCATGGACCGAATTTCCTCAAGAGCAGCTTTACATCCAGCCTTAATCTCCTCGGTCATTTCATACCCGACCGCGTCCCCCCGGATAATAAGGTACACAAAACCAGTTTTAACCGGCTTCCCAAAACACTCCTCTACGAGAAGCGCGTATCCCCCAAGCTGGAAAACATGGTTTCGCTGCACCCCACCCCTGGTCCACTTGAAATCCACGGGGAAGCACTCCGACTCCGTTTCTATAAGCATGTCTACTTTTCCAGAAAGCCCCAAACGCTTCGACCTGATCCAAACGTCGAACCTCCTGATACCGGAAGATAAACCGTAGCGTTTCAGTTTTCTTCTGCTTTCAAGCCTTTGTATGTCCTCTTGGGCGACCTTCCCTTTTTCCATCTTGTAGGTCGCCTTTTTTTCCACAGGTAGCACGTACTGGTAATAGACAATCCTTCGACAGTAAACATACTGCTTCAGATCGTTGACCTTAAGTTCCAGAATTGCACCCTCCTGGCCATTTTCGGCCGAAGCGAGGTAGTAGGTCATGTTGAGTCATCAGCCTCCTGGATACTTATGAATTCCTTGTATTCCCTGAAGTCTTTTTCGCAAACAGGCTGGATTAGAACTTTCCCATTGCTTCCTTCCATCTTGTCGCGAAGCTTGGCCGCCATCTCCTCCCTTCGATTGCGAGATAGATAGCCTATAAACCCGCTGAACTGTATCCTCTCCAGGCCGTAATCTTTACAAACTGAACCCACCCGCGTTCTTATTTTGTCATTCTCTATATCGTAAAAGACGTAGGTGAGCACCTCTCCGGGTCGTCCCACTAAATCTAGACCCTCGATTCCGGTTTTTGTAAGCTCCGTTTTCTTGACGATTCTTCCCATTACATCACCACTTGAACATGAAGGGTCGGTAATTCCTCTCCCCTCTCAGAAACGAAGCAAAATTCCGAGCCTGAATCTGTATGATAGATCTCAACTGATAGGCTTTGCCCTGGTAGCGCTCCTTGGATTCAAGTCTCTCGAGGATCTTTTGACTCAGAACCTTCCTGGTCTCAGCGCTGAGCAATCCTCCTTCCATTCGTATGGCTTCTCCACGGTTCACATGAGCAATGACCGTGCGATCCACTACCGGCTGCCGGAACTCCTCAACCAAATCCAGCACCAGCGAAGGCTTGCCTGGGCGGTCCACATGTAAGAAGCCGGCAAAAGGTTCCAACCCGGCTGTCACTACTGCACCCCAAACCTGTGTGTAGAGAATTCCATATCCGTAGTTCAGCATGGAATTGACCTCGTCCGTAGCACCCCGCCTCACCCTGCCCATAAAATTAGTTCTTTCTTCGATTATTTTCTGAACCCCTTCCCAGTAAACACGGCTCCCGGTGCCCTCAATTCCCATGATCACGGTTCGCACCTGGCCAATATCATCCCCTTTGACATTTAAAACCTGCTGTCTAAGAGCCCTCAACATTTCCGCGCTGCGCACTACTGACTCGTATCTATCGTTGCCGCTTTGTTTCAAGTATTTGGAGAAATAAAGAAGAAGGTTCCTTTGGTTGTTAAGTTTGCCGGCAAGGATGGCCCGGGAAAATTCTATTCCCCTTCGGTCTTCCAAAGCCCTGAACTGCTCCCTTCTGGCCTGAATTGTCGCCGAGAGGGAAGGAGCGGTAATTTTGGCATAAGGCCTCCCCGTTCCATGCAGAAAATTGATTTGAATTCCCCTTTCACAAAGTTCCATTATTAGGTCCGTGGATATACTTATTCCCCGAGACGCAAGCGTTACCTCGCTCAGCCTGTAGAAGGGGAATTCGTAGAGAAGGTCTTTGCCTTTCCTGACTAGCAGCCTTTCGGCTTTTTTACTCACGAAAAGGCCAAACCCTGAAAGAATGAGCTGGGAGGCGTCTCCGGTTCGGGCAAGGATCACTTCGTCACTTATCTTGAGCTCTTCATCGACTTGCCGATCAATCACTAAAGGGATAATGGTGGGTTCTTTGGAGAAGAGATTCAGCTGGGAGGGTCTTCTCAGGAGCGGAAACTCTCCTACCACTGTGCTCCCAATGGGCACACTCTTAAGAACAGAGGGTTCCCCCGGTTGCATTTGCCTTCCCTCCTGCTAACCTTTTCCAGTCATTTTTATCCCTTCCCGAATCCGTGTGATGACAATCTCTTCCTTCTCATCCTTCCCGGGACACGATTTGATACCAGCCTTGCCCAAAAACCGCCGCTTTCCCAACATGGAGGTATTGACCTATCCACAAAAAAGGCCAACAAGGCTCCAAATCGCCCCGATAAACAACTGTTCCAACCCACCCTTTAAGGTTGTGTCTGATGTCTCTGTGTTTCGAATACCTGCTTTCCTCCTGCCAACGTAGCCTCTCCCAGATCACACTTACCTCTTCGGCCATTTCCCCAAAAAACTTGAAGTCCATCTCCAAGGGGCCCTGGCAATAGAAATAGGAAAGAGATTGAATTCGGTCCCTGAGCCTTTTGAGCAGTGCCCCAAAGGTGGGCCGTACCCACTGATTCTCTTTTTTCAGGAGGATCGGGGTCAGAAACTCCACCCGAACACAATCGCCGCTGGCAAGTGGGACATCTGAAAATCCTATGGTCTTGTTTGGAAACCGGACCATGGGGTCATCAACGCTCATGAGCTTTTCGACCTTCCCTTTGGCATCAAGAGCCTCCACCCTGACAATATCAAATTTGCCTCGATTCACCCCGATTCCTCGCTCTCCCAAATTTCTGAAGCTGAGAAGAAAATATGGCCACAATTGCATGGCCCTACCCACTATGACCATGTCGAAACAGATCAAATCCTCTGGGCTGTAGTCTTCCCTTTCATCCAATGGCGGCTTGATTACAAAGGGCCTAGGTATGTTTAGGTTGAGGCGTAGACGCTCTGCCTCGGGCGGCACCCTGGGGGCAAATATGAACCCGTAAGGACAGTTGCAATGAACTTGGCAGGTTTCGCAGGAGGCTGAACGATCCACACAGACAAGATACCGAAACGCCGTGCCAAAAGCCCCGCGCAAGGTAATGCCCTTGTTCATCCTGGGAAGGCGGATGGGCTCTCTAGGGGACAAAGTAAAGCGCAAATGTGTCAGATAAAAACCCTTTTCTGTCATGGCCTGAGTTTCACTCCATGCGAAATGGCACAGTTCTTTTTTTACCGAGGTACTGTTCAGATGGACACTAAAGGTTCCCCCTTTTCCGCTTTGTGGCACGTATCCCAAATATGAGTGGCGATGATTTTGTGTGCCGAATCGGCCACCCGCGTGTGTCTCAGCTAGCGCACTGGCAGCGGGTGAAGCAGCAAATATCTTCGAAGTCACGTCGAGGGCTACCAAACGACCACTGTGTCCAATTGTGCTTCCTCTTGCGTTGACTGCCTTTAAAGGTTTCTGTCTTCATCCCCCATCATATCTTCCATCAAACTTCAGGCCTAACGAAGGGCTATACTCTGCCAAGACGACGGGCGGAATCTCTCGATCACCGCGTCTGAGATACCCCTTTTTTGCTAGGGCATTATAACGACCCCAGGATATGGGGACCAACAGCTCGCAGGCTCGAATGGGTTCCTCCTCCTTGAGCTGCATGAACTCGTCGTAGAGATCCTTGGGCAGCACTTCGACGCTGTCGAAGGCTTTGTAGAACAGCTGCTCCAGGGAAGGATCCGCCTGGAACGCCCGCAGAGGTCGGATGCAACTGGCCTCGAATTCGGCCGCAGCGTGACGGAACTCCTGCTCCCAGCGGGCGGCGATCTCGCCGGCGTAGATCTCGTCCAGCCAATCGCCGATGGCACTCTCGTCAATAGGCCGTCCGTTCTCGCGGGCCAGCAGACTTGCCCTGCTCCCGCAACCAGATTTCCCGCAACAAGAGTGCATCGCCGTCGAACGCAATAATGTACCGACCGCATTCGAAGACCGTCATCCGCCAGTCGGCATACTGGCGGAATTCCTGAGGCACCACGATAAAGATATGCGGCTGCGGCTTGACCAGTGAATATGATGCCGATGTTTTGTGCCCCTCGCGAAACAGCACCATATCAGGGTAATCCGCCGTCGTTTTGAGGATGCCACAATCTTCATCACTAAATGTCTGCTGAAAGTAAACCCGGTGCGGTTTTTCCCATCCTCCATAGACCACCATGCGGCCGGTTTTCTCATTGTAGCGAAACTGATGTGCCTTACGCACAAGCGTATAAACATCTACGGTGTACTTGGCAAACCCGCTCCCCCGCCGATCGGCCTCGCATTTGTCATAGACCTGCACACTCGGCAATGAAGTCCGGAATGAGTCTATCGCTTCGTAGTGACCAATCCACTGCTCATATTTGCGGCATCGCGCGAACCGTTCATAGCGCTTGCGAACCTTAAGCAGTATTCGCGGTTCTAATTTCATCTTGGCAGCGTAATCATCCAGCACCTTATCCAGCCACAAGGAGATACTCTTTACTCGCTCCGCGTCGGCATAATGAGTTTCCGCCGCCCGACGGCGCAGGGCATTGGCCTGGGCAAAAACGGTGAACAATCCCATCTCTGTGCCAACAAACCAAGGGCGTGCGTCAGCCACATCGTAAAGCTTATACACCTTTTGCTCCAGGTCATCACGACTGATTTTGGTGTGCACAGCAAATGCATCAGCCACACGGCTACTTTCCAGCAGAACCGCCGTTCCGGGCTGATGGCGGCCCACACGCCCAAATCGCTGCATAAAACTGGCTGCGTCGCCCGCCTCGAAGATGAGATAATCACACTTGAAGTCAATTCCAACTTCAATTGCCGAGGTGCCCACAACCAGTGTCTTGCCGCGCACATCCCGTGCTGCGTGTGAAACCAGCCCACGCACCGAAGCGATTTCTTCCCGCACGAAACCATTTGCAACCAGCCAATCCTCCAATTCAATCGCATTCACGACTGAATTGAGGATAACCACGCCGGGAATATATTCTGGGTCGGCGGATCGGGCGCGCAAAGCCCGCAAATCCTCGCGCAGAGCCAGAATTTGCGCACCGGCTGTCCGCACAATATCAGTCCCGCGATTCACGCATTGCAAGTTGACCGGGTGAGCAACTCGGCGCTCTCCGGCGACCGGACGCGATGTTTTGGTTGCTTTATCTATCCCATAGGGTTCAAGCAGCCGTTCAATCCATTGGCGGGTTTGTGCATCAGGTGTGGCGGAAAGCAACAACACCCGCCTGAAAGTGTGCAGCGACCGCGCTAGGTGAATCAGGAACAGCGCGTGCGCCAGTTCCACTCCGCTGTAGAGATGAAACTCATCAAAAACCAGCGTTTGGTAGGCTTGCAACGTTGCCACACTCTCAGCACTGTGGCGATAAGCGAGAGTGTATAGCAAGTAAAGGATGTCTGGGTTGATGAGCACAATTTTGGGTTTATCCAGCCGCAAAACCTCCACCAGCGCACGGCCCTTATCCGGTGCGCCGTCCGGTTTGCGAAAGTGATAGGCCCTGGCAAAGGCTTCCAACCGCTCCGCGTCCACACGCACCAACACGACCTGCTCTTCGCCGTATTTCGCATGGGCGGTCTCAGGCATCAGAGAGGTAACCGCGATGCCTTGGACCTCTGCCAGTTGGCGAATACTGCGTTCCTGGTCCTCAATGAGGGGATTGGTCGGATAAACGAATACCGCTCCCTCGCGAAAACTGAAGTCCTTAGCGCGCAACAAGAAAGGCAAAGCTGCGGCAGCAGTCTTACCGCTGCCTGTCTTGGTCAGCACCAGAAAAGCCTGATGCTTTTCCCACTCATCCAGAATCGCAGCCTGGTGAGGGTAAAGAGAGCGCCTTACACCCGGATACTCATGTAAGGTTAAACTATACCCGCTGACCTGCATATAGTCTCCTGGAGGCACCACGTATTAGTACAGTACGTGGCGCCTCGTCTTCAGTTATGCCCCAATGCGTTCTCGCACTGTCTTGGGCAAGTGAATTGGCGCGCCAGCGCCCAGGATGAACCAATCGCTGGCGATCTCTGCGCTCCGCAGCAACAGGTGCGGTGGGATGCTGATCGCATCGAAGGCCTTCACCTCTCCACTCACATCCAGCGGATTGATCAGGTGACCAACACGGGTCGGTTCTTTACGGAACACAGCCAACGGATTGGCAATCTCTTGCCACCACACACGCACCGGCGCGCCCTTCTTGCCCAAGCGGAAGACACTCTGTGGTTGGGAGTCGCCAAACACAGCCGTGTGCGCCTGGACAAAGACAAAGGCAAAGAAGGTATACCCTTCCTCGGTTTTTTGCCCTTGTCGGGCATACACTGGATCGAGATAAACCCGCCAGCCCAGGTTCGGCGTGTTGACACTTGGGCCCACATCAGTGCGCAAGGTCAGGCTGTCCACTGCATTGTAGGTGACCTTGGTGCGGGGGGCGCTTTCTGCAACAGCCGGGGTCGTGTACAGCGGCATTTTGTCCAAATCGTCTCTATAGCGCGGAGTGTTGCCCCAGTAAGCAGCATAGGAGAAGGCCGATAACGCGTAGGTGAGCGCGTAGTTGTGAATCACCGGCAGCGTGGTGGAAACCTTGCTGATCTCGGTAGACGAAAACCACAGATAGTCGTGGTTATACATTCGTCCGGCGAACACCCGCACGCCGTAATCGGCCAGGTTAATCGGCTTCATAGGACCCCTCCTGGCTATTTCTTGACCCCTTGCTCTTTACGATAGGCTTTCACATCGGCGTAACTGGCCTCCAGGAATGCCTTGTCCATTTCCGTTTCAGCCGCTTCCCTAACAACCGCCTCCACTTCTTCGGGTGTAAAGACTTTCACCTTTGCGGGATTGCCGGCCAATGGGACATAGGCTTGAGCGATAGCCTGCACAGTCGCCGCACTGAGGTTATCTTTGCGGTCGAACAGTTCCAGCGTGAACTCAAGCGGCGTGAGCACCTCTTCCCAGCCAGCAACTATACCAAAGATGGTATTGCGCACATCTCCGCCAATACGGGACTCAGCGCCATAGCTCTTGCAGGCCAAAATGGTCTTGATCGCCAGGATCAACTCCCGGCGGGTGACACTGCGCAGAGTGACGATGCTGGGGAAGATACTGGCCGGGGCAACGGCATATCGCGTTCCCAGAGCCTGGCCGGTAATCTGCTTGTCGTCATTGATCGCGTTGAACGTCGTCGCAGTTTCGATATCTTCAAAGGGCAGTAGCGAGAAGGCAGTGGAGTACTCTATCCGGTGCTTGATGTTTGGCGCCTGTCCCTTACCTGCTTCGGTGCTGGTCGCACCGAATAGCCCACAACGCGGGCACTCCAGACACAGGTTGTCCTTAAGGAAACAGGGCTTTTCTATTTTGAAGCCGGCGGCCTCAGCGGCTGTGCGCAGCAGGTATTCCAACTGACGCGACTCGGCGGCCTTTTGCTTGGTAGCCAGGAATGCCACGCGGCGCGTATCGGTCTCCTGTTGGATAGAAAGTGGTGTAGCTACTGTGTTCAGTTCGCGCGTTTCCTCAGTGCGTAAGACGGTGTAGTCGTGAATCTCACGAATGAGTAACAACTGTATTGTCTTAGCGCCGATGAGGGGATGCGGCTTGTCTTCCAGATACGAGTTTAGCAGGTCCAGTTTTTGCTCAGACATTCTCTTCCTCCTCTTCACGAATGGCTTGATCGGCATATTGCTGCCAGAATTCATCTACATCCTTCTTCCTAGGCTGGCTGGCCTTCTTGTAAGCTTCTGATTTATCGCTGGGGTAGCGCAAATCGTCGAAATCCTCCACGCCCTCAAGGTCTTCCTCCCCCCACTGTGCGCGCAGTTGAGTGAAATCGTTGCCATACCTATCCCGGATAAACCGGATGAACATCTGGCGGGTGTTTTCCAACCACTCGATGCCTTTCTTGCGGCGGGCGTAGTACAGGCTGTAGTCAATTCGCTCCACCACTTTTGCCACCGCCGTAACGGGCACTTGGCGGCACAAGTCCACCAATCCGGCTGTGCCATCTTCCAGGGCCTGCCGGGCAGCAAGGCTAAGATACCCTCCCGCCTTGGGGTTCATCTCGTGCACTCGCAACGCGTAGCCGGTAAGCGCTTGCGCGTCCCATCTGCGGGTAGCAGCACGCTCCAGGATTTTCGCCACCGGTCCCATGACAGCGTGCTTGCTCTTGGCGGTCTTGACCGGGTATTCGTCCAGATATTTATCAAACAGGGCGACGATCGCCTCCATTTGCGACCGCACGCTGTCCAGGTCAAACCGCCCACCACGAACTGCAATCACTTTTCTCATCTCAGGACCTCCTTTAGAGTTTCAAGGTGCTGGATTTGCTGATAAGTGGCTGTACCACCCTCGCTGCTGTGTTCAATACGTCGAATAACATGCCCCGGTGTCGGCGCGCTAAGAATCTGGTACAGGTTAGAACGTTCCGGTAAGGCTGTAGCCTGGGCCAAAAGGCTGGCTGCGCCAATGGCCTTGAGCCACTTTTCAGCCTGATCCAGACTCACCCACTCACTGCCAACCAAGTCTCGCAGTGCGGGGACGCGCGGGACGAGGGCCACCCCTTCACCTCCTTCAAATGTAATGGCATCGCCGCTGTTGAGAACGGCGACCGAACAATCCAACGCCAGTCCCAAAATGAGTAGAGCAAACAATTCCCGGATGGCTTTGTTGACCTCCGACTCTTTACCAACGGCCATTGGATAAAGCAATGGTATGAGAATCAGATGCGGGGTCTGACAAACGATACGCAGTGTTGGCTGCAGTTTGTAAACCTCGGCGCGTATTGCCAGAGCTGTACTATCCGTTACCTGGCGATTGATGAGCGCCTCCACTGCGCTATCCCAATCCGAGAAACTTGTTCCCCAACTGGCGTTCAAATCGTCCACCGTATCCCCGAATTCTTCGCGCAATCTGTCTTCCATGTCCTTGCGCGCCTTTTTCTGCGTATCTTTTGCGGCAGTATAGGTAAATAGGTCTAGCATTTCGACAGGTGAAAGCCGAAATACATCCAGGTTGCTCAGTTTGCGGGCAATCATCTGCGTCAGGGCCAGACTGAGGCGTTGATTAGGGTCTTGTGTGTCGCCTGACATCAGAGTGATTGCCTGATTGAGCAATTCATTGGCCTTTTGCACCAACACCGTACCACTGCCCTGTCCAATGTTCATTCGGGGAAGCAAGACGAGCATCTCAGCAGGCTTGCCACCCAGCAACAGTTGCTGGAGGAACCGTTCGTACTGGCATGCCGGACAAATGACAACATAGCCAGGGCTGCCGTGAGAGACAGCGCGATTAGAATGAGATTCCGGGTTGTCCAGAAAAGCTGCCTTGGCCGATGCTCCTGATCCAAAACGCACATTGCAGATTGGGCAAAGGTGTACCCCGCTCTGTGGCTTCTTGGCTGCAGCTTTAGAGGCTTCGTAAGCCGCAAGCTGTTCATTGACCAGAGCGACCATATCTTGCGGTGCGCCTGGATGCAACAGGTCCAAAAGAAAATGCCGCGCAATGTCCACAGCAGAAACTCGAACAGGACGATTCTTTGGGGGAACACATTCATAGACAACATCCGCAATTCTCGTCAAAGTCTTTACCAAGGCGTCGATTCGTTGCTCATCAGGAGCAAATTCCACCTCCTCGGTTGCCAACCCGAATTCTTTTCCCGGGCGCGACCAATAATAATCCACCGACAAGGCCATATCGCGGGCTGGCATGAGAGTAGAGGTCTTGAGTAGAGAAGCAAAAGCGCCCGCGCCGAATACCTTGTCATACTCTAATTGGGCTATTGCTTGCGGCGTCACCGGTGCGGGCTTCTTGCCCTTCCCCGGTGGCAGCAGCGCAGCATACTGGCTTTGCGCATCTGACGTCACTACCTCGCCAATCAGATCAGCATCTAGTGTTGCCTTGAAGAACTTGAACACGCATATTTCGGGATAGGCGCGGCTAATGCGCTGGCTTTCCCGGACAAGCGTGTCCTCGTCGACGGAGGATACAGACTGTCCCAAACGAAGACTGAGGTAATTGCACACCATTTTTTCGACGCTAGGTCGTCCGCTGGAAGATTCTATTCGCTTCGAAAAACGATTCTCACCTCCTTTCACTCGTTCAGCAGCTTTACGCAGATACTGACGAATTTCGCGATAATCGAATAAAGAAGGCATACCAATCGCCGATGCCCGAAAGTCTGTTGTTACCACCGCATTGGCAAATTCCGTGCCCATTGCCTTTTCAACCAATGCAGCCAATGCTTTTTCAATATCGGTCACAACAGGCTCTTCTACTGCGTCGGTGCTGCTGGCTACATACAGGGTCCCATTACTGTAATGCAACAGAGGTGACCAACCAGCAGCTTCGTAGGCTTCAATTGCAGCACGGTGCAGGAGAGTCGTAGAAACGCCGCGCAATTGCACCAGATGGTAGGCTGTCTTCAAATGCTTGCCCAACGGTGGCTTTTCCAATGCCTGTACAGCCGCCAGTAAGCCGATAGCCGAACAGACGTTATCAATCTGATCTACGATTTTGGAGAGAGTCATCCAGCGGTCGGTCTTGTCGCCTTTGTAGATAGCATCAAATAGCAGGCTGTCCGTAGTCTTGGTAGCCTGCATATGATAGCGCACGAAGGACTTGGCGTCGGAGGAGGAACCCTCCAGTCCCAGTTCTTGAAATAAGTGATCTACTGCTGTTTGGGTCAGATCCTCCGCCACGTGTGACACGTAGCCGACCTTACCCGTTTCTGCAAGCACATATGTCTGCCACTCGGGCATCTCTTTGCCGACATCGTGCACTACAATGCCAACTACCAGAGCAGCTAGATCCGTTTCGCTCAGACCCCAGCCCTGAGACAAGATAGGCCACAGGGTCAGCAAGGCATCCAATTCATAAACCGAATGTTCAAATAGGCTCTGATTGAACCCACCGCGCTTGGCCACCTTGCGCTTCCAATCGCGATTTAGCATCCACTCCGCTGCCTTTCGCCGAATTTCATCGTTGATCATTGGGACCTCCTCACCTGTCCAAATGCCTTAAAGAACACAAAGCCAATATCGTAAAATGGCCGGTGTCCCGTCACCACGCCCCAAACGTTGGCCAGACAAAGATCCAGGTCAGAATCTTCCGAAATTGAGTGACTGGCTCCCAGCATCTCTGTCTCCCGCATTCGGTCCATCTCGAACTGCAGCACCGCCCTTTATCTTCGTTGCCTCGCTTCCTCTCGCACTGCTTGCAAGTTGACGATCTCGGCCACCTCGTACTGAGGGGGCAGGCTGCCCGCTACGGGCCGAAGACGTAACACCGCAGGGAAATAGCCGCAGCGCCCATGGAGCTCTGCCAGTAGGGCAACAGCGGTGAAATTCAGCGACGGCGGATTCACCAGCAGCGCCAGGCTCTGCCATTCCTTGGCCTTAAGGCCACATCGATCGGCCATGGCAACTACCTGCGGAACCAGCGGCTGTTCTGGGTCGATTTGGCTGTTCACTTCAATTACCCTCTCGACGGGTTGTCCGGCCAACGCCTGCACCCGCGTCAGGTGGGCCGAGGTGAGGGGGTGCGAGAAGTTCAGGAGGATCATGTTGTGCCTCACGGATTGTCGTTGATCGAGTGTTCGCCATAGCGTCTGAGACGAAGTGCACCGTCTTCAACGGTGCAACTTACCCGGCGACTCTGCGACACCCTGAAATGCCCGATCGGGCGGTTATCTGGGGTTGTCTTGCCTGTGTAATTGTCGTACTGCAAGCCCCCATCCCGTTTGAGGGGCGCTGTGTCACCATGGCTGTCTTCGAGCAGACCGGACACTTTGGCCAGAACCTCTTGCAGGGTGGCCCGTTCTGCGGGGGGAGCTTGCCTAAAATCGCGGCGGAAAGCGTCCGTATACTGCAGCCTCGGGAACGGAAGCAGTTCTTCTCCGAGCAATTTCTGACGTACCCGATTCCAGACCAGTAATCCCCAATCTGAGAGACATGAGTTACCTTGCTCATCAATGTCGAGCAAACCAGATGGCACGTTAGATACCTGCTCACGAGTGAAAATGTGGCCTTGTGCCATCATGGCCAACTCCAAACGATGCTCGCGCAAAGCGTTGATGTCTACCTGTAGAGGCAAGCGGGGGATAGAAAGCAGTTGCGAGCCGGTCTCAAAGATGTACACCATCTCGTCGGCATAGAACATCCCCATGATGTTCAAATACCCCTGCAAACTCTTGAACGCTGCAGTCAGATTAAAGACCACACGATACCCGGCATCTCGATAGCCAGGAATAGTACGTTCACACCATTGGATGAGTTCCTTTATTCCACTGGAAAACACAGATGGAGTTGCTGTGGACAAACTGGGAGGGACGTAGATATCCACGGGCAACCCGTTTCCCCGAAGAAAGGCAGAGATCACATCAGCAGCTTTCCGGCCGAGAGCGGTATCAGTGGCGATCAAGTAGTGCATATCTGCCTTTCCGGCCGCTAATTCGCCTCCGTAGATGCCGTACAAACCGTTCAGTTCGGCACTGGCGATCCGTCGGGTCGTCACATCACTCTCCCGCAAACGAGCCGCCGCCTTTTCAACGAGACTATCAGCCTTTTGAGCCAGCTCGCCAGTCAACTGCGGGTCGTTAGCCGCTTGGTTCAAACGAGCGCGCCAAGTATCTTCCGAAGCATCCAAAGCATTCAATAGGACAGAGATACCGACAGTGCTCACGACAAGTTGTTTGTTCGGCATAGCCCCTGTCAACCTCCTATCCGTTGTGCACAATAGCCACAACCGCCCCTGCCCACGCGCTGAAAAAAAAACATAATGCGCCTTTTTTATAACCCAATAAGCCACATTTCCACCGCCCGGTTGGTAATAGTGGCATACACCCAAGTCAGCCCTCTCGAAAGGATCTTCCCACGGCGCACCGGGCCGCCTCCAGTTGTCCCTGATTCACAGCCGTGGTAACCAGGCACAGCCTGAAGAAAAAGTTAGGCGATACCCGGCCAGCTTTTGATCAAAGAATTCCTACAAGGGCTGTTGAATTTCAGATAGACAGTGCCGATCAACGCCGCACAAAAGACATTCGCAATCCGACAGCGATTTCTTTAGCCTTTCAGCTACATCTTTGGTAAGGCTTGTATGGACCAGTACCGCCAAATCAGGTTTCAAATGACGTGTGTGCAGTAGGCTAGGGACCGGCTGTTCGCCAACCAGGAGAATAAGAGCTTTTTGCATCAGAGTTCCCTCCCCTTCTCATGGTGCCTGGTCAATCGGCGTTGCCCGATTCGTGCGGAACCAGTCCTGACCAGGGTACCGCACATCTTCCGCTGAATCTGGGTTCCACGTCCAGATGCGCCGCAGATCGGCCAGGCTTTCTTTCCAGTTGGTATAGGCTTGATAGTATTTTCGTTGCCATTGCGCAATCTCTGTGGTGAGAGCATCCCCTGCGAGAGTTGTCATTCCGCTACCGAATTGTCGATAGCGTGCCTGACGATCCACCTGCTCCCACTCGACGATCTCCACCCGGGCGCTACCCAGCCCCACCGGTTTGCCCATCCCAACCTTGTGGGCCATTCCCGATTCCAGGGTCAACGCGAAGACAAGCAAAGCCAGTTCTGCCTCGGTCAGGTTGGTATAGTCCAGGTCGAATTCAAAGACTGCGCCAGGCCTGACCGCTTCAATGGTTTTGTTGTATTCCGTCTTGACCGTTGTCCGTCGTGGACCGAGCGGCCGATGGCAGTAGAACTTGCGCCCACGCATAAGGCCGTGCTGCTGGGGGTCCTCGTACCATGCCCCATGGCGTGGCTTGGGTTCCATCAAGGCTTCAATGGTCATTGTTTCCATCTCAAGGGGCCTTACGGCAAAGGCATCGCTCAGCCCGATCTTGCCCAGAAACGGGTTGCCGCCGCTCAGCGAACCAAAGATGCGACATGCAGGGCAGAGATGGACGGCGTCCCGGCAGTGTTCAAACCCGCGGGGGATACGGTAGGTGACCGGCGGGCGGTCACGGTACTCTACTTCTCCTCGCTGACCGAGAGGCAAAGTGAGACACGAACCGCTTATGGCCTCAGCCACACTGCGGATAACGCCTTTGAGGGAAGAGCCGGGCAGCAACGGAAGGCCCTCAGCCGAACGCAACAGAGTCAGCGTCTGGTGTTCACGCTTGCGCGTCTCCTGCGTTTTCGGGATGAACAGGTGCGTCAGCGCCGTCAGTCGGCAACGGAACCGCCCGCTAAGGCCGTTGAACTGCTCATAGCGGATCGCCGGCTCGCGCTGGGTTGCCGGCCCGAAGCGGACAAAACCATAAGGGTTCATTCTGCACCTCCTTCTCGCTCCATCCTGAGATAGCGCCAGAACGTTAACCGGCCGTGGTCGTCGCGGTACTCGCGCACGATCAGCCTGACATTCCCCTCGCCCGGCACACAGCGGTAACTCAGCGTGCGTCCCAAACGTGGATCGGTTTCTTTCCAACAATAGTACGAGCATGGCTCATCCCTACCGGAAAGCTGTTCCAGCTCGTTCAGATGCCCTGGTAGAGAGGGAAAATCCCCTTCACCGGTGGCGATCACCCGGTATCGCCCACCATCCTTCTCCCAGCGCAACTCAAACGGCTCGTCAAAAATGCGACCTTTGGGCCACTGTTGCACGTCTACCGGTTCACATTGAGGCAGCGGAAAGTCGATTGCGTCAATGCGCTCCACAATGGCAAAGCGTGCTTTCTGGCGCAATGCATCCACGATGGCTTGCAACCCGGCAACGTCAAGTACGCCGGAGAATACCCGTTCGGTCATCGTTTCCCTCCTTTCTGCTCGCGGGCCAACGGGTCGGTGAACTCTGTCGCCCGCTTCACCCACCGATCCGCAATCGCACTCCAGGGAAACGTGTTGCTGGGGAAAACAGCCGTCGCGCGCAGGCCATTGGATCGGAGTTCACCGGCATAAGGTATTCTGACTTCATCGGGGCTGACCATCCCATAATCCCTCGCCTCACCGAACAGTGAGCCGACTCCGCGCAGCGCCAGTTGACCGTTGACGATCTGCGGCGCTTGGGAACCGAGAAAGTCAATCCGCACCTGCTGTGCTTCACCCCGCACTTTGCCCAGGCCACGGCTCTTGCCCATCCCGATGCGGATGAGGCCATCGGAGAGGTCCTGCAGCACAAAACCCAGCAGCGCCAGTTGCCACAGTTCAAAGTTGCGCAGGTGAAGGGAGGTGGCGAATGTGCCTTCAGTGATGACCTCTAGCTCAAACTTGGCCCCGCGCGCCGCCCCGCCGGTGAAACGATCAATCCCGACGCCGTCACGCTGCACAGGCTCTGGAGATGTGCCAACGGCGTAGGCATCGGCCGTGGCCAGCCGGCCGGCAAAACCCGTCGAGCCGAACAACTTACAGATTAGACACGCATCCCGGTAGGCCTCGACCGTTTTAGGCTTGCTTTTGTCAAAGATGCGACCACAGGAGGTATCAGCAAACGGATCACACGCTGATTCAGCCTTGAGCGTGCGGGCGATGCGCTCAGCATGGCTGCGCAGGACGCCCTTGAGCGATGAACCGGGCAGGTAAACCTCTTCCTGGCCATTCCGAAACACGCGCACCCAAGTCATATCCGGCCCGCTGACCTGCGCAAGGCCGGATTTAATCAACACAGGCCCCTCCACCTTGATATTCAGACCAATCACACATTCGTTGGCCAGTTGTTTGAACATTGCTCAACTCCTCCCTTCATTCAGCAATGCGTCCAGGTGGGTGCGGATAAAAGCATCGGTGGGTTGTATTGTCATGGTGCGATCCAACAGGTAGGCCCTCAGGGCACTTTCATCCGTCAGATCCACACCTTCAACCCTCACGTTTTCCAGGTGGCAGCGCCCCAGGCCGCGGGAGCGAATGCCGCCCAGGGGGATCATCCCGCCGATGAACTCTTGCAGCCCCAACGCCACCAGCCCCAAGTCACGCTCGCCGGGGTTTTCCAGCACCATGGTCAGGTCGAAAGAGGTTTGCGGCGGCACCACCTCAAAGTCGTACTTGATGCCCTCGCGGGCGCGTTCACTGTCGCGGTCAATGCCCACGCCGTCGCGGATTTGGGTGGGCACTTCGGACAGGGCACGCCAGGTCTCAGAGATCGGCGCGTCATGGAAGAAGACAGCCGAGGCCAGGTGCGTTGAACCGAATGTCCGACACGTATCGCACAGGATCCGGTCCAGTATCTCCAAAAGGTCGGCTTCGGCAATGTTTTTGCGATCCTTTAATTCATCCCGTAACCGGTTGGCGCAGGAATCCGGCCCATCGCTCAGCCCGCACGTCCTGAGGTGAGGAATGTTCGGCAACAGCCGCTCCACAGCGGCGCGAAATGCGCCCTTGAGCGACGAGCCGGGGATGAACGGCCGCCCGGCCCCATCGCGCACGACCGGGCTATCCGTGGCCGCCGACGGGTTTCGCCCCCCGCCGATGTGCAGTGCGGTATCCATCACGATGCGCCCGGTGATGCGATAGCGGGCGCGGAGTTGAGAACGATCCAGTAGTTGAGTCATTGTTAGTACCTCCTTATAATTGCGGCTCTTACGACCTGAAACCTTGCTCGTTGATTCTGGGGTGATTGTTCCTGAAGCCAAGCATTGAAATCCAAGTCAGCTCCATCGAAATTGCCCCGTTTGACTCGACCAACGAGCCACCGTGTGCAAAGGTGAACAACCTTTCGTTGAAACTCTTCAGGTAGCTTATCATAGAGCCACAGTGCAAACTCCTTGTCTTCGGAAGAGAAGGAGTCATCCGCTATCTTGCGTTTCAGATCTCGGATGTACTGTCCCGCGATGAAGTCTCGATACAAATGCCTCTGGACTGGGGGCGGCCAGACGATAAAACGAGCTATTTCCTCACAATTACGATGTTCGTTTCGCCCTTTCAATGCGCGTACGACTTCAGTTGCCAGTTTATGCCACAGTACGTTTCTATCAGTCTCGGTGAGCAAATCCCAAACGCGATACCAGACGCCGACGAGTGCGTCGTACTCTGGTCCTGAATTGTTAAGATATGCCTCCATCAGTTTGTTTGCAGCCGATACCCGATAATTCGGATGAACTAGACTAACAATGGTTTCAGCGGAGCTACCACTGCGAAGAGCATAGTCAACAAGCAGCGTATCATCCAGAATACGCACACTTTCTGCCGGGCGCCTGACCACTGTAAGGCAAAGATGCAGGAATTGTCTTGCATCATGCTTACAGGCCGTTTTACTGTTGGGATGGGCGCTCTGATTACGGCACTCACGGAACCGATGAAGATCCTCGCTTTTGACTTGAAGAAATCGCATCTGCTTGCACACCTGCACAAAAGCTCTATCATCATCTCCTACCAGTTCTTCCGGCTTGCCCGGTATCTTTTTCCGATCGGGGTATTCCTGGCGAAAACCATATTGAAAGACTTCCACCCCAATATGCTCAGCCTCGTCCATCAGATGTGCTACGGTCGCCGACCACGCCATCACAATAGCGGCAGCATAAGCCCCCACCTTGAAGCATTTGGAGGCCTCCTCTAGATACCGTCGTACTACAGGCTCCCTGGCGCTTTGTACAACTGCTTCGAATCTTTGCAGCAAATCTTCGTCCGGCATCGGCGCAACTCTTAACGCTCACGTCGTTTGTCTTCCTCTTCACCAGGAGTCCAGTACAAGCTATGGGCGATCAGGTGTTGCACGTACCGACTGGCCAATTCCCGATGCAGCGCATCCACTGCCTGTTTGCTATCGGCCTCGACGGGAAGGGTCAGACCTTTCAGGAGCGCCTGCGCTTCGCTTCGGAGTTTGCCCAAGGCGGTTTCCAAATCCTTCCAGTACCGCTGAACGTCCAACCGGCCGGCACGCTCAGCCTTTTCGGCCTGGTGTTTGATGAACCTTTCTATGTCGGCGTAGCGTTGTGCGCTGCGCACCACGTTGCCCAGGCCGTAGAGCTGCGCATTGGTGATCCGCCGCGGCAGAAGGTCGCGGTGGCTGTCGGCAAAACGGGCTGCCTCGGATTGCCAATGGTCGCTCCAGGCAGCGATTTTTTTCCGGCGGACCAACTGATACTCCAGCGTGTTCATCGCTCTCGCTCCGCTTTCAGATACTCAAAATGCGCCGCCAGGTGCCTGAGGAACTCACGGCACAGCCGAAGATGCACTTGCCGTTCCTGGTCGGGGTCCGACGAGTGCGTTTTGGAAAGGTTAGCCGCGATTTCTTTTGCATCGCTGCGCAATCCCTCCAGTTCGGAAAGCAGATCGCGCCCAATGCCGTCTTTTGCCCACCGGTCTCGGCCCGAGTCACGCCCCACGCGCAGCTTGAGCCAATCCGTGAGGTCGGATACCTTGTCAGTCATGCAGGCCAGGGTCTCCAGCCCGCGCACCTGGGTTTTGTCCAGTTTTGTCCCGGTCAGTTGGCTGGCATATCTCCGGGCGCGTTCATCATACCCATCACTTGCGCGGGCAATGGCCCGGTTCAATGCAACACGCAGCGCGATGTCTTGAAAAGATTGTTCGCTCATCATTTACCTCCACTGCTCGTAGTGAATCGGATAACAAACAGCCACGCGACCCAAGCCTTCGCTCCGCCGTTCGCCCACGCCTTCGGCTTCTATTTCAGCCAGCCGCGCCAGCACGGCATCCTCCTGACTGGCGTCACATTGTCCCAGCAACACCGAGCCTCGCGCTAGAGCTACCGTATCGGGTTTAGGCAGGCCCAAGGCGGCGTTCCACCCAGGCGCGGTGATGGCGTCCAAGAATAAGGCTGGCTGCCCCGAATCCTTGTAGTGCACCCAGGCAACACCATCGGGCAGTGCAAAATGCTGCGGCGAGATTTCGCTTAACACCGGACGCAGCAGGTGGTCCCTCAGCGCCAGGTGGCTCAGCAAGGTCAGGGAAAAGTAGCGGGTGTCAGCACCTCCTCCGGCGCCCTGCGCGGCATCGTTGAACTTGTGCCAGCGGTCTGACAACGAGTTGTCCATCGCCGTATTTTCCAGAGATTCGACTTTTACCTCACCTAATCCCCGGCTGCGACCAGAACCCAGAAATAGCCGTGTTCCGGGCTTCAACAAAGTCGTCAACTTGTCTCGTAAAGACGGATCGGCCAGCCGGAGAGAGCCCCGGAAGAACAAATCTGTCTGGGGGCTGTCCTTGGGGACACCGGCGAGCGTATGCTGAGTGAATAACATCTCCCTTGCCACGCTTCCGGTACTGCGTTCAATGGCCGTGCTCACTCGCAAACGCGAGCGTGGCTTCAGCACGATAGGTTTCGTCACGCTCTGTAAATAGCCCCCCCCGACCCTATCAAGGGATTCCCTACAATCCGGACAACTCTGGTCAGGGCGATTGGAAGTTAAAGCATCCAGAAGGCCATCTCGAAAACTGCTTTCGTGTTGTATCCCATACCGCTTACAAGCGTGCGCTGTAACGGGAATCAGCGCAGTCGGCTCGTTCTGAATAGTGGGCCACAGATCGCCGTACTGGACTTGCTCCGAGAGAAACAGAGATTGAAACGTGTGGCCGGGCGTACCATGCTGAGTTAGATATGCCTCGGCCAACGCCCCGCGCAGGGCAGTTCCGGGAATGTAATCCAGTGTTTTTACGTACAGAACACCCGCGCGCGTTTGGTGCAAGGCCAGCGGAGCAAGCAAACGCAAAGTCAACTCCATCTCATTTGCCATCGCCCACCTCCTGGTCAAACTCGCGGAGCAGATCCAGATTTTCCAGTATGTCCCGCAAGCGAACCTCCTCGCCGTTCACTTTCGGCCCTTCCGGCAAGTCAAGAGAGAGCCACCCCCCTCCTCGGCTGGCCCCGCCGCCAACTGTGTTGACCAGCCGCAGGCCGGCCAGCAACAGCAATAATTCATAGCCGCCTGTAGAGTCCTCGCCAGCAATTGGCGTAACCTCCAACCAACCCTCAATGGCAGATTCAAAACGCAGGTTTTCGATGGTGGACTCACTGGTAAACAAACGGTCCGCTGCTGCTGTTCCTAATGTCCGGCTGAGCTGCACCTGAGTTCGGATATAGAACTGAGCTTCAAGATTGGTTTGGCCCTCGTCCTTGCCCAACAGAGCCTGGTATTCTTTAGATAATCGAGCATCACACCAGTGCAGTCCGCTGCTGCGTCCCGGCATTCCAAACACCCGACATACCAGGCAAGCCTGCTTATGTGCCGAACACATCCCATTTGGGCGTGGGGCGCTGCACACCCTCAGCCCAGCTTGCCGGGCTACCTGTTCACAAGCTCGCCGCACTCGCCCCTTGAGCGACGAGGCCGGGATGTAAGCTAGGCCATCTGCATCCCGCTCCACGGTGCGATGGATGAGTCCACGCCGAAAGCCGGTATTGACTGCCAGGGGGCCATTCAACTTGATGAGAATCGGGACTATCTCAATGTGCTTTCTTGTCATCACTGCCCTCCCCTCGTGCCTGGATGAATGGATATAGTTCCACCAGGTCGGCGAGCGCAGAACGCTTATCAGCATCCCACGGCGGCAATTGCCCCTCAAACTTGACGCCAAAGGCTGAGAAGAACTTCCTAAGCAAGTTGTACTGAGTTCTGTCGCTGCGCTGCCCTAGCCTGCCCAATGTAGCTATGCTGGCTAACTGGGCATTGACTTCACTCTCAAAGAGCGCCTGATACATGGCTTGCAACTGGCTGGTGGGGAAGCCCTCTGCTTTGAACTCGCGGATATATTCGAGCAATTGTCTCAGCATATCCAGAGTATAGGGACGCCGATGGGGAACAAGGCGGCGCATCTCGTTGAGGTCAACATCGCTTCCCGAAATAACCAGGAAATCTATTGCCCCTTTTGTATATTTGTCGCTTGCACACAGTTTCTTGGCCTCCCTTTGCAGAGCCTCGGCCAGTGCATGCATCGCCGGGATAGGGAAATCGGCATGGGCTAGCACGACTCCTCCGGCCATAGTTAGCTTCTTGCACTCATTGGAAAGGCCGGCCCTTGCCAAGACTTGACTCGGCGACTGCTTTTCAAAGCCTTCAGCAATATCCAGGGCAATCTCTATGGCGATGTCAGCCGCCGTAATCAACAGGACATCGTCACCGCCGATCAAGACGATTTCAAACGGCGCGACATTGCTCCTGAGGAAACCATAGTGCTTCAGTGCCGAAAACGTCTGTTCCCGCGTGAGAGACCGAAGTCCTTCGGAAAACGCCCGATACTCAGTGACGGTGTCGGGCTTATCTAGCAGACTGCCAATGTGATTGCCGTCCAGGGCAACAAAACCCACATAGCCGGGTGGCGAGGCAACTGCTCCAATGCCATCAAGATCGTCAGCCATTTCTGCTTTCGCCCACTCCGCAGAGCTGGTCCACGCGACAAACTCGTCGAAGTATCCTAGTCTCTTATCTCCGCCTAGTTTGCGTTTCTTGCCGCAAGAACTGCAGAGCCAATCGTCACTCCCATCACTAATAAAGCGTGCCGTCACCGGATGTTGCCCACACGAACTGCACAGACGCATATAGGGTTCCACGGGCAATGTAGACAGTTCAGCCTTGGCCGCCTTAGCCCGACGCAATAGTTTGCTGGCTTCAGTCATCCGCACACCGAACTTTTTGCCTTGAGCCGCGCTCGGCGCTATAGCAACGCCAGTGATAGAAGCAGAGAATGTTTCAGCGCGAAACTCGCGCTCAATCTCTGCGATCAGATTCCTGGCCTCTTGTTCTGTTGGCACAAGAACCGCTGCCCCACCACCGGCCGAGTAAACGACATTGTTCTGTCTGTAACGTTTTTCGAGGTGACTTTTCCGTCTGTCATCGAGATCTGCGATCAAGGCACTGCCGCCTCGGATTTCTTTCAACCGATTGGTGGCAAACAAATACTGCTTGATGCGATCCGTGTCAAAACAAACCAGCCACTGCTGTTCTTCCGTCATCTTCCCACCTCCTTACCCCGGATCTGGTGGCACCTGCTTCAGCGTGACGGTCAGGATGTGGTTCCGAGAATGCTTGTCCTTTTTTCGCGTTCTCAGCATACTACCAATTCGCCCTTCTGTATTGAGAGTTTCCCTCAGACTTGTTTGGGAACCTGTTCCCACCTCTCCCTTTTCGGCTTCAGAGACGGGAGAGGAGGCTGACTCGAGTGAGATGAGTTCCACTCCCTTGCAGAATATCCCGAAAACTCCTCCATTCGGGAAGCTCTTGCCTGTCACGATGCCCCAATGGTGCACCATCCTTTCTTCTTTCTTTTCACCTTACCACCCCTAATTGTCATAAACGGACAAACTGAAGCTTGTTCCGATGACTCCAGAAAAAAATTTTTCCCGGGGATTTCCTTGCATGGTCTTTCAGACCGCATTACCTAGATCTCTCAAACGCTGGGGACTCGGGTTTGAGCCCCTCTCTGCCGAAAGGAGGGCTTGTGGCCACCTGGCTCATCCTTAGAAGCTCTGGCCCTGACAGGTGCTTCCACAAGCCCAATCTCGGGCTAAGCCCACAAGGCCAAGGGCTGTAAAACCCATGCCCATTTCTCTCGCCCGAGACAAAACTGGCAGCCAGGCAGCCCCATGCACTCCTTGATCTTCCCCAGAGCCAAGGAAAAACTTACTGATCACCGTCTATAAAATCAACTGGTTAGAATAGATATGGTGCCAGGCACCAATGATTAGTGCTCCTCCTCCAAAAACAAAGCTGTCTCCCGGAAGAGTTGCATCCTGTTTTTCTCCAAGGCCACAGCGTGGGTTCCCTCACCTATCACAACCATTCTTTTCACCTTGGGCTTGGTCAGCTTCTGGAAGACCTCCTGAGCCATGTAAAGAGGGGTGTCATGGTCCCATTCGGCCAGAATCACCAGCGTTGGAACAGCTATCTCCGATGGATCGTAACAGGGTTTTCCCGACATCCAGTATTTTCTGAGATCATCTATTATGCCGTTGGGGGCTCTCAGAACAGGAGGATCCTGTTTCGCTCCCTCGGGATCCGTTGCCAAGTTGGCCTGCCACCATTTGTCAAACCAGGCCTTGGGTGAGATCTCCTCCTGCTTTTCCTGGGGTATGCCTCTTAGGCCCCTTTGGCGGGCTGCATCCGCAGTGACTGTCCGATAAGCCCCAAGCGGCCCCTGCCCCCCTATGGGCGGAGGCTCTTTCAACAACCACAGTGGGGCGTAGAGCACAAGGCGCCTCACCTTGGAGTTGTTCTTGGCAGTGTATGATCCCATGATGGTCGTGCCCCAGGACCAGCCCAGCAGATTGATTCTCTCCACTTTGCGTCTCTTGAGTATGTGATCCACCACCACAGAGACATCCTTGACCGCATCATCAGTATTGGCAAAAGGAGGGTTCTTGTCTGGCGGCTGTTGCATCTCAGGAGGCCTGGTGGATCGGCCGTAACCCCTCACATCGGTTATGTAAACATCCCAACCCCTCTGGGCCATGAAATCCATCCAAGAGATCCCTCCCAGGGCGATGTCAAAGCCCGTCTCCGATGGATATGTGGCCCCATGCACAAAGAGCAGGATCCTATCTTCTTGGAACCTGCTTTCCCCCTGCGGGTGCTTGTTGCGCACAAAGAGCTTTATGCCAGGATCGCTGGAGGGGACCATGAACTCCTCGGTGGCTACATTGCCGGCCTGACAAACCCCACCACCCGGCAATGCCAGGGCCAAGGCAAAGACCATGACCACGAAAGCAAGACGCCATCTCATGACACACCTCCTTTAGGCATGATTTTCAGGAGTGCTTTGCCCCGGGTTCTTACTCCCCAATGATCTTGACCAGAACCCGCTTGCGCCTCCTCCCGTCGAACTCTCCGTAGAAGATCTGCTCCCAGGGGCCGAAATCCAGCCTCCCCTCGGTCACAGCCACCACCACTTCCCGACCCATTATTTGGCGCTTTAGGTGGGCGTCGGCATTGTCCTCCCCTGTGCGGTTGTGGAGGTAGTTGGACACCGGTTCGTGAGGGGCCAAGCCCTCCAGCCATTGCTCCAGGTCCTGGTGGAGCCCAGATTCGTCATCGTTTATGAACACAGAGGCCGTGATGTGCATGGCATTGACCAGACAAAGGCCCTCTCGAATGCCACTTTCCCGAAGGCATTCCTCCACCTGTGGGGTGATGTTCACAAAGCCCCGACGCTTAGGGATATGGAACCATAGCTCCTTGCGATAAGTTTTCATGAGTTCCCCTCATCTCTTCAATGAGTTCAAGCCCATGGAGCTTCTTTGTCCAAAGCCGGTTTTTTCGTATCACCCTAGTACAGAGAAGTCTTGATTGTCAACTATAAAGATATGGGGAATCAAAGAACAGCACCCCCTAGGGTTGACCCTGAACCCACGGGGTGGATAATGTGGAAATAAGAACAGGAAGAATCGGGAAAAGGAGCCAGATATGAGAAGTGTGAACATGGATTCTTACGCGGGCACTCCCGTCAGGGATGAGGTCTTCCAGGCAATGCTGCCTTTTTTCAAAGAGCATTTTGGAAATCCCTCCAGCATCCACCATCTTGGGGAAGAGCCCCTGAAGGCCATTACCGAGGCCAGGGGCAAGGTAGCCAGGCTCCTGGGAGCCGGGACACCAGAGGAGGTGTACTTCACCTCCTGCGGCACAGAGGCCAACAACTGGGCCATAAAGGGCACGGTTTGGAAGAACAGGGACAAGGGCCAGCACGTGGTGATCTCATCTGTGGAGCACTTCTCTGTTCTTTACGTGGCCAACACCCTGGAGCGGTGGGGCTTTCAGGTAACCAAGGTCCCTGTGGACAAGTACGGCCAGGTGGACCCTGAAGATGTGCGAAAAGCCCTTCGCAAAGACACCATTTTGGTTTCCATAATGCACAGCACCCCAGAGGTGGGAACTCTCCAGCCCATCAAGGAAATAGCCCGAATAGTCAAGGAGGCCGGCATTGTCTTCCATACTGATGCGGTGGGCTCCGTGGGCCGGGTGCCCATCAACGTGGAAGATCTGGGAGTGGACCTGCTTAGCTGTTCGGCTGACCAATTCTACGGCCCCAGGGGCGCAGGAGCCCTCTACATGCGCCGTGGAACCCCTACCCAGAGGTTCCTGGACGGAGGTGCCCAGGAAGACGGCCGCAGAGGCGGCACAGAGAACGTGCCTGCCATAGTTGGAATGGGGGTTGCAGCACAGATGGCCTTAGAGGAAATGCCCAGAAGAGAGGCCCATTGCCGAAGCCTCGGGGAGAGGCTCAGACAGGGACTTTCGGAAAGAATAGACCACTTGCACTGGAACGGTCACCCAAGCCAGAGGCTCCCGGGCTTTGAGAGTGTGTCTGTGGAATTTGTGGAGGGGGAGGCCATGCTGCTTTTCATGGATTCTGTGGGCATAGCAGTGGCAAGCGGCTCTGCTTGCACCTCTGTGTCCCTCAAGGCATCCCATGTGCTTACCTCCATGGGCATACCTCCTGATCTGGCCCAGGGCTCTTTGCTGTTCAGCATGGGTGAGCATACAACCCAGGAGGATGTGGACTATGTGTTGGAGCAGTTCCCGCCCATAGTGGAGAGGCTGCGAAAGATGTCCCCTCTTTACCACAGGAGATAGCCCTGTTAAGAAGGCAGGACACGATACTGGGGAAGGGGTGCATCCCCCCAGTCCAAAGCCCTGATTGGATATGGTTGATCAAACCCCTTGAGGAGCCAAGAAGTAAAAGAATTTCCATTGGCCTGAACTTAGCTTTGGCCGCAAAATATTCTGGATGGGGGCTTGGGAGAGGAGAGCCGGGCATGTGCGTGGGGGTTCCTGCCAGGGTGGTGCAGATGTTGGAACATGAAGAAGGTGTGGTGGAGCTGGAAGGTGTACGAAGGGTGGTCTCCTTGGCCCTGGTGCCCGGGATATCTCAGGGGGAGTATGTGATAGTGCATGCTGGATTCGCCATCCAGCGCCTGGATGAAAAGGAGGCTCAGGAAACACTCAGGATCATGAGGGAAATGGCCAGTCAGGCAGGATCAATGGGAATCCCAGAGCCATAGCCCCCACCGTTTAGGGGTGTAAAGTTGAACAAGTTGGAAGATGGAAACCCCCTCGGAAGTAATGAAGGCTTGGTGGGACTCAGCCACCAGGTCTCATCTTGGGGGTGAGAATCCCGGGTAAGGAAAGGGTCTTTCCATGAGCTCAGCCGGAAGCCTGGACCAGGCTTCTTCCCAATCCCGCACCAGATGATCCACAGGAGGCCGGGTCGTGGGGTCCATTCGGATCATGGACTGAACCAGCTGGGCCAGCTCCTTTAAGGGAGGATAGGCGGCCAAAGATGGGTTTACCTGGAGAAGAGATCTTCTCTTTTGTGTCACCACGCGCCTTAGCTGTAGCTTCAATTCCTCTCGGTTCTTGGGCTTGTCCAGCTCCAGGGGCAAGCTGCCGCTCATCATCTGAAAGAGAATAACGCCTGCCGAATAAAGGTCCGAGGCATAGGAGCTTTGGGCCATGACCACCTCTGGGGCCATGTAGGCCATGGTGCCCACCACCTGCCTTCTGAACATGTCCCTGGGCAGCCCCTCGGCAAGACCCAGTGCCACACCGAAATCTATTAGCTTGATGAGGCTGAGCTTGCCACTTTGGTCCACCAAATAGAGCAGGTTGGCTGGCTTGAGATCCCTGTGGACCACCTGTTTGGAGCGCAGGTGAGACAGAATGCCCAGAAGCTGTGATCCTATGAGTCCGAACTCCCTTAGGGTCAGAAGAGAACTCGGGGCTTTCACCACACCCTTGGTCAAGATGTTTTGGAGTTTTTTCACCAGGGACCCCAGTGTCTCCGCTGGATGGTACCCTATGGCCAGGTACTTGTGGCCTTCCTCTTCAACGATTCCAAAATATTCCACTATGTTTTCGTTTTGCCTGGCCCCTGACTGAACGTGTCCGTGAATGCGAGCCTCGTACTCCAGCTGCCTGACCTTCTCGCTCAAGGGCATGGAGGACCCTGGGGGCACCACAGCCTCTTTGAGAGCCACTATCTCTGCTTTGTACACTCCCAGTAGCACCCTTCCCATGGCCCCGGATTGGATATGCCCCAGAATGTGCACCTTCTTTCCCCTTATGGTCTCGGGCCTGGAAAGGGCGGATAACAACAGCTGAAGCAACTCCACTACTTCCTGTGAAGTCTTGGAGCTATAAAGCTTCCTGGCTGCCTGGGCCGCTTGTTCCTGCACACTCTGCTGGTCAAAGTATCTGAAAAAGAACTTCTTGGTGATTTCCACCCCAAGGTGAGTGCTGCTCTTGACAGGGAAATAGTCCCCATGGGCCCTGCTGAAGCGGTATTCCAGATAGTACGCAGCAAGGGGGGGTTGGATCTGCCTGTAGCCCTGGTAAAGCTCCAAGACTCTCCTGTATAGGCTTGGTTTGGAACCCCTTTTTTTTTCCACCTCCTTGGCCATCTCCATGGCCTCCTTGGTGCGGCTCAGCCTGCAATAAAAGGTTCTGAAAGGTACCACAGAGGCGAAGTCCAGCAGCGTAAGGCCCACTATGTGTTGGGAAGCAGTGGGCGGGTCCATGGGCGAAACCAGGTTCTTCTCAAGCTCAGAGAGAAGGAGCCCGTTTAAAAACTCAGGCAGCCAGAAGTCATCTCTCCTGAGTCGTCCGCAGATTTCCTGCACCGTGTACCCATAGTCAAAAAGCAGCCGGGCCAGCTCCTGGATTTCCCCCTGGATCCTGGCCCTCAAGGATTTGCCGGACCAGCCTTCCTTGCACTTGGTGACCAAAAGGTCCTCAAGACACAGCAAGGCATTGCGAAAGGTCTCCAGTTCCCTTCTGGTGGGAAACTCGTAAGAGCCTTCGGTGGCTCCATCAGACTGGGATCTGAAGGAAGCCCGCCAAGGTATGAGATCGGTGTCTTCCTCGGTCTTGAATCGCTCCTTGTAGTACTTGTTCATGAGGTGGAGCCTGCGATGAAACTCCCTGAGTCTCACGGCTCTGGAGGCCGCATCCTCGGTCCTTCCCAGGTGTGCCAGTCCCCACATGAAGTAGGGCCTATCCCCCTCTATGGAGGCCAATTGTTCCACGGCTTCCTTGACCCTGTCCCTGAAAGGATAGCGCAGGGCAAACAAGACCACCCGCTCCAGGGCTTCCAGATAGGGAATTCCCCCCTTTATCTCCTCCACCAGATCATTTATGTAAAGCACAAGGGGATTGACGTGGGAGCTTACCACATGCTCAAGGGGCTGAAAGGGATTCAGCAGCCTTGTGCCAACACCTTGTCGGGCTCTGTACAGGATCGGGAACTCCCTGAGCACTCGGAACAAACGCTCTCGTATTTCCTGATCCTGCCAGTGCTTTTCCACTCCCGGGTCACTCCACAACAACATTGGTCTGGGTGCGGATCACCCCGGATATGGACTGGATCCTGCGGATCACCAGCTCCCCCATGAGCTGGAGGTCGCTGGCTTCTATCAGGGCGATGACGTCATAAGGGCCTGTGGCCGCGTGGGCGTACTTCACCCCAGGGATCTGGCGGATCTCCCTGGCGATCTGAATGGCCCTGCCTGCAGTGCACTCCACGAATACGAAAGCTGATATGGCCATGGCATACCTCCTGGCATGGGAAAAGTCTCGGCCCACCTGAAACTCAAGCCACAGCCGAGCTCTGAATATGCTCCTTTAGGTCTTCAGGCTTCAGGGAAAGGCGCCTGAAAATCTTTCTTTCTATCTGCCTGGCTCTCTCCAGATAACTGCCTATGAGAGCACGGCCCTCTGCACTTCTGCCATATCGCTCCTTGAGATCCTCGAATCTCTCTTCCAGGGTCACGATCCTGTCATGCATTACCCTCTTGTCTGAGTAATTGACCACCTCCTCTTCTGTCACCTTCACCAGTCCAGGCACATCTTCAACCACCACATGCTGTTCCACCACCCGGGCCACCCCAGGCAAACCCATCTGCCTCAAGATATGCCCTGCAGCCCTGGCATGATTCTCACCGGTGCGAAGCCCATCCATCTTGGTCATGTCGTGAAGCAGGGAAGCCGCGTCTATGAGGCCCAGATCCAGCCTCTCGCCTTGCTCATTGAGCTTCTCAGCCAAAAAGCGCGCCACCCGGTTCACCTGCATGCTATGCGCTATTATGTGAGCAGGAACTCCCCGCCTCTTGAGCATCTCCAGGCATGTTGATCTGGAAGGATATCTCTCCACTTTGGGCCTCTTCCAAGCAAATGCAAGCGGGCTCCCTCGGCCAGCAGGGCTATTATATTAGCTCCGGTCACAGGTGCAAGGAAAACAATACCTTTGCCAGGATCAAGGACCAGGACACCGGCCAGGAAGCCTTTCACACCCAGCTCCCAGGGGTTTCCTCAGGGGTCCTGCTCAGGCCCCTCTTTCAGCCGTACCACCTCACAAAACTTTCCAGGGGCTCCCTGGGCGTGGAGAAAGAACAAAGGGGGGACTCTCTTTCCGGATATCCCACGGCTATGCCCAGCACCACCTCCTTTTCCTCGGGTATGTTGAGCTGGTCTTTGATCTCGTCACCGTAGGCTGCCACGAGACCCACGGGGCAGGTGCTCAAGCCCAGATCCTGAGCAGCCAGCAATAGATACCCCACAAAAACCCCCAGACACAGATACCTCTCCATGGAGTAGGAGCCGTCCATGCACAGGATCAAAGCCACTGGAGCACCGTAGAATCTACAGCTTCCCTCTCCTACGAATCTCTCCAGATCCAGGCCCATGCTCCTCAGGGTTTCAGCCAGAGGCAGGAAGCTTTCCCTCCTTCTCTTTTGATGTGCCTCCGGGATGGGGCGTCTGGCCCCCGGGGTGCATGCAGTTTGTCTTTCCAGGTAGGCCTTGGAAATCCTCTTGGCCAGGCGCTCCACCTCCTTTCCCATCACAACCGTGACCTCCCAGGGTTGCAGATTGAGGGCAGAGGGAGCCCTTCCGGCTCTGCTCAAAAGCTCAGCTATCAGTTCCCTTGCCACAGGACTCTTGGAAAAGGCCCTGCAGCTCTTCCTGGCCTCCATTGCCTGTCTCAACTCCACCGCAACCCCCTTAGAGAAGCTTCCAAGCTCCCATCATGGGACAGGATCCATGGGGCCTGGCCCTGGGCCCCAGGATCCACTCCACACTCAGGGGCCCTGGCCCTGGCGGATTCCCGAGCCTCTTTTTTGGAGCAGGTTTTTTTGGTATGCCATGTGCTCTTCCAGGGCCAGCCTCTCGTGGATCTGGCTCAGGGTCAGATGGCAGGCCCTTGGGTCCATTCCCAGGTGCAGGGCCCTCTCATAGGCCTCTTGAGCCTCCCGCCATTGGCCTGTTTGGAAAAGCAGTTTTCCCAAGCTCAGAAAGGTCTCTCCTCTGGAAGGTGCTATCTTGGCAGCCAGGCGAAGGTGGCGGATGGCATCTTGCTGGTCCCCCAATTCCACGAGAAGTTCTGCAGCCTTGATGTATGCCTCCAGATCCATGGGGTTTTTCTTGGCAGCCTCTTTAAAGGCGGACAAGGCCTTTTTCTTTTCCCCTCTGGCTTCGGCTACCAGTCCTAGCCCGAAATGAGCGTTGGCCCAGGCAGGATCCCTCTCAAGGGCAAGGAAAAATGTTTTTTCAGCCTCATTGATCCGGCCTTGTCTCAAGAAGAAAAATCCCAGGTGCGAGGGGGCCAGGGCAGAGTCCCTGTCAGATTCCATGGCCTTGTTCAGGGACTCTTCAGCCTCCTGGAGCTTTCCCTGTCTTTCCTGCAGCGAAGATAGATTGATCCAGGCAGGGGTGTATTTGGGATGAGCCAAAAGAATGGCCAGGTATTGTTCCCGGGCCAGATCCAACTGTCCCTGGTCCTGGTAAAGCACCCCAAGGTTGAATCTGGGGGCTGGATCCATGGGGTTAAGTTCCATGGCCCTTTTATATTCCTGGGCCGCTTTCAGGGGCTCACCCTTGTCCTGGAAGGAAACCCCTCGGTTGTAATGGTTCACAGGTGAAGTGGTGCAACAGCTCAAGAGCCCCAACACAATGGCCCATTGGATGCACTCTTGGATCTTTTGGACACTACTCTTTCCCATGACGTCCCACCCTTCCCTTTGAGCGCCATTCCTCCGTGCCCTTGGAGGGCCCTCCCAGGCTGAGGTCCCCATCCCCCTTCCAAACTATCTTCCAGGGGTGGGCTCTCAAGTCTTCGCTCAAGGCCTGGAGATGTTTGGATGTTTCCTCCAGTTGCAGCAAGAGCAGGTACAGATTCTGATCATTGACGTCCAGGACGTGGCGGGCATCCCCCACAAGCCCCTCGGCCTCCATGAGCCCCTCGCGGGCAAAGCCCAGAACAGGCAGGATGTGCGCCTCCAGGTTTGCCATGCGCTCCTGGAGGGAACGGTTGGTCTGCCGAAGCTCCTGGAGCAATGCCACCAGCTCATCACCTCCCCTTCCCAGGGTGCTGTTGAGCTGCTGAGCCACCCCTTCGATGGAAACTGATAGTTTTTTCATGGAACTCTGGGAACTGGCCAACAGTTCGTCCACTCTGCGGAATATGCTCTCCAGGTCCCTGTTTCTTTGCCTCAACTCCTCCAGAAAAGCTGCAGCGCTTTGCACTGTCTGGGGTATTGCGCCTTCGGCCCGGATCTCTCGGATCATGCCTTGTATTTCCCCCAGGGTTTCCTCTAGACCACGGGCTATGCGCTGTCCGGTCTCCAAGATCTCTGACATGGAAACCGGAGTCTCCCCTTCCAGCCATTCACCTGGCTGTAATTCCGCAGCCTCGGGGGAGCCCGGAGAGAGCTCCACGTACTTGGCACCCATCATCCCCAAGCTTCTTATGTATGCTCTGGAATCCTTTTTCACCCTCACCTGGGGTTCCACGCGAAGGCTCAGGGCAATGCGATCCTCTCTTGCCGATGCCAGGGCAACCTTGGTTACCTCCCCCACCTCCATGCCTGCGTACCACACCGGTGAGCCCTTGGAGATGCCATCCGCATACTTGAAAAGCACCACTATCTCGCGTTTGTGTTCCCAAAAGCTTCTGATATCGCTTATGAGAAAGATCCCCACAGCCAGGATCACCGCTGAGACAAGGATCAGGATGCCTGAACGAACCTCTGAGCGGAAGACTTCCATATGTTTGACCTCTCCTCTCTTGGGCCCGTGAGTCGCTGTTATGTTAGCTCAAGCCAGGGCCTTCATTCCATGTCCAGAAGATCCTCCAGATAGTCTCGGCTGGATTGCCTAAGGGGTATTGGGCCATCCGGGCTACCTGCCAAGAACTGCTGTACCAGGGGATCTTCCGAACTTTTTATCTCCTCCGGACTTCCCTGGGCCACCACCTTGCCCTTGAAGAGCACAACTATCTTGTGGGCAATGCGAAAGGCACTTCTGGTGTCATGGGTCACCACCACGGAGGTGATCCCCAGCCTGCGGCTCAGGTCACCTATGAGCTGGTCTATGACTCCGCTGACCACAGGATCCAAGCCTGAGGTGGGCTCATCATAAAAGACGATCTCGGGATCCAGGGCCAGGGCTCTGGCCAAGGCCACCCTCTTTTGCATGCCCCCGCTGAGCTGGGCAGGCTTCAAGTGCTCGAAATCCCTCAGGCCCACCAGCTCCAGCTTCATCTTCACTATCATACCTATGATCTTTTCCTCCAACCTGGTGTGCTCTCTCAGAGGCAAGGCTATGTTGTCTTTGACCGTAAGAGAGTTGAGCAAGGCGCCGCCCTGGAAAAGCATTCCGAAGCGCTTCCTGTAGTTCTCCATCTCCTCTTCTGTAAAGCGGGTGATGTCTCTGCCTCTCACCCAGATGTGCCCTGAGTCAGGCCGAAGCACCCCTATGAGGTGTCTTAGCAGAGTGCTTTTCCCACAGCCGCTTCCTCCCATGATGGCAGTGACCTGTCCTTGCTGTATGTCCAGGTTGATCCCATCCAAAACTACCCTACCCCCGAAGGTCTTGACCAGGTCCTGAACCCTTATGATCACCCCCTTTTCCCCATTCCCCACCATTTTGTCCAAGTTGCCCCCTCAGAGAAACAAGTAGAAAAGGGTCGTGAAGAAACAGTCAGCCAAGATTATCAAGATCAGGGAGGTCACCACCGAGACCATGGTGGCACGCCCCACTCCCTCGGCCCCTCCCTTGACCACAAAGGCCATGTAACAGCCCACCATGGCTATTATCAGGGCGAAAACCACGCTCTTTATCAGGCCTGTGAGAACGTCTTTGAGGAGCATGGCCTCTATGGCGGTCTCTATATAAAGGGTGGGGCGGATTCCCACGGCTGTGGTGCCCACCACGTACCCCCCCACCATGCCCACCAGATCCGCCACTATGGTCAAACATGGGAGCATTACCACCATTGCCAGCAGACGGGGCACCACCAGGTAAGCTATGGGATGGATGGCCATCACCTCGAGGGCCAATATCTCTTCTGTGACCATCATGGTGCCCAGCTCAGCCGTGAAAGCAGCACTGACCCTTCCGGCCACCACTATGGCAGTCAGAAGAGGTCCCAGCTCCCTGGTGAGGGCCACGCTGGAGAGGCTTGCAGCATAGTTGACCGCCCCGAATTTTTCCAATTGGTAGGCTGTCTGAAGCACCAGGATGATGCCGATGAAAAAGGAGACCAGGCAGACTATGGGAAGGGATTTCACCCCCACCTCATCCATCTGCAGGAAAACAGAATGCAACCTCAAGGGCTTGCCCTGAAAGGGTTTGACAAGGGTCCAGCGAAGGGTCTCAACAAAGAGGTGATATATGCTGCTCAGGTGCTGGAGAAAAAGCAAAACCGCCGTGTCTTCCCCATTCTGGCGGCTCATCTGGCACAAACCCCCCTGAGGGCATCCTCCAGATCAGATACCACCCGAAACACCTCCATGAGGTGAGCCACCTCAAAGGCGGCCCTCACAGAGGAACTCAAGCCTGCCAGGGCAAACCCTATGGCCCCCCTCTGGGAAAGCTGAAGCCCTTCCACCAAGGTGGCGATGCCCGAGCTGTCCATGTAGGGCACCTGGGAAAGATCTACCAGGACCAGCCTCGTGCCTGGGCAAAAAAGGGGCACCAAGACCTTCCTCAACTCCGGGGATGTGCTCATGTCCACCTCGCCCTGGGGTCTTACCAGATAAACCCCTGGTGCTCTCTCCTGCACCTCTACCATCATGATGAACCTCCCTCAAGGTTCCTAAAAAGCACAAGCCTAAGAAGGCAACCCTTCTGCCCTGGGACCACCTCGTAGTGTATCTGGTCGGCGCCGGCTCTGATCAGGTGAAGCCCCAGCCCCCCTGGCCTGACTTCTCCCAAGTCGCGGGGGACCAGCTTGGAGAGGTCAGGAGCCCATGCAAAATCCCGCACGTGCACCTCCAAACGCTCCCTGGACAAAATGAATTTCAGGCAGATGCGCTCTTGGCTCTTTCCCCCGTACGCATGCCTGATGACATTGGAGCAGGCTTCATCCACGGCCTGAGTAAGACGCACCACCCGCTGTTCGGAGAAGCCCGATTGCCTGGCCAATCTTTCCACCACAGAACGGACCAAGAAAAGCGCTGCCGGATCCCCGGGTATTTCCATCAGTATGGGCCCGCTGAGTTCCTCCAGGTGTGTGCTCATCCAACCCCCAGGGCCACCAGGGTCAAATCATCGGCTTGGGGTGCCTCTGCCCTGAAGCTTTCCAGTGCATGTACCAACCTTTGCAAAAGCTCTTGAGGCGAGTAAGAGCCCACACCAACAGAAGCCTCTATTCTTTGCCACCCAAAACTCTCTCCTCTTTTATTGCGGGCCTCCAGGAGCCCATCGGTCAGCAACAGCAGGCGGTCCCCAGGCGCCAGCCTGAACTTGTAGCAGCGGTAAGACACATTGCTCAGGATTCCCAGAGGAGGGCCTCCCTTGCCCGAAAGCTTTATCAGCCGCCCCCAAGCAGATCTCCATACAAGGGGGGGAATGTGACCGGCATTGACGAATCGCACAAGGCCGGTTGCAGGCTCCAGGACAAGATAGAGCAATGTGACAAAGGTTCCTCTCTGGCCATCCTGGCAAAGCTGGGCGTTTATCTGATTGACTACTCGGGACGGGCTCCCCAGTTGCAGGGCCTTTGTCCTGAACTCAGAAGTCAGTCTGGCCATGTAAAGAGCTGAGGCCACCCCCTTGCCTGAAACATCGCCTATGAGTAAGCCCCAACGTTTTGACTTAAGAGGTATGAAGTCATAGAAATCCCCTCCTACCTCCAGGGCCGGACTGTAATGGGCCCAGAAGCTGTAGCCCTCGACCCTCGGGAGATCTTTGGGCAGGAAGCTGTGTTGCACAGTGGAGGCCAGGGCCAGATCCCTATCCATCCTCTCTTTGAGGAGCAGGGCCTCGTGCATGCGGGCATTCTCTATGGCAATGGCTGCATGCCGGCACAGGTCCGTGAAGGTCTCCAGGTCTTCCTGGCTAAAAGGAGTCCCATCCAGTTTATTTATGACCTGGGAGACTCCGATTATCCTGTCCTTGAGTTTGAGGGGCACACACAGTATGGAGCGGGTGCGATAACCTGTGCGCTCGTCAAAATCTTTGTGGAACCTGGGATCCTTGTAGGCATCCTCCACCAAGATAGGCTCTCCGCTTTGGCACACACAACCGGCTATGCCTTGACCCTTGGGCAGCCTAAAGCCCTCCCTGAGCCTTTCCCCCACCTGCCCCTGTGCCACCTGAAAGACCAGATCCCCGCTTTTTTCGTCCAAGAGCATGAGGCTGCTGGCGTCGGCCTGCATGAGCTTCCTGGAAGTGGTCATTATGCGGTCCAAAACCTCTCCAAGATTCAAAGAAGAGCTGATGAGCCTGGAGACCTCCATGCACATGGATAGCCGTCTGATACGCTCCTGACAGCTGGCAAGCTGGGCTTTCAATTCTTCCTCACAGGCCATCTCAGTCCACCATGGGCTCCAGTTCCACCTGATCCTGAAATTTCTCTGCCAGTTTACTGCAGAGTTCCCTCAAGCTTTCCTGGTCCTCGGTCTCCACCACAAGGCCCCCGTCATCGAATACCTTGATGCGACAGTGGGCTCTGGCAACCTCTAGAAACAACCTGGGATCCACAGTTATCCACCCTTTCATACGGCCCAGAAGTTCCTCGCCCGTAAAAGGCCTCTCCAGGGTCAGATCCACTTCTCTGAAACGCCCCCGCCAGCCCACCCTGGCAGGAGCAGCCAGCCTGGGCTGCACTGGATCTCCCATGGCCGCACACCTAAACCATAACCTTGCTCTGACCATCTCCTTACCCCAAGCCCCCATCATCCAAGTGTATCGGACAATGCTTACGGATTCCTTAATCTCCCGGGCCAGGCATGCTCACCCCTGAAAACATGCTGATCCCACCTTCCTCCCCCAAGACACATGACCCTAAAACCATACATGGCTCTAGGTGGGAAGCCCCAGGGTTGCCGCCCCTGATAATGCTCCCAGCCTGTATCATCTCTTGAGGCGGCTTCAAGAATACGGGAGGCTTCCCAAGCGGTCAAGGCGTGAAGTGAGGCTAATCAACTCACCGCAATTGCCTTGGTTGATTGCCTTGAGCGAGCTGATGGGAGTCAGTGGCTAGGGGGTTGAGTTTATGATTTTCTGGTCTTGGTACACCAGAGGTTTATCCTGTTTTTTCTAGATCTGCCATCTTGCGGCCTTTTGGCAGGGCGGGCCTAAAGCCCGCCCGTGCCAAGGCAATAAACCCTCTAGAAGCTCATCACTGAGGTTGTTCGCCAGGCTGGAGTTTCTTTTTGTTTTTTTGTTGATCTTCCTGTTGTTTTTTCTGGCCACGCTGGCCCTGTGCCGGGGCCTGCTGAACCTGCTTTTGTTGCTGTTGCTGCTGAAGCTGCTGGTGCTGCCTTTGCTTTTCTTGCTGCTGGTGTTTCTGCCTTTCTTGCTGCTGCATCAACTGCTGCTGTTGGT
>FWWM01003778.1_pt1 | contig 36796 bp, 39 predicted proteins | sample 2228351 | NCBI WGS metagenome assembly FWWM01 (sample SAMEA103939774, study PRJEB20133) | metagenome
GCGATAGCGAAGCATCTGCGATAGCGAAGCATCTGCGATAGCGAAGCATCTCAGGTGCCGATGACGAGATTCTTCGCTGCGCTCAGAATGACAATCGGCGACGGGTTTAGATCGGCGGTGGGACGAACAGCGGTGGCAGGCCATGAGGGAAGAAGGGGCTCAGGGCCTGAGACAGGACGGGGAAAGCGCTGCGGTAAACAGCCACCAGCGCAGAACGCTCGGTGGCGTTGAAGAGCAACTGGCGTGCCCCTTCAGCCGGCCCCCAATCGCCACCCGTAAGCGCAAAATTCAGGGCGATAAGGAAGCAGGTCGTGGACACGACCGCCCAGATGAACCCACTTAGCATCCCCCCGAGCTGGTTCAGGCCGCCCAGCCACTTCCATTCCAGCCTGGGGTATGTCTTCTGGATCATGCCCTCCAGGCTGGCGGCAAGGAAGAACAGAAGCATCAGGAAAGCCACGCTGCCGGACAGCGCGTTGGGGTTGCTCACCATCGCGCCAATGCGGGCAGCGAACCAGCCGTAGCTCATCGCGGCCAGGACCACAGCGATGTACAGGATGAGGACGCTGAGCGCCTGGCGAATCAGCCCGCGAAACATCCCCACCGCCATGCCGCTCAACAAAACCTGGAATAAAAGTATATCCAGCAAACCGATCATCTGCACCCTCCTGGCCTATGGCACCAGTATAGCATGATGGGGAATGGCGTCTCAAGGGGACTTTATTCCTGGTGCGCTATGAGAGCGGGCCTACGAGCTATTCCCGGCCAGCCGGCGCACATACCCTTCCAGGACTTCAATGTCCACCGGTTTGCTCAGGAAGTCAGTGGCGCCAGCCTTCAGGGCCTGCTTCATCACCTCTGGCTCATCCACTACCGTGAGCATGATCACCGGGATGGAAACAGTTTCGGGCTGAGCACGCAACTGGCGTAGCACCTCCAGCCCGTCCATGCTGGGCATCATCATATCGCACAGGATAAGGGCAGGGTGGATGTTGCGAGCCAGTTGCAGCGCTCGCGCCCCCAAGGGTGTATCCAACACCTCGTACCCCAGCCGTTCCAGCACGGCCTTGATGATGAAGCGCACATCGGGATCGTCATCCACGACCAACACCGTCTTATCCATCGCCTTCGCTCCTTACGCGCTTTTCCCCTGATAGAAGGCAGGCGCGCGCCTGCCTGGCCTGTGTCTCCGTGCCCCCATTCTATCCCGTGTTGCCCGCTGCGTCTATAGGAAAGCAGTTACCCCAAACGGGTATTGACATTTTTCCAGTTCTGTCTTATAATCTTAGGTAATGAGGTTAGATCGCCTAAGGAGTGTCGGCATGCTGGATGAGCTTGACCGCAAGATCCTGGACCTGCTTCAACGCGATGCGCGCATGACCAACGCGGCTATCGCTGAACAGGTGGGCCTGAGCGCCCCGTCGGTGTACGAACGCATCAAGAAGCTGGAAGCACGTGGGGTCATCAAGGGCTATACGGCCATCCTGGACGCCGGGGCGCTGGGCCTGCCCATCACGGCCTTTATCCGCGTGACAGTGAATACGGACGCGGATAAGGAACAGGCGGGCGTTGCCCGCCTGACCGAGGTCCCCGAAGTGCTGGAGTGCCATCACGTCGCTGGCGAGGACTGCTTCATCTTGAAGGTCAAAGTCGCCAGCCCCCAGCACCTGGAGCGCCTGCTCGCCCGCGTCCGCGCCAGCCTGAACGTCGCTCGCACCGTCAGCATGATCGTGCTCTCCACAGCCAAAGAGGACACCCGCTTGCCGGTTCTGAGCGAGCCACACGAGCGCACCTTGGGGACGGCGCCGGGCCGGGAGAAGGTGCTGACCTGAATCAGGCGACAGGCGTGCCCCATCGTCCGGCTGCCGGACGATGGCCCGGCTTAATGTGCAACCAGATCGGCTGGCCCTGTGTTTCAGAGATGAGCACAGGTCACGGCGATAGCGCCGAAGGAGGTGTGGAATGGGCCTTCCGGATTGTGTGCTTGTGGCTTGTGTTGCCCTGGTTGTGCTTATTGCCTTTGATATGGCTGCCCTGCGCTATGGCGTGGACAGCCGGGAGCATTTTTACAACCTGGAGGAGCAGCGGCAGCGATGGCCCTGCCTCAACAGCGGGTAAGGAGTTCAGCGCGTGCACATAGATGACCTGGCGGCGCAACTGGCGACCGATGTGGACAGCCACTTTGAGCGGCTGGTCCTGGCTTATCAGGACCGGCTGTACGCCTTCGCCTTGCGCCTGAGCAACGACCCCCAGGACGCTGAAGAGATCGCCCAGGACGCCTTTGTCCGCGCCTACCGCGCGTTGAAAAGCTATGACCCGGAACGCATCCGGGCGATGGCGCTGAAGCCCTGGCTGTATCAGATCGCGCTGAACGTCTTCCGCAACCGCGCCCGTGGCCGGCGGCTGGCCCTTGTCTCCCTTGACCGCCTGCACGAGGGTGCTGGCATGGAGCCGGAGGACGACGAGAGCGGGCGGCCAGAGCCGAGGGCGGAGAGCGCCGAGCGCGAGCGTGACCTGGCGGCGCAGGTGGCGGCGCTGCCGGAGCGCTACCGGCTGGCGCTGCTTCTCCGCTATGTCGGGGACCTGGACTACGCTGACATCGCGGCGGTGCTGGGCCAGCCGGTCGGCACCGTCAAATCCAATGTCCATCGCGGCATTCAGTGGTTGCGCCTGGCGATGGCCAGGCAGAAGGAATTGGTGTAGCCCGAAGGGGCCTGGTATCAGAAGCCGCGCCATTTAGGGCGCGGTATATGGTGGGGTGACAGATGGATGCATTTGAGCGAGGCGCGACAGTGGAGACCCCGGAATTGGTGCAGGGGCTGCGCCGCCTGGGCGACGTCACAGCGCCCGCCAGCCTGCTCCCGGCGGTGCTGATGCGCCTTGGCCTGGGCGATGCGTACTGGCGCCTGGAGACGGTGATCGGGCCGGTGTTCATCGCCTATAATGGGCAGGGCATCTCCGCGCTCATGCAGGCGGATGACGCCGCCAGGTTTGAGCAGGCCTTCCGCCGGCGCTTCAACCGGCCTGTGACCCCCGTCCCGACGCCGCCCGCCGACCTGGTGCGCGCGGTGAGGCAGCATCTCAGCGGCCAGCGGACGCGCTTGCACTTTGATCTGCGCGGCCTGTCGGAGTTTGAACGCGCCGTCCTGCTCAAGGCGCTGGAGATCCCGCGCGGTGAGGTGCGGCCTTATGCCTGGATCGCGCGGGAGATCGGTCACCCCAAGGCGGTGCGCGCAGTCGGCACGGCGCTGGGGAACAACCCGATTCCGCTGCTCATCCCCTGCCATCGGGTGGTGCGCAGCGACGGACATATCGGGAACTACGGCTTTGGCAGCCCGGCCAAGCGGGCGCTCCTGCGGGCTGAAGGCGTTGACCCCGACGCGCTGGAAGCCCTGGCCCGTGCTGGCATCCGCTACTACGGCAGCGATACGACGCACATCTTCTGCTTCCCCACCTGCACACATGCCCGGCGCATTGGCGACCGCCACCGTGTGCTGTTCCGCAGCGGTGAGGAGGCGATTCGGGCCGGGTATCGCCCCTGCCAGACGTGCAGGCCTTAATAGCGGTCAGCTATCAGCGGTCAGCAGTCAGCTTTCAGGCCAGATTATCATTGTCGGAGAGGGGGAGATTTGTTGGGAATGAAACTATCTCACCGGTTCAAGGTCGTCCTGGCATTCCTGGCGATCTATCTGATCTGGGGATCAACTTACCTGGCGATCCGTTTCGCCATTGAGACGCTGCCGCCCTTCCTGATGGCGGGCACGCGGTTTCTCATTGCCGGGGCCGTGTTGTATGTCTGGATGCGGCTGCGCGGCGCGCCCCGCTCGCCCGGATTCCAATGGCGTAACACGGCGATTGTGGGCGGGCTGATGCTGCTGGGCGGGAACGGCGGCGTGGTGTGGTCGGAGCAGTTGGTGCCCTCTGGCCTGGCAGCGGTGCTGATCGCCACTTCGCCTCTATGGATGGTGGTGCTGGGCTGGCTGTGGCGCGGCGCCCGGCCCGGCCCTCGCGTGGTGATCGGGTTGGTGCTCGGCTTCAGCGGCGTCGCTGTGCTCGTCGGCCCGGGCGCCTTGAACGGCGCCGGTCAGGTCAATCCCGTCGGTGCGGCGGTGCTCATCCTGGCCGCGCTCTCCTGGGCGACAGGCTCACTGTTTGCCCAGCATGCCCGGCTGCCGGCCACCTCGCTCCTGGCGACGGCCATGGAGATGCTCGCGGGCGGGGCGCTCCTGTTCCTGGCCGGGCTGCTGACCGGGGAGTGGGCCAGGGTGGACCTCAGCGCAGTCTCTATGCGCTCGCTCCTGGCGCTGACCTACCTGATCCTGTTTGGCTCACTGGTGGGTTTCAGCGCCTACACCTGGCTGTTGCGCGTGACGACGATTGCGCGCGCCTCCACCTACGCTTATATCAACCCAGTGGTGGCCGTGTTCCTGGGTTGGGCGCTGGCGGGCGAGAGGCTCACACTGCAAACGCTCCTGGCGACCGCTGTGATCGTGGCGGGGGTGGTGCTGATCATCAGCCAGCAGGCACGCAGCCGTATCCCCGGCGTGGAGATGCCCGCTGTGTCAGTGGCCCCATCTGGAGCGCAGGAGCCACAAGCGGCCACGCTCAAGCATGTATCGGCAAAATAAAGCGTAGGGGTACGACAGGCCGTGCCCCTACTTCAGCGTCATCCTGTGGAGGAGGTGATAGGCTATGCCACTTGTGCGTATCGCGCTGCGTGAGGGGAAACCGGCGGAGGTGCGCCGCGCCATCGCTGATAGCGTCCACCAGGCGATGGTGGAAACGATCAACGTGCCGCCGCTGGACCGGTTTCAGGTCATCACGGAGCACGCGCCCGACAACCTGATTTACGATCCGGCTTACCTGGGCATAGAGCGGAGCGATGATGTGGTCTTCGTGCAGATCACACTGAATGTCGGGCGCACGGTTGAGCAGAAGAAGGCGCTTTACGCGCGGACCGTGGAGCTATTGGCGGAGCATGCGGGGGTGCGGCCTGAGGATGTGCTCATCAACCTGGTGGAGGTCCCGCGCGAGAACTGGTCCTTCGGCAATGGCCTGGCGCAATATGCCTGACGGGTCGGGAGAGATGGACATGGATACAGAGAATGGTGAGAAGTTTGACCTGGTGATCCTGGGCTCCGGCTCCACTGCGTTCGCCGCAGCGCTCAAAGCCGCTGAACTGGGCAGGACAGCGGTCATGACGGAATCGCGCACGTTGGGCGGGACGTGCGTCAACCGCGGCTGCCTGCCTTCCAAGAACCTGATTGAAGCGGCGCGCCTGTACTGGGAGGCGCAGCATCCCCGCTTCCCTGGCCTGCAACCGGCGAAGCCGGCCCTGGACTTCAAGGCGCTGATCCGGCAAAAAGATGAGGTCATCTATGATTACCGTGAGCGCAAGTACAACGCGATTGTAGAGGACAGCGACCGGATCAAGGTGGTCTATGGCCACGCCGCCTTCATTTCCGACCACGCCGTGTCCGTAGGCGGGCGCGTGCTGGAGGGTGACCAGTTCCTGATCGCCACCGGCACCCATCCGGTCATCCCGGCCATTGAGGGTTTGGATCAGGTGGATTATCTCACCTCGGACCTGCTCACCTGGGATGAGCCCCAGGAGCTATTTGACCTGCCGCAGTCGCTGGTCATCCTCGGCGGTGGCTATATCGCACTTGAGCTGGGCCAGATGTTCCATCGCTTCGGGAGCCAGGTGACCATTCTGGAGCGCAGCCGCAGGATTTTACCGCGCTACGAGCCAGAGGTGTCCAGGGCGCTCACGCAAATCCTGCGGGATGAGGGCCTCAACCTGGTGACGGGGACCCAGGTGCAGCAGGTCTATAAGGAGGACGGCCAGGTGGTCGTGGTCGGGGAACGCGGCGGCGTGGAGCAGCGGTTTCGCGCTGAACGGTTGCTGGTCGCCGCCGGTCGCGCCCCCAATACAGGGGACATTGGCCTGGAGCATGTGGGGGTGGCGACCGACGCGCAGGGCTTTATCCCTGTAAACGAGGAACTGCGCACGAACGTGCCGTATATCTGGGCGGCGGGGGATGTGATCGGCGCTTATACCGATAGCCAGCTTGCCACGCCTGTCGGCGCGCATGACGGCAGTATCGCGGCGGGCAATGCGCTGGGCGGCCCGCGTCGCCGGGTAGACCACAGCGTGATCCCCCGCACGATTTTCACCGACCCCCAGGTGGCTGTGGTGGGCCTGACCGATGCCGAGGCGAATGCGCGGGGACATCGCTGCTGGTGCAATACCATCCCTGTTGCGCTTGTCCCGCGCGCGGGCGCGATTCGGGATACGCGCGGGATCGTTAAGATGGTGATTGACGTGGACACCAACAAGGTGCTGGGCGTCTCACTCGTCATGCGGGATGCAGGCGAGGTCATCCATGAAGCGGCCATGGGGCTGCGCCTGGGGGCCACGATTGACGATTTCATAGACCTGATCCACGTCTATCCGACGATGGCTGAGGCGTTGAAGATTGTGGCGATCTCACGTTATAAGGACCCGGCGAAGCTCTCCTGCTGCGCGGAGTAGCCCTCGGTTAGACACCGACGCATGGGAAACCCGCTCTGCGGGTTTGATACCAGGAGTAGGGGCAATTACAGGTTGAGTTCACGCACGATGCCGGTGGTCATAAAAATGACGCGCTCGCTGATGTTGGTGACGCGGTCGCCGATGCGCTCCAGGTTGTGCGCAATCCACAGCAGGTAAGTTGCCCGCGTGATCGTCTTGGGGTCTTCAATCATAAAGATTAATAGCTCGCGGAAGATTTGATTGTACAGGTGGTCCACCTCATCGTCGCGTTGGGCCACCTCGCGGGCCAGGTCAGGGTCGTGGGCGATGAAGGCATCCAGGCTGCGCCGCAGCATCTCGCGGTCAATCTGGGCCATGCGGGGGATGTCAATCAGGGGCTTGAGTAGGGGTTCGCTGCCCATCCGGATGACGATTTGGGCGATCCCTGCGGCATGGTCGGCCATGCGTTCCAGGTCAATAATGATGTTGAGGATAGCGACTGTGGTGCGCAGGTCTATGGCGGTGGGTTGCTGCGTGGCGATCAGCGTCAGGCAATCCTCCTCAATCTTATAACGCAGGTCATTGATCGCCTGGTCATCCTGGATCACCTGGCGCGCCAGGGTCAGGTCGCGCGTCTGCAAGGCACGCAGGGCGCGCTCAATGGCGTTATCTACCAGGCTGCCCAGGCGCAGGAGCTCATCGCGTAACCGCGCCAGTTCCCGGTCCAGTGTGCCGCGTGGTGAGATCGTCATCCTGAAGACTTCCCTAGATATTGATCCCATTATACGCCTATATGGTACATAATTCAACCACTTGCAAGTTCTGTACCTTATAGCAGGCTGGGGTATAAACAGAGGCTCAACGGAGGCGTTGAACAGGGAAACAGGGCTGTGGCGCAGGCGATCCTCCTCACCGGCCCGCCGCGCATCGGCAAGACCACGATCATTCGCCGGCTGGCAGAGCGGCTGGGCAAACGCGCAGGTGGCTTCTACACCGAAGAAGTGCGCTCCGGCGGCGAACGCACCGGTTTCCGCATCGTGACGCTGGATGGCCAGCAGGCCGTGCTCTCCTCAGTGCGCTTCCCCGGCCCGCCGCGCGTGGGCAAATACGGTGTGGACGTGGCCACCTTTGAGCGGGTCGGCGTCCAGGCGCTATGGGAAGCCATCGCCCGCGCTCAGATCGTGGTCATAGACGAGATCGGCAAGATGGAGCTGTTCTCGGCGGCGTTTCGGGAGGCGGTGTTGGCCGCGCTGGACAGCCCCAGGCCGGTGGTGGGGACGATCCTGTCCAGACCCCACCCCTGGGCCGACAGGCTTAAAGCCCGACCCGACGTCCGGCTGATCCCCGTCACACTGGAGAACCGGGAGCGGCTGGTCCAGGCCCTCCTGGATCAATTGAATGGGTGAGGGATGACGATCTGATCGCCATCCAGGCGCTGTCCATCGCTGGTGAATACAGGCAGCCGCTGGCCGCTCTCCGCCTCATATAAGCCCACCTCAATAGTGAGGTCAGACAAGGCCGTGCAGAGGCTGGGCATCCAGCCGCCAGAGGCGCAGCCCAAAGGCGAAACCTATCAGCCCAATGCACAAAATCAGAGCCCGTTGCCTTCTCTTCGTCATAAGCCTTGTGTGTCAGAGGGGACGGAGGACGGAAGCTGGAGGCCCTCAGTCCTCCGTCGGGTGCGAAGCGCCCAAAACAGCCAGCCCCCGCTCACCAACATGGTCAATAGCGTCATCGCCAGCCCGATCTTCACGGACAGAGGGTCAAAGCGGATCTCAACGCGATGCCGGCCTGGGGGGACGACAAGGGCCTGGAGGATGACATCGGCGCGCACCAGGGGCACCTCGCGGCCATCCAACCAGGCCCGCCAGCCGGGGTAGGCTTGCTCGCTGATCACCAGCAGGCCATCGCGCTCCGTCTCCACATCCAGCGAGAGCCAGCCGGCATGTTTGCCTGTGATCTCCACCCGATAGCTGCCCCCCTCCTCACCTGCCCCGCCCAAAGAGACCGGCTCGGCCACGATCGCCGTCTGCCTGACATTGAACGCGGGCTCACTTAAGCGGGCCAGCGCAGCGGAGTCGTCGGGGATGGTTTCAGTGCGGTATACAATCCAGGCGCGCGCGCCAGGTTGATCTAGCCGTTGAAGATACATGGCGCTTCCGATTTCCCCGTGCTGGCCCACAGGCGTTGTGTGCGTGATCTCACTGTGCCAGGTGAACACGTATTTGACGTTGAGTAGCTCCCAACGTCGTGGCAGAGGGACACGCTGGGTGAAATCCTCATAGCGTTGCAGGCGGATGGGGCTGACCCCCCAGCTATTCTCAATGCCTGTCAATACGCCGTAGCTTGGATGCAGGGCTTCATTATAGGTGCGAAAAACACCCCCATCGGCCTGGACCTGAGCGACCAGCGGATGTGGTGGGCCGAGTTCCGCCAGAGGGGTGGTGACCAGGTTGGTGTTGGCATTGGCAGTGAACAGGTCAATGACCACCAGGCTCACAGCAAAGAATGACCGGGCGTGATCCGTGAGAGACAGGCGTATGCTCAGCAGTGTATAGGCCGCAGCCAGGAAGAGCACCAGCCGCGTGGCTGCGTCCAACAGGCTGGCCAGTGGGGCATCATCCGTCTGCCCGGTGTTCGCCCAGGCAAGGGCCAGCGCGAACATGGCCAGCAGAGCCACAGCGGTGGCCAGGCCCGCCCCCCGGCGAATCCGGTTGAGCAGGCGTTCGGCCCACTCCTCAGGCTGACACAACAGCGCCGCCGCCCCATAGCCGGCCAGCACGCTCAGGGCGAAACTCACGATAAATGCAGCGCGTTCCTGGGATTGGAACAATTGGAAGCCTGGCACGAACAGGTAAAACAGCGCGTAGATAAAGGTATGGCGGCCAAATGAGAGCAGGAGGGCGACCAGCGCAACCACGGCCCAGAAGATCACTTTCCGCGTTGGCCGCAGCGCCGCCGCGATCACCATAAGCGCCAGCGGTAAGATGCCCACGTAAAGAGGCGACCACAGGCTGATCTGGCCGGGAATGAGCATCTGCACCGCATCGCGGGGGTTGAACCCCTGCGCTATCCACTGATAGCTTGCCGAGGCCCGTATGGACAGGCGCATGTATTCCAGGCTGGGCAGCCATTGCGCCGCGGCCAGGCCGAGGGCCGTCAGGATGAACACGGCCAGCAGCACCACCAGCTTGCGCCAGGCGCGGCGCTGCAGCCAGGCCAGGAAAGCAAAATACAGTAGCGCTGTATAGGTTACATACATCGCCGATTGGGGATGCCCTGCTAGAATGGCCATGCCCAGGGCCAGACCGGCGCCGGGTATCAGGGCGGGGGACTCGGTCAGGGCTTTGTGAAGCAGGAGCAGGATCAAAGGCAGCCAGATGTCGGTTTCCAGGATGGCCAGTTGCAAGGGAGGGTAACCGGTGAGATACCCGCTGTAGGCGAAGGTCAGACCAGAGATAAACCCGGCTATGCGATGGCCGGTCAGATGGCGCACATAGGCGTAGGTGAAGACACTGGCCAGGAAGATGTGGGCAATGACCTCCCACTCCAAAGCTATGAAGGGGAAGCTGCCGCCTGTGATAAACAATGCCAGCCAGACAGTGAGCAGGCTGAGCGGGTAGAATATGGCCGATTGGGGGTCGGCCAGGAAGGGATGGCCGCCATAGGCGTAAGGGTTCCACAGGGGCAGCCGCCCGGCCCACCACTCCTGGGCCTCAAACAGGGTGAACCCGTAGAACTGGTGGACGAAATCGCCAGAGGGGAATGTGGCCCGGTCAGCCGGGTTGGGGGCGATCAAGCGCCAATGGAAGAGCAGCGCCAGCGCAGCCAGAAGAGCAATAAGCGCGGCGTCGGGCAGCCAGGCAGCGAACTTTGACCGCATCATGCGCCAGTAGCCAGTAGTCATTTGTCATGCTGAGCGCAGCGAAGCATCTCCGTCGGCAGGCTGGACTCAGCCACCCAGGCATATTATACTTTAGGCCCATGTTGTCAGCTATCTTCATAGACCGCGATGGGGTGATTTGCCACAACCGCGCCGACTACGTGAAGCGTTGGGACGAATTTGTCTTTTTGCCCGGCGCATTGGAGGCCCTGGCCCGCCTGGCGAAGTCGCATTTTGCTGTGGTGATCGTCACGAATCAATCCGCGATCAATCGCGGCAAGGTCACACTGGAGGCTGTTGAGGACATCCACCGGCGGATGCTCCAGGCAATTGAAGCGGCCGGTGGGCGGGTAGATGCCATCTACCTCTGTCCCCACCGGCCCGACGAGGGATGTGCCTGCCGCAAGCCGCTCCCCGGCCTGTTGCACCGGGCCGCTGCCGACCTGGGGCTGGACCTGACCCAATCCTATCTCATTGGCGACGCCCTGGAGGACATCCAGGCCGCGTTAGCTGCCGGATGCCTCCCCTACCTGGTCCTCACCGGCCGTGGCCAGGCCCACCGTGCCCAGGCAGAACGCGCTCTGCCTGGGCGTTTCAAGGTGGTGCGTGACCTGGGCGAGGCAGTGGAGGCGATCCTGGAACGTCAAACGCAGGGGGGCTGCTAACCCCCCACCCCAGGTTCTTGGGAGGGTTCAGCCACCAGCGCCTCCGGGTCGGTGAACAGGAAGGCATCGTGGTAGTAGTGCACCAGCAGGATAGAGAGGATGGCGATGTAGCCGTAGACCTCGGCGGCGCCGGGCTTGCCCGCGTGCAGATTCGGCCAGATCAGGTTGGCGCCGAGGAAGAGCAGCCCAGAGACCGGCAGCATGGCCATGCACACCAGGTAGAACTTCCACCAGCCACTCGTGCCAGGATCGGAGATGGCATGAACCAGGCCGCGCCGCTGCCCGCTCTTCTTTTCAGCCAGGCGGTTGGCGTACCAGGTCAGCGCCAGGTATTGGAACGAGTGCCAGGTGTTGATGCCCTGGAAGGCCGTGTCCATGTTGGAGAAGGCCGGCGTGGTGAACATCAGCACCACTGTGACGCCGATCAAGGCCAGCTTAGGAATATTGACGTAACCGGCACGGTATTCTAACACCGTCTTCACGAGGAAGGCGAGAAGCGACAAGGCGAACGCCGCCGACACCAGGTAGGCAATCCAGGTCTGGCCGCGCAGCAACTCCGAGACCTTCAACGTGACTTCGCCGATGACGAACTCCCCCCGCACCATTTTCCATACAGCGATGGGATACAGGCTGGTGAGGATGAGGGCATAGTCAATCAAGCGCGAGGGCAGGGAGAGCGCCACCCGCGCCTTGACATTGTAGGCCTCCGTCAACCAGATGATCTGCTGCAAGGCGTGCAGCGAGGCCAGGCCGAAGAACAGCGTCAACAGCCAGACGTAGGTCTCGTAGCTGCTCACGGCCATGAAGATTACGGCGGCTGGAATGAGCAGGGACGAGGCGATAAACGCCGGTCGCCGCTTCACGAAGTCGGGGTCCAGCACCGTGCGCGTGAAGGTCGCATACATGTGGGGCCCACCGACGAAGAGGGACACGAGCAGGTTGATCAGCAGGCGGGCCGTGTCTGTCCCGCCCAGCAACAGGTAGATGGAGTAGGGGATCGCTGCGGTGAAGACGCTGAAGGTGATGAAGGTCAGGTCCCAGTTGCGGCTGCGCAACCAGGGGCTGAGGGCGCGCATCCCTGACCGGGCGCCAAACAGATCCAGGGTCGTTGTGGTCATAATGGGTCTCCTTTCTCTGATTTCTCTCAAATAAAATTAAGACCGAAAACCAGGTGGCCAGGAGCGGCCTATGCGTGTCCTGGCCCGTGTATTCGTGTCTTAATTTGTGTCGTGCCCCCACAGCCGCCGGAAGTGGCTGACCAGCCAGCGCCTGAGGGCACGTTGTGGCCAGAACACGGTGGCGAAGGCCAGCCCGCCGGGGATCAGGTAGAAATAGTAAGTCAGAAAGCGCCAGACCACCCAGATCGCCTCGCGGGGCGTGCCTTCCAGGAAGTCGCCGAAGACGGTACCGAAGGCCAGCTCTGCTGTGCCCGCGCCGCCCGGTGTGGGGCTGATCAGGAGCAGGCCCTGATACACGACCTGGCGCACGATCAGATTGAACTGCTGGGCAATGCGCAGGGGGCGGTAGGCGCTGATCAGCGAGTTCAGCATGGCATAGCGGGTTGTCCACATCAGGCCGGTCAGCGCCATCGCCCCGGCGATCTGGCGCGGGCCCATGTGGCGCAGCGCCTCGCGTCCCTGCTCCCATTCGCGCAGCAGGATGTCCTGCCAGCGGCGCAACGGCCCATACCGGACCAGCCGGTCAAAGAAGCGTCCTACGCGGTGCCGTAACAAATATAACACCGCGATCAGCGCCAGGATACTCACCACCGCCGGGCGCAGGTCGGGGTCTGAGAACGAGGCCACTGCCAGCGTGGTGACGTTCCAGGCGCCATCCATGAGTACGGCGGCGGCGGCCACGCTGGTGGCTGCTCCCCATCCCATCCCCGTGCGGGCGAAATAGACCACGACCATAGGCATCCCGCCGGAGCCGCCCAGGCTGACCGCGTTGGCGAACTCGGCCACGACGAAGCCCATCACCGCCGGGCGCAGCCCGGTGCGCGCGGCAATGGCGTAGCGCCCGCCCCCGGCTAGGATATGGATGGTCAGGAAGAACAGGGCCGGGATGAGCGCGGTGAGCGTGAGCTGGCGCAGGCCCCCAGCTTGTGTCGCCGCCCACACCGCGTATCCAACCGCCGCCACGCTGATCAGGACGGCGATGGGGGGCCAGGTACGTCGCAGGAATGGCCTCAGCCGGGAAAGCGGCCCCGGATCGGGTTGCGCCTCGGGCTCAGGTCCGGCGATGGGGGATTGGCTCATCCGCGCCGTTTCGGCCTCGCGGCACCGGGATTAGAGGTGTGAAGCCACAGAGCGCGTCTTGACCGGCTGGGTGCCATTGGTCCCCGGCCCGATCAGCCCCATCGCCTGTCCCACCTCGCTCAGAATGGCCAGCACGCGGTCCAGTTGTTCGCGCGTGTGCGTGGCCATATAGCTGGTGCGCAGCCGGCTTGTGCCGGGCGGCACAGCGGGCGAGACGACGGCATTGGTATAGACGCCTGCCTCAAACAACATCTTCCAGGTGAGGAACGTGGTCATATCCTCACCGATGATGATCGGGATGATGGGGGTGGTGCTCGGCCCGGTGTTGAAGCCCATCGCAATCAACCGGGCGCGCACGTACTCCGCATTCTCCCACAGCCGCTGGATATGCTCCGGCTCGTTCTCTATAACATCCAGCGCGGCCAGGACTGCGGCGATATTGCTGGGTGGCATACTCGCGCTGAAGATCAGTGAACGGGCGTGGTGTTGGATGTAGTGGATCACCTCTTCATCGCCCGCGATGAAGCCCCCCAGCGAGGCGAACGACTTGCTGAATGTGCCCATGATCAGGTCCACCTGGTCGGTCAGGCCGAAGTGGGCCACGGTGCCGCGCCCACCAGGACCCATGACCCCCAGGCCATGGGCATCGTCCACCATGAGCCGGGCGCCATGGCGTTGGCACAGCGCCACGACCTCCGGCAGGGGGGCCAGGTCGCCCCCCATGCTGAAGACGCCATCCACGACGACAAGGATGCCCTGGTTGGGGTTGACTGACTGCAACTGGCGTTCCAGCGCCTCCATGTCGTTGTGGGGGAAGCGCCTGGTCTGGCCCAGTGACATCTGGCAGCCATCCACGATGCTGGCGTGGTCCTCTTTATCCGTGATCACGACATCGCCGCGACCGACCAGCGAGGAGATCGTCCCCAGGTTGACCTGGTAGCCGGTGCTGAACACCAGGGCGGCTTCTTTGCCCACAAAGGCCGCCAGCCGCTGTTCCAGTTCGCGGTGCAGCACCAGCGTGCCGTTCAAGAAGCGGGAGCCAGTACAACTCGTGCCATAGCGGGCCACAGCCTCCATCGCCGCCTGGCGCACATGCGGGTGGGTGGTCAGGCCCAGGTAGTTATTGGAGCCGATCATGATGATGCGGCGGCCATTGACCACGACCTCTGTGCCCTCAGACTCCTCCAGCGGGATGAAGTAAGGATAGAACCCGGCGGCCTGTGCCTGGCGGGCCTCGGTGAAATTGCGGCACTTATCAAACAGGTCCATAAGTCTCTCTCCTTCACAGTCCTCTGCTGCATTTAGAAGCCAAATAGGCCCAGCAAGAACCAAATGATCACCACAAGGTTGAGGCCGAGCAGTGTCGGGAGCTGCAGCCAGCCGGTGACATCCAGTGCGCGCTGGCCGCGCGCATCGCGCAGGCGTTTCCCGGTGGGGAGGGCCACCAATGCTGGTAGCCAGGTGTTCAGGCTGAGCCAGGCCACCAGCCAGCGCCATACCAGCAACAGGCATAGGATGAGCAGGGGCACGACAAATAGCCACCAGGGCACAACGCGCTGCCAGCAGGCCAGCACAAACATGGCGATGCCGCCGACCAGCAACATGTACATCAAGACGCGGGCCGCACGCTGGCCAATGAAGACGGCGGTTGTGCGAATGCCTGCCCGACGATCCGTCTCCAGGTCATGCAGCTCGTTGTAGAACTGGCCATACATGGAGACCAGCATCAGTGCGGCCAGCACCGGCCAGACGACATGCCAGGCCTCCCCGCCCAGCGCAAGGTAAGTCAGGACGAATTGCTGCCCGGCCAGCCCCCAGCTATGCTCCAGCAGGTCAACCAGCGGCATGGCTTTGAGCCGGATGGAGCGCCAGGAGTAGGCCCAGGCCAGGACCAGACTGACCAGCGAGATAACGAACACGGCCCAGCCCAGGAGCGCCGACAGCCCCAGCGCGATGCCGCCCAGGGCAATGGCCACCGCCAGCCCGGCCCGGCGCGAGAGGCGCCCGGCGGCAATGGGGTTGCGACGGCGCTTCAGCGGATGTAGCATATCGGCAGGCGCGTCTTCAACCTCGTTGATGACGAAGCCGAAGCCTGCCGCCAGCATGTTGACGAGCAGAATGGCCAGCAGGCGCCAGTCCAACCGTGCGCCCGCCAGCCGCGCCGCCACCAATGTGGTCAGCAGGATAAAATGGGCGAATTCAGGGACACGCACCAACCGGAAAACATCCAGCAACACCCTCCGCCAGGGTTGGGGCGCCATGGGTTGCCTCCTCATATGTTAAGCATGGAGTGTGGGGCGTGGGGAGCGCGCTGCGCGCTCTGCGCTCCAGGTTTTATGCTCCACGCTCTGGATGACAGTTCGGGCGATATCCAGCGCTGCATCGGGCCGCGCCAGCCGCTGGCAGTGGTGGCGCATGCGCAGCAGGGTGGCCTGATCGCCAGCCAGCCAGTTAGCCAGCGTCGCGGCGGCTGACGCGGGCTCTGGCGCATATACCCCCAGGCCGTTCTCAACGACGTACGTGACGTTCCCCTCCTCTTGCCCCAGGATATAACTAAACAGGAGAATGGGCAAGCCCATCGCCATGGCCTCTGCAATCGTCCCCGGTCCGGCTTTGGTGACGATGCAATCGCTCGCGGCCATCCAGGCGGGCATATCTTCCACAAAGCCCTCCACCCGGACCGGCAAGCGCCAGGAACGCCCGCTGAGCCGCCGTCGCAGAGATGCATTCCGCCCACAAATTATAACCAACTGGGCCGTCAAAGGTTGCGCGTCAATCGCTGCGGCGACCTCCTCAACGGGGCCGACGCCATCACCGCCGCTCATCAGCAGGATGGTGGGCAACTCAGGCCGTAAGCCCAGCCTGGCCCGGGCCGCACTGCGGTCGTCTGTCAGCGCGTAGGTGCGCAGGTACTCACGGAAGCGCACATCAATCGGCTGGCCCAACACATGGACGCGCTCCGCTGCCAGGCCCGCTTCGCGGGCGGCTTTGGCGGCGGCAGGTGTGGGTACGATGCAGGCGTCCACCTCAGGATAGAACCAGGTGGGGAACATGCTGACCAGGTCGGTGACCACGGTGATGAAGGGGGCCGTGAAGCCCATCTCGCGCAGGATGCGGCAGGGCGTGCGCACCATGAGGGGATGGACCGAGATCACGGCGTCGGGCCGATAGCGGGCATAGCAGCGTTGGACGCCAGGGCCGAAGAGCACATCCAGCGCCCTGAGGAGTGCTTTCGTGACCGGGCGGCGCGTGCCCAGATGCCAGATGGCGCCATAGACGGGGTGCATGTATTGCACCATCGGCGTGTAGGTGCGGCGGATGCCGGTGAGCGGCCAGGGTAAATAATCGGCCATCAGATCGGCGATGATGGTCTTGACCCGATCACCGTAGAGCTGATGGAAGGCGCCGGCGATGGCCTTCGCTGCGGCGCGATGCCCGCCGCCGACATCGGACATGAGGAAGAGTATGTTCAGCGGCGCGCTTCGGTTCACCATAGGCGTGCATTATAGCATGAATTCGGAAATCGGCGAAACCAGCGCGCCCGCCAAAAAAACCAGCCGCCGATTAGAAATCGGTGGCTTCTTCTGAGAAACCCGCGTGGTGGGTTTGATACGAGTAGCCGGAGGATTCTATCCCCCGGCGACCTCGGCCGCCGGCCCCAGGCTTGACGTCTTGCCCTTCCTTCGCTACGATCATCAGGCTGATGCACCCATCTACGAAGCCCATCGCAATTGTCGGCAATGGCGTGGCCGGGCTGATCGCCTTCGCCACGTTGCGCTTCCTAGGCGCGCCGACCGCCCAGGTCGCCGTCTATGGCGATCACGCCGATCCGCTGGCCCACCTGCGCGCCTATACCGCTGCTGTGCGGCAGCGCAATATGCGCTCTGAAAGCAGCGGGCATCTTCTGCCCACCGACTTCCCCGGCTTTGCCACGCTCCTGCTCCTGCGTCGTGGTGCGCTCTGGCCCTGGCTGGCTGCGCTGTTTGATGCCTACCACCCCGACTTGAGCGATGTCCTCGCCCAGGGCGACCGCCTGTGCCAGCAGACCGGGCTGGGGGAGAGCATCGTTCTGGCGCGTGTGGGGCGGCTGGAGCGCCGGGATGGGCATTTCGCGCTTTGGGATGAGGAAGGCAGCCTGTTGGGTGAGCATTGCCACGTTCTGCTGGCGTTGGGGCACCCTGGCCTGGCCTGGCCCGCCGCCGCGCTGGCCGCACAGAATGATCCGGCTATCAGCCAGCGCATCCACCATGCCTATCACCCCAAGACCTATCAGGCGGGAGAAACTGTGGCGGTGGTAGGGGCGGGGATGGGCGCAGCCCACGAATGGCTGAACGCACTGGCCGCGGGGGCACAGGTCTACGCCATCTGGCGCCAGCCGCCGCTCCACCAGCCGCTCAATGTTCCGCGCTGTCTATTCAATGCTGCCGGGCTGGATGCCTACCGTCGCCTGCCCCCTGAGGGGCGGCTGGCCGTATTGCGTCAGCTTGGCACAGGCTCTTATCCCTGGCGCCCCAGTTGGGAGCGGCAGTTGTGGCAGGCCCGCCGCCAGGGGCGTCTGCGCGAATATGCCGGTGAACTTCAGGCCGTGCGCGCCCATGAGGGCCGCCTGGCGCTGGGCCTGGCAGGCACCGTCGGAGAGAACGGCGGGCAGAGGACACTGATCGCCGATCGGCTGGTGGTGGCGACCGGTTTTATCGGCGAAGCCTGCGCCCACCCCCTGGTGGCCCGGCTGGTGGCCGATTACGCCCTGCCCCTGGTCGCCGGTCACCTGCCTGTCGCTGATGACATGACCCTTCCCCCGCTAAGCCGCCCTGATTCGGTCCTGGCGGTCTCCGGTATGCTGGCGCTATGGGCGTATCCGGCGGCGGATAGCTTTGCCGGGATGAAGGTGGCCGCCCGCGCCTTTGCGCGGCAGGTGCTGGCGCCAGCGCCGCTGCGCCAGCGGCTGGCGAATTGGTGGCGGCTGGTCACTGACCGGCCTTTGGGTGCTTGAGCCATGTGCTTCACCTGGAAGGGCCGCCTGACGGCCCGACTGATCAGTCTGATAGGCCCGGCGCTGGCCGCGCTGGTCTTCTGGCTGGCTACCGGCCAGTCCGACTATTGGCTGCTCTTCGGCTTTATGGCCGGGGTCGGCCTGGCGTTGGACGTGACGCTATACAACGGGCTGATCGGCTACCAGCCGCGCTGGCTTACGCTTGCGCTTGGCCTGGGCGAGTACCTTATCCTGCGCGAAGTGGTCATGTGGCCCTGGCCCTCCCCGCTCGTCGTGCGCCTGTTTGAGCACGAGGCCGCCTGGTTCTATGTGTGTGGCTGGGCCCTGGCCCAGGTAATCCTCCACGCCATCATGCCCGTGCTCTGGCTGAGTTGGGGCGATGACGGCGGGGAGTTGCGCCGTGGGCCGCCTGTGCTTTCGGCCAGGCGCTGGGGCTGGCGCTGGGGCACGCTGGCCCAACGGCGACGGGCGTTCGCCCTGGCGCTCTCCGGCCTGGGTCTGGCCGCGCTGCCCACGCTGGCAGGCGCCTGGCTCTGCCCGCCGGGGATGCGCTACACGGGCCTCCTGGTCAACACAGCCTCTCACCTGTCGCTATTGGCCGATCTGACGCGCTGGCTGGGCTACAGCAGCGGCCCCAGTGGGGGGCTGGCCGAGTGGGTGCGCGCCTGGCCGGAGTTCCTGGAGGCCTCCGGCGAACTTCCCCTGATCCCGATTTATCATGCTGCCCGTGCTGTGGCCGGCCTGCTGGCGCTGACGGGGGCGTATAGCCTGGCACAGCGCCTGACAGGTGAGCCCCAGGCCGGCGCTTCGCCTCGCTTATGGCGGACCTGGGCCCCGATGGTCGCCCTGCTTCTGCCCGCCCTGATCGCAGCCACACCATTGACCCTGTTGCTCCTGGCTGTGATCTTATTCGGGCTGGCCGCGTTGCCGCTGTCGCCCACAGGCCTGTGGCGATGGGCAGCGGGCAGGGGCCATTTCCGTCATCCCTCCTCCGTCATCCGTCCTCTCTACCCCCTTCTCCTGGCGGGCCTGATGGCGCCGGGGCTGGCCGTCTGGCTGCTGGCCTGGGCCGGGTTAGCTCACTCGCCGGTCGCCTATCTGGATGAGGGCGAATGGCAGGCACTGGCCTGGCTGCATCAGAGCACAGCGACGGACGCGGCTGTTGTGGCGGATGTGCGCCTGGCCCCGTTGGTCACCGCGCTGGCCGGGCGCTCCACGCTCCCTGCGCCTGACCCTGGCCGGTCGGTCTATGTGATTGGCCAGGGGGAAGCCTGCGCGCGCGGCGGGGTCAGCTTCCACAGCCGCTCCGTATGCATATGGTGGCTCTTGCCGGAGCAGGATTGACGCTAACCCGATCCCGCACTAGAATTTGAGTATGGGCTGCCGAAGCCTGGCTTCAGCAGCCTATAGCCACCCGGAGGTGAACAGATGCATCAAGGACAAGCCTATGCCTGAATCCTGGCGTTTTGACACTCTCACTATCCACGCGGGCCAGCCGCCCGATCCCGCGACGGGCGCCATCATGGTCCCCATCTATCAAACGTCCACGTATGTTCAGGACGAACCAGCTAAGCACAAAGGCTATGAGTATTCGCGCACGGGCAACCCGACGCGCACCGCGTTGGAGAACTGCCTGGCAGCGCTGGAGGGCGTTGATCTGGGGCAGGAGACCTACGGCCTGGCCTTTGCCTCTGGCATGGCGGCCATAGATACGGTGTTGCGCCTGGTCGGGCCGGGCGAGCATGTCCTGGTCGGCGATGATGTCTATGGCGGCACCTATCGCCTGTTCCAGCGCGTCCTGGCGGCCTACGGCATCGCTTTTGACTACGTGGACATGGGCGATCTGGAGGCCATCGCCGCAGCGTTGCGCCCTGAAACGCGCCTCCTCTGGCTGGAGACGCCCACCAACCCGCTGCTCAAGGTCGCCGACATCGCAGGTATCGCCGGGCTGGTGCAGCAGCGGCAGCGCAAAGGCGGCTTCAGGCAGCGCCCCTACATCGCTGTAGATAACACCTTCGCCACGCCTTATCTCCAGCGGCCCCTGGCCCTGGGCGCCGACATCGTCGTTCACAGCACGACGAAGTACCTGGGCGGCCATTCGGACGTCGTGGGCGGGGCGGTGGTGACAACGGATGCCCAGGTGTATGAGCGGCTGAAGTTTCTGCAAAATGCGGTGGGCGCGGTGCCAGGGCCGATGGACTGCTGGCTGGTGCTGCGCGGGATCAAGACGCTGAGCCTGCGCATGGAGCGGCACTGCGCCAACGCCCGCCGCATCGCCACGATGCTGGCCGGGCATCCGGCGGTAGAGCGCGTGCTCTATCCCGGCCTGCCCACGCACCCCGGCTATGAAGTGGCGCGGCGGCAAATGCGCGATTTCGGCGGCATGATCTCGTTCATCCTCAAGGGCGGGCTGGAGGCGGCCAGGCGCGTCGTCACCCGGACGAAGCTGTTTGCGCTGGCCGAATCCCTGGGCGGTGTGGAATCCCTGATTGAACTTCCCGCGCTCATGACCCATGCCTCCGTCACCGACTCACCCCTGCGGGTGGAGGCGGGGTTGATCCGCCTCTCGGTGGGGATTGAGGACGGGGAGGACTTGCTGGAGGACTTAAGGCAGGCGCTGGGCTAGAGATGCGCATCCTGATGATCTCCAAAGCCTGCCTGGTGGGCATGTATCAGCGCAAGCTGGAGGAGCTGGCCAGGCTGCCCGATGTGGACCTGACCGTGGTTGTGCCGCCGAGCTGGCGCGATGAGCGAGGCGTGCAGCCCCTGGAGCGGGCCTACACCCAGGGCTATCGCCTGGTGGTGGAGCCGATTGCCCTGAACGGCCAGTTCCACCTGCACTTCTATCCCGGCCTGGGCCGCCGGGTGCGCCAAATCCGCCCCGACATCGTCCACGTGGATGAAGAGCCTTACAACCTGGCCACCGTGCAGGCCATGGCGCTGGCCCGGCGCGCCGGTGCGCGGACGCTGTTCTTCTCCTGGCAAAACCTGAATCGCCGCTACCCTCTCCCCTTCCGCTGGTTTGAACGCGCCGTCCTGCGCTGGGCCGATTACGCCATTGTGGGCAACGCGGAGGCGGTGGAGGTGTGGCGGGCCAAAGGCTATCGCGGCCCCATACGGGTGATCCCCCAGTTCGGCGTGGACCCAGAGGTCTTCTGCCCCACCCCGGACAGCCGCCAGCCAGGGCGCGGCTTCATCGCCGGGTACGTGGGTCGGCTGGTGGAGGAGAAGGGGGTGGATGTGTTGCTACGGGCGGCGGCGGGGATGCCAGGGATGTGGCGGCTGTACATTTTGGGGGATGGGCCGGCGAAGCCCCGCCTGATGGCCCTGGCACGCGAACTGGGCATTGCCGACCGGGTGAGCTTTGACGCGCTGATCCCTTCGCTGCGTATGCCCGCCTACTACCGCCAGCTTGATGCCCTGGTGTTGCCCTCGCGCACCCGCCCCAACTGGAAAGAGCAGTTTGGCCGGGTGCTGATTGAAGCCATGGCCTGCGGCGTGCCGGTCGTTGGCTCAACCTGCGGTGAGATCCCCAACGTCATCGGCGATGCGGGCCTGACCTGCCCGGAGGACGATGTCGCTGCGTTGCGCGAGGCGCTGATCCGCCTGATGCGCGATGAGGGTTTGCGTGCCGACCTGGCCGCGCGCGGGCGCGCCCGTGTCCTGGCCCATTACACCCAGGCGCAGGTGGCGCAACAGACCTGGGAGGTGTACCGCGCGCTTATGGGTTGGCCGCCAGTTGCTCAATCAACTGGCTCAACTGAGCGAAGTCCGGCAGGGTCTCCAACTTCCGGTTGTTGATGAAGACTGTAGGCGTGCGGTCAACGCCACGCGCCTGGCCCTGCTGGGTCTCCTGCTCCACCACCTGCCTGTAGCGGCGGGAGTCCAGGCAGGTGTTGAAGGCGGCTGTATCCAGGCCCAGGTCGGCAGCGAACTTCTTCAGGCGCGACAGGCTAAATCCGCCCTGGTTCTCACCGCGCTGGTTGGCGAACAGCATGTCGGCGTAGTCCCAGAAGCGGCCCTGCTCGTTGGCGCACTCCGCAGCTTCGGCAGCGTCCTGCGACTCTGGGCCCAGGAAGGCCATGTGCCGGAAGATATAGCGCACCTTGCCCGTGCCTGTCTTCAGGTAAGTGTCCTCAAGCTGGCGTATCACCTCTGTGGCATATCTGGCGCAGAAGGGGCACTGGAAGTCCGCGTATTCCTCAATGACCACAGGCGCGTCTGGCGGCCCCATGGTCTTGCCCTGGGCATATGGGCGCGGCTGGGGCGTGATCACCGTGGTCTGTTGTTGCAGGCTGAGGGCGATCAGGAAAAGGGCACCCAGCACTGCCACACCGATGATCACATAGAGTATCTGGCGGCGGGCCCGTGCCTCACGCCGCGCGCGGATTTTCTCGCGCCTGACCTGGCTGGAAGCCATCTCTATCTTACCTCCCTTATCCGATTGCTAAGAGTCTGACTACTATTAATTTCTTACCCCCCACCCCAACCCTCCCTCGCAAGGGGGGAGGGGGTGACACGCTGCGCTCAGTGTGACGGTTTTGAAACAGGCTCTACGTGACCGCTGACGGCTGAACCGCTGATCTCAGCCTGTTCCCAGCGATGTGCCAGGATGAAGAAACTCGCCAGCCCCCCGAAGATCACGCCTCCCACGACCACGAGCAGTATCTTCTGGGCCAGGCTGACCCGGGGCCAGACCTCCAGGCCGAGGACGCCCTCAGGGCGGATCGTGCAGGAGTAGATGAGGCTGGTCGCCCCTCCTAGAAGCTGGGAAACCGAGGTCCCGGCCGGGATCCAGAATGGGCCGATCTGGTGGGCCACCTCATCTTCATTCCGAATCACCAGGGTGTCACCGATAACGAACACGATGTTGGCCGGGATGGAGGGGACCGCCTCGCCCGCTGCTACCCGTTGAGCCGTCCCGCGTGGAATGACCAGTTCCACGCGCTGCGGAGGACGATCATTTTCCACAGGCAGGAGGGCCCAGACCAGGGCGTTGAGGCCCAGGCTGAGGAGCAGACCGACGCCGAAAGCCACCCATAGCCAGCGCCACAGCCCCCGTCGTCCATCGTCCGTCGCCTGTTGCCTGAAACTGGCCCTCACGGCTGGCGCACCTCTACAGTAATAGTCACTTCTTCGCCGCTGGCGAAGTGCAGGCCCAGCGGAAAATGGTCACCGGGCTTCAGGTCGTGCTTCAAAGCGATGAGCATGAGGTGGCCATCGCCAGGCTGAAGGGCGATCTGCCCATGCGCCGGGACCTCAAACTGGGAGACCGGCTGCATATGCATCACGTCGCCCTCCATATGCATTTCGTGAAGTTCCACCGCCTGAGCGACGTCGGTGTGGGCGGAGACCAGGGCGTCGGCCATGTGCCCGCCGTTCACAATGGTCAGATAAACCGCAGCGGTTCCCCCTGCTGTCGCGGGCCATGCCCAGACGGTTTGAATACGCAGATCACCGATGACCACCGCTGTGCTCGCAGGCGCAGCCTCTGGCGTGTGGCTGGTGGCCTCATGGCCGTGCTCTTCTTCCTGGGGGCCTAGCGCTGGCAGCAACGGCGTGGCGGCGTAACCGGCGCCGTAAGAAACCAGGCCAACGACGAGGGCCAGGGCCAGGGCCTCACCAGCCGGACGGAGAGGGGGCTGGCTGATCGCCCCTGTGAGCCGTCCCTGCACGGCCAGCATCACCAGGGAGAGGACGCCGATCAACTCGCTGGCCTTGCACACCAGGCCGCTGGCGTTGACAGGCTCCGGCCCGTGCCCAAACGGGGCCGGCAATACCCGGGTGATGGCCCACAGGACAATCAGCCCCCCGGCCAGGGCCAGGCCCAGGTGATAGCGCCGGGGCGTCGGGCGGCGCCAGAACGCCAGCGCCCAGAGGATTTCAGCGACCCCCGCCAGGACAAAGAAGGCCCCATGCGCCGGGGCGTGGGCGTAATGTTCCGGCGCGATCCCCAGGTGGATCAATCCGGCCAGGGCGATTACCAGAACAGGGATATAACGCATTTTACTCCTCCTTCACAAGATACTTGAGATCAGCCGCGATGTCCTGCACCTTTGCATCGGCAGGGAAGGTCAGCACCAGATGCCCCTGGCGGTCAATCACATAGATGCGGGCGGTATGGGTAACCAGATAGCCGGCGGCTGAGCCGACCTGCTCCTTTTTGACGTACACACCGAAGGCCGTGTTCACCGCCGCGACCTCCTCGGCCTGGCCGGTAAGCCCAACGAACGCGGGGTTGAAATGGCTGAGGAACTGCTTGAGCGCGGCAGGCGTATCTCGCTCTGGGTCCACGCTGACAAACAGCACCTGAACCGCTTTCGCATCGTCCCCTAGCTCCCGCATGACCTGATTCAGCCGGGCCAGGGTGGTAGGGCAGACGTCTGGACAGTGGGTGTAGCCGAAGAAGAGCACGACCAGCCTGCCGCGGTAATCGCTGAGGTGCACCGGCTGCCCGTCCTGGTTGGTCAGGACGAAATCGGCGACGGGCCGAAGCGGGTCAAATTGCGTGCCGTGGAAGGTGTGGGGCTGGGGGAAGGCGCCCGCGGCCCAGGCAGCAGCCAGCGCGATCAGGGCCAGCGCGATCAGGCCGATCACGATCAGTGGAGTGAGCCACCGGCGCCCCCTCCGGCCAGCAACGCTCTCAGACATCATCTCTACTTAGGTCTGAAAAGTCCGCTCCCCTGTCATTCTGAGCGAGCGCGGCGAGCGAAGAATCTCAGATTCTTCGGCGCTTCGCGCCTCAGAATGACACTTGATTAGATCAATGCCCGCACCTGCCCGATGGACAACAGGAAGATCAGGGTGATGGTGACCGCTGAGGCCACGCACCAGGGGCAGATCGCCCGGATGACAAACAACTCCAGATAGGTCAGATAGCCGGAGAAAAGCACGCCGAACAGGGCCAGGCCGAACACGGCCAGGGTAGCCATCTCCGCCCCGGGCCCGCCCCGCAAGATGATCAGGCTCGCGCCGAAGAGGGTGATATAGGCGAGCAACCCCAACAGCGCCACCGGGATACCGGCGATCTGCGAATACGGGCCAGTGTTTACGCGCTCACAGTCACCCAACCCAGCGCAATAGGGCTTCGCCTGGGCGATGTGGACGTAGGTCAGGTAGCCGGCGATCAGGATGCCCAGGGCGCTGAGGATGAGGATGGCGGTCCAGACGACCCGCCCTCTGCCGGAGATCAGGGGGGCCCCCTGAACCATCTCGGTTGCGGTTGGATTCAGTTCCTGTTCCATAGTTGTTGGAATTATACCATCATCACTGGTATTATACTATCTTTTTTCGCGAACTGCAGCTCGTGGACTTAATCAGGCGGAAGGATCGGTTTTAGCTGGTGTATCACTCCTGCCCTGACCCTCCCTCATCCAGGGGGAGGGAAAAACCCGCCGCCGGTTAGGAATCGGCGGCTTCTTCTGGGAAACCCGCGTGGCGGGTTTGATACGAGTAGCCAGGGGATTCTATCCCTCGGCGAACTCACCCCCCTCCTAATCGGGGAGGGGGCGGGGAGAGGTGAGAAGGGATTGGGGTGACAAATGTCATGCCCCAGGTAGGCGTAGTGTAACTTGTCGGCAAGATGCGTATAGGTTAAACTATATTCCTGGGGGAGAAAAGTGAAGCGTCTACGCATCTTGCTGGTAGATGACCATGAGGTGGTGCGCCTGGGGCTGAAGACCCTGCTGGAGCGTCACCCCGATTTTGAGGTGGTGGCTGAAGCGGGCACGGCTGCTGAGGCGGTGACCAAGGCGCTGGCCTTTCAGCCCGACGTGGTGGTGATGGACATCCGCCTGCCAGGCGAGAGCGGTATTGACGCCTGCCGCCAGATTACGGAGAAGCTGCCCGACGCCAAGGTCATTATGCTCACCAGCTACGCTGAGGATGAGATGCTGTTTGCGGCCATCCGCGCTGGCGCGGCGGGCTACGTGCTCAAACAGATCGGCGGCGATGAGCTGGTCCGGGCGATTGAGACGGTGGGGCGCGGCGAGGCCCTGATCGCGCCCAGCCTGATCAAGCGCGTCCTGGCCGAGGTGCGCCGGGCTGCCCAACGCGAGGAGGCTGCCGCCTTCGCCGATCTCACCCTTCAGGAGCGCCAGGTGCTGGCGCTGATCGCCGAGGGCAAGACCAACCGCGAGATTGCGCAGGCGCTGTTCCTGGGCGAGGGCACGGTGCGAAACTATGTGAGCAGTATCCTGTCCAAGCTGAATGTCTCCAACCGCGCCGAGGCCGCCGCTTACGCTATTGAACACAATTTGAAGGACTATCTGACGTCGTAGCAGCGCAGCCCTCAAGGCCACCCCAGGGAGGAAGCCAGGTGATCGCCCTTTCCTCCCGAATGGGGGAGGACTGGGGTGATGTTTCTCCTCGTCCAGAGGCAGCCCTGGCGAAGGAGCGGTGCGGAACCGAGGCCCGACCGGGGATAGGCCCATAAAGCCGATGCTCCTGCGCCGGGGGAACGACCTGTCAAAATAAGATAAAATCGGGTATACTTGGGGGTAGTCAGATTCACGATGAGAGCGATATCTAACGGATTAGACGAGGTAAGGCAATGGTATGACCCTGGCTGAGATCACTGTCACACCCCTGGCGACGTATCGTAATGCCTCCCCCTATCCATTTTGCCCCGGCTGTGGGCATGGCTTCATCCTTGACCATCTCAACAAGGCCCTGGTTCAACTTCAATTGGATCCACGTAAGGTCGTTCTGGTCACCGACATCGGCTGTGTCGGCCTGTCGGACCAGTACTTTGAGACCAACGCGTTTCATGGCCTGCATGGGCGTTCGGTGGCCTATGCCACAGGCATTAAGCTGGCCCGGCCTGAGTTGAAGGTCATTGTGTTGATGGGGGATGGCGGTTGCGGCATTGGCGGCCATCACCTGATCAACGCGGCCCGGCGCAATATCGGCGTCACCGTTCTGGTGTTCAACAACTTCAACTTCGGCATGACCGGCGGCGAGCATTCGGTCACCACGCCGCACGGCGCGATCACGGCCACGACCCGCGCTGGCAACCTGGAGCGCCCCCTGGACATCTGCGCCACTGTCGCGGTCAACGGCGCAGGCTTCGTCTATCGCGGCACCTCTTTTGATAAAGACCTGCCCGACCGCATCGCCGAGGCCATCGCCTTTGAGGGCTTCAGCCTGCTGGACATCTGGGAGCTATGCACGGCTTATTACGTCCCCAACAACGACTTCTCCAAGACGGCGCTGATGATGACCCTGGCGGGGCTGCAATTGCCCACCGGCGTCATCCACCGTGAGGAGCGCGTGGAATACGCGACCGGCTACCGCGAAGTCTATGCCGGGGAATTGGGCAAGCCGACCCTGCCGCTCAGGGCGATCACGCCGAAGTACACGGCGAAGCTTGACCGCAAGTTCCATATTATTGTCGCCGGTTCGGCAGGGGGCAAGGTGCGTTCGGCGGCACGTTTCATTGGCATAAGCGGCATCTATGCCGGGTTATGGGCCACGCAGCAGGATGATTACCCCACGACCGTCATGTCCGGCCATTCGGTCTCGGAGATCATCCTAAGCCCAACGGAGATCACCTATACGGGCATCCGCAAACCCGACGCGCTCATCTTGCTGTCGCAGGACGGCTACAAGAAGGTGACGTCTCACCTGCCGCGCATGACCCCCGCTGATTGGCTGTTTGTGACGCCGGAGTTTGCTGGCGTGGAGTGCGCTGCCCGCAAGGTCGTGCTGGATTTTGCCGCCGCGGGCGTGCGCGCCTCGCGGAAGAACGCGGCGCTGATCGCTATCGCCGCCGCAATGCGCGCCCTTGATCTTTACCCGTTTGAAGCCTTTGAGGAGGCGGTCCGCGCGGGCAGCAGGGGCGCTTATCTGGAAGAAAACCTGGCGGCGCTGGCCGAGGGTAAAAAGCTATACGATGTTATGGAAGCGAGGACAGACCTATGACTGAAGTACAAAAGACTGAATTCATTCTGTCCAAGGGATTGGACAATATCGTCGTCGCCCAGACGGAATTGAGTTCCATAGATGGATACAACGGCATCCTGACCTACCGGGGGATCAACATTCACGAGCTGGCCGGGCGGGCGACGTATGAAGAAGTGGTGCACTTGCTGTGGTACGGCAAGCTGCCGACGCGGGCCGAGCTGGACACCCTCAAACAGACGCTGGCGGCGAACCGCGAATTGCCGGGGGATGTCATTGACATGATTCGCAAGTTCCCGCGCACTGCCGTCCCGATGGAGGTGCTGCGCACGGTGGTCTCGGCGCTCTCCATGTACGATCCGGAGGCGGAGGACATCTCTCGCGAGGCGACGCAGCGTAAGGCCGTCCGGCTCACGGCGAAGTTCCCCACCATTGTCGCGACCTACGATCGCCTGCGCAACGGCAAGGAGCCGGTCGCGCCCGATCCGGCCCTGGGCCACGCGGCTAACACACTGTACATGCTGGCTGGCCGTCGGCCCGAGGAGATTCACGCCAAAGCGCTGGATACGTATTTTGTCCTCCTGGCCGATCATGGGCTGAATGCCTCCACCTTCACGGCGCGCGCGGTGGTTTCAACGCTGGCCGACCTGCACTCGGCGATCACGGCGGCGCTGGCCTCGCTCAAAGGCCCGCTGCACGGCGGCGCGAATGAGGCCACCATGCGCATGTTCCTGGACATCGGTGAACTGGACAGGGTGGAGAGCTGGATCGCCAACGCCTTTGCCCAGAAGCGCAAGATCATGGGCTTCGGCCATCGCGTGTACCGCACCGGCGACCCGCGCGCCTTCCATCTGCAACGTATGGCGAAAGAACTGGGTGAATACGTGGGGGATACGCGCTGGTACGAAATGTCGTTGCGCGTGGAGAAGGCAGTCCAATCCCACCGCGAACTGTACCCCAACGTGGACTTCTTCTCGGCGCCGGTGCTGTACTACTGTGGCATCCCCATTGACCTGTTTACGCCGATGTTTGCCTGCAGCCGCATCGCCGGCTGGAGCGCGCACGTCCTGGAGCAGTACGCCGACAATCGCCTGATGCGCCCGCAGTCCGAGTACATTGGGCCGAAGGAGAACCACTTTATCCCGATTGAGGAGCGCGGCTGATCCTTCGCTGTGTTCAGGATGACGTTGTCCCAAGATGGCGTTATTCCGGATCGGTACATCCGGCTGGCATTACAGGCACTGGCGGGGCGTCTTCTACCCGCCCGATCTACCCACGGCGGCCTGGCTGGGCTATTACGCCGCCGAGTTTGACACGGTTGAGATCAACAATAGCTTCTATCGCCTGCCCAGCGAAGCCACATTTGAAGCCTGGCGCGATCAGGCCCCGCCAGGCTTCACGTTTGCGCTCAAAGCCAGCCGTTTCCTCACCCATATGAAGAAGCTGAAGGACGCGGAGGAGCCGCTGGGGAATATCCTGGGGCGCGCCCGACGGCTGGGTGACCATCTTGGCCCGATCCTCTATCAGCTTCCCCCCTATTGGGGGCGCGACCTGGCGCGGCTGGAGGCTTTTCTGCGCCTGCTGCCCCCGGACGTGCAGCATGTGTTTGAGTTCCGCGATCCGAACTGGCTGGTCACGGAGACGTTTGAATTGCTGCGGCGCTACGGCGCCGGGCTGTGCATCTACGATCTGCCCGGCTACACCTCACCACTTCAAGTCACTGCCCCCTTTGCCTACATTCGCTTCCACAGCGCGACAGCCATGTACGGCGGCGAGTATGGGGAGGAGCGGCTGCGCCCCTGGGCCGAGCGCATTCGCGTGCTGGGCGCGCAGGCCGAGACCATCTACATCTATTTCAACAACGACGCCTTCGGCTATGCCGTGTCGGATGCGCGCATCCTGCGCCGGCTCCTGGAAGCCTGAACCCCCATAGTGGAGAGGCCTCTCCAGCATTGCCTGCCGGATGCAGGTGCTGTATACTCTTCCGGTGACAGCATGGGCCATGAAAGGAGTGTAGCGATGGACATCATCTTACAAGCCGAGGCGCCTCCGTTGCATCGGGATGCGTCGGGGGCGCTCCGTGTTGGCCGCTCCCGCGTTTTGTTAGAGCTGGTGATTCGTGCCTTTGAGGATGGTGCGACGCCAGAAGCGATTGTTCAACGCTATCCCACTGTGACACTGGCCGATGTTTATGCTGTCATCGCGTATTACTTGCGCCATCGTGAAGACATTGAAGCCTACCTCGCAGATCGTGAGCAACGGGCACAGGAGGTTCACCAACGCATCCAGAGCCAGCAAGGCGACCTTGCAGCCTTGCGGAGTCGCTTGCTTGCACGCCAGCGCACGACCTCAGAATGACCCATGCTGCGTCTGCTGAGCGACGAGAACTTCAATGGGGATATTGTGCGCGGGCTATTGCTCCGTCGCCCTGACCTGAACCTGCTTCGTGTCCAAGATATTGGGTTAAGTGAGGCTGACGACCCCGCTATCCTGGAGTGGGCTGCTGCAAACAATCGTATTGTGTTAACGCATGACCGGGCGACTATGCCAGACTTCGCTTACGCCCGGGTCGTTGCCGGGCTGCCGATGCCCGGCGTTTTCGTCTGCGATGATCGCATGCCTGTTCGCCAGGTTATAGAAGAATTGTTGCTTATTGAGGATGGCAGCGAACAGGTAGAGTGGGCTGGCCTCGTGGTTTATCTGCCTTTGTAAATGTCACCTGACCTTCTGTGTCTGCTTCAACAACGACGCCTTCGGCTATGCCGTGTCGGATGCGCGCATCCTGCGCCGGTTATTGACCTGACGCATTGGCTGCTTTAATCCAACGTCTTTAAGAAGGCCAGCAAATCCTCCAGATCGGCCTCGGTCATGCTCCAGCGGGGCATAGGCCAGTCCAGCGGCTCCCCCGCCGGGTCAATGCCCTGCGTGATCGCCCGCTTGATCGTTTCGTCCGTGTAGGGCGGATGCGCTTCGCCCTCGGTGTGCTCCGCTGTGGTGAGCGTCTTGTAGCGGATGTCCGGCGCGACAAAACTGCCCATCATCATGCGCACGCGCCCGCCGCGCCCATCCGGGCCGTGACAGCTCACGCAGGCCATCATCCCACCGCCCATTGGCCCCATGCCCATATCCGCTGTGATCAGGCTACCGCGCTGGCTGGTGGCGGTAAAGTAGATTTGCTCGCCGTTGGAGCGGAACTGCGATCGGGTCAGCCAGCCTGTGGCGAGGAGGCCCAGAGCGCCGACGGTGATCAGCGCCAGGGCGATCAGCGGAACGGCTCGGTTCATGGCGTCACTCTCCCAGGTCGCGCTTCATTTCCTCAAACTGCTCTTTGGTGATTTCGCCTTTGGCGTAGCGCATCTTCAGGATGTCCAGCGGCGATGGGCCGGTCGCGGCGGTGGAAGTGGGCGAGGAGCCTGCCAGGCCGCGCACCAGCCACATGACCAGGAGCACCCCGCCGGCGATGATCAGCGCCCAAAAGACCAGGGAGAGGATCACGCCGAGCGGATTGAAGAAGCCGCCCATGCTGCCCATCATGCCGCCCATGCCGAAGCCGCCCCATCCCATCATGCCGAGGCCGCCGAGCAGGACGACAAGCAGCACGACGATGAGGATAAGAGCGATGACTGTCCCGATGTTCTGCATCTTGTTCACCTCCTTGTGCCCCAATGTACCATCACTATGTGAAGATCATATGAATGTCCTATGAAAAGATTATAGTCCCCTGAGCTACCGGATGACCAGCGCCAAATGGCCTGGTTTGCCCCGGCATTTGGGTTTATCCGCTGTTTCGGGTATGATAGCAACCACCTGCTGCAGGAGAGGCCCTGGGGCCACTGAGAGGAGAGGAGCCATGTTAATTGGAGAACGAGTGCGGTTGCGCAGCATTGAACGGGAGGACATCCCCACCTTCGTGCGCTGGTTCAACGATCCCGAAGTGCGGCAGTATCTTCTCATGTATGAGCCCATGTCTAAAGCGAAGGAGGAACGCTGGTTTGAGGAGATGCTGGGCCGTAAGAACGATTTTCTGTTCGCGATTGAGGCCCAGATCGGTGAGCAGTGGGTGCATATCGGCAATGTGGGCCTGCACCGGATTGATTGGAAGAATCGCACGGCGGTGTTTGGTATTGCCCTGGGGGAGAAGGCCTACTGGGGGCAGGGCTTCGGCACCGACGCGACGCGCACGATCCTGCGCTTCGCCTTTGAGGAGTTGAATCTCCACCGGGTGGAGCTGGAAGTGTTTGATTTCAACCCACGCGCGATACGGTCTTATGAGAAGGCAGGCTTCCGCCATGAGGGCACGCACCGCCAGGCGCTGTTTCGCTATGGGCGCTATCACGATGTCCATCTGATGGGCATCTTGCAGAGCGAATATCAGCCCGGCAAGTGATGTCATGGCCTCTCATCCCCACCCCTCCCTCCACCACAACGGGGGGTGATCAACTCGCCTTGAAGAGGAGAAAATCTGGCCCCAAAGCGTGTTCCATCTTGGCAAGAGAACACCCCTCATGTTATAATGAAAGTCCTTTCAGGGGCGAACAGGTTATCGTGGGGCGCATATCAGATTACCCAGGGCAGGCCGGAGGGAAAGTTGAATAACCGGGCACGGTGGTGGGTTGGAATGGCCATCAGCGTGCTGTTCCTGGTCCTGGTCCTGCGGGGGCTGGACCCGGCCCGCTTTTGGGAAAATCTACGCCAGGCGAATTACCAATGGTTCCTGCCGGCCAGCGTGTGCCTGGTGGCGAGTTACGCACTGCGCGCCTTCCGTTGGCGCCTGCTCCTGAATGGTCAGGTGGACTCACTGCGTGCCTTCTCAGTCATCAACGTCGGTTATCTGCTGAACAACGTCTTGCCTTTCCGCCTCAGTGATGTGGCCCGCGCCTATCTGATCAGCCGGGGCACGCCCGTGAGCGGCGCGCGCGGTCTGTCCTCGGTGGTGGTTGAGCGCGTCACCGATGTGCTCGCGGTGGTCGTCCTGCTGGCGGGCGTCCTGGTCTTTGCGCTCCCCCCGGCGCTGGCCGGGGTGGGGAGTGGCACACTCACCAGCCAGATCGTCGGGGCCGGCCTGACCATGACGGTGGCGGCTGTGGGGGCGTTTATCCTCTTGACCGTTGCAGCGGTTCGTCCGACAGTGCCGGTGCGGGTGGTGACCTGGGGGCTGAGGCGCATGCCGCGCTTGAACGAGCAGCGCGTCACCGGCCTGCTCAACCAGCTTTTGGATGGCCTGTCAGCGCTCTCCGATTGGCGCCGGATGCTGGCCCTGTTTGCCTGGACCGCTGCTATTTGGGGCATTTCCATCCTGGCCGATTGGGCTGTAGCGCGCGCTTTCGTGCCGGAGGCCGGCCTGGCCTTGGGGGCGTTTATCCTAGCGTTGACCGGCCTGGGCGTCAGTCTGCCTTCCTCGCCGGGGCAATGGGGCGTGTTTGAGGCCTCGGCGGTCCTGGCGCTCCAGGCGTTTACCGTGCCCCAGGAATCCGCTGTGGCGGTGGCCCTGACGCTCCATGCCCTGGGGACCGTCCTCAGTTCGGCTCTAGGTGCGCTTTTCCTGGTGCGCGAGGGGGAATCCTTGATCGGCATCGCGGATTCGGTGCACCATTGGATGATGCACATGCGCTCGTCCAGAGCCTCATCGCCTTCAGGAGAGGTATAGAGACCGCATTCATGAAGGTTCTGGTTATCCTGACCTACTATTATCCGCATTGGACCGGGTTGACGGCCTATGCCCGGCGCATCGCCGAGGGCCTGGTCAGACGCGGGCACCAGGTCACAGTGCTGGCCTCGCAGCATGACCGCGCCTTGCCGCTGGAGGAAGAAGTGAACGGCGTGCGGGTCATTCGCCTGCCTACGCTCATGCGTATCAGCCGCGGTGTGATCATGCCGGGCTTCCCTGGGGCCCTGCGCCGGCTGATCCCGGCGCATGACATCGTGCAGGTGCATACGCCCATCCTGGAGGCCCTGTTGATCACCAGCGTTGCGCGTTGGGCCAGGCGCCCGGTGCTCCTGACCCACCAGGGCGACCTGGTCATGCCCGCTGGCCTGTTTAACCAGGCGGTGGAGCGCATTGTCACCTGGATGATGGTCCAGGCTGAGAAACAGGCCACAGCGATCTCGGTGCATAGCTGCGACTACGCCGAGCACTCCAACTTCCTGCGCCCCTTCAGGCATAAGCTGCACTGTATTTACCCCCCAGTGACCATCCCCCGCCCCGACCCGGTTCAGGTAGCTAAGTGGCGGGACGAACTGGGGCTGAACGAGCACAAGCTGGTGGGCTACGCCGGGCGCTTTGTTGAGGAAAAAGGGTTTGATTATCTATACAAGGCGATGCCGATGGTGTTGGAGAAGCACCCCAACACCAAATTCGTCTATGCAGGCGAGCGCTTCGTGGTCTATGAGAAGTTCTACCAGCGCTGGGAGCACCTGGTGGAACAGAACAAAGAGCACCTGGTGTTTCTGGGGCTGCTGCGCGACCCGCAAAAGCTGGCCAACTTCTACGCCATGTGCGACGTATTCTGCCTGCCCAGCCGCTCCGATTGCTTCCCCAGTGTCCAGGTGGAGGCCATTCTGAGCGGCACGCCGCTCGTGTCCACCGACATCCCCGGGGCGCGAGAGGTGGTGAAGCGCACGGGCATGGGCCTGCTGGTCAAATCGCACGATGAGCGCGCCCTGGCCGAGGGGTTGATTAAAGCTCTGGAGAACCCCCGCTGCTATGTCAAGCCTTATGAGAAGATCCGGGCGCTGTTTGACCCGGAGAAGAGCATTGACGAATACGAGGCGCTAATGCAGAAACTGGTGCGCGAGTATGGCGGCTGATAATAGACAGCGGACGATAGAGGATAGGCGGCAGATAGAGAGAACCGGGCTTAAGCCCGGTACTGGGCTTTGCCCCCTCCCCAGAGGGGGGATGGGAGAGGGGAAGGGGGAGGGGGTCACCCGGCCTCCGTATGACGAGGACAGGGTCAACCGGCTGCTGCGCAACGAGGCGGACATCGCCTTTAAGCGCCGCGTCAAGACGGTGCTGGAGTTCCTTGATCTGCAGGATGGCGATGTCGTGTTGGACGCGGGCTGTGGGCGGGGCTTTTTTCTCAACTATCTGCGCCGCATGAGCGGCTGCGATCTGACCGGGATTGAGCTGGATTTTCCGCTGTTTGAAATCGCCAGGCGGGAACTGGCCGGGTTGAACATCAAGCTGGTTAACGGCGACATCACCCATCTGCCCTTTCCCGATGCCTGTTTCAATAAAATTGTGATGTCTGAGGTGCTGGAGCATATCCCCGACGATGCGGGGGCGCTGCGGCAGGTGTATCGCGTGCTCAAGCCAGGCGGTATCCTGGCGCTCACTGTGCCCCATCAGCACTATCCCTTCTGGTGGGATCCCATTAATAAGACATTAGAGACCTTATTTCACACCCATATTGCCCGGGGCCTCTTCTCCGGCATCTGGGCCAACCATGTCCGGCTGTACACACGCGAGTCGCTGCGCCAGGTCATAGAAGGCGCGGGCTTCCGGATTGAGCAGTTGCGCCAGTTTACGCATTACTGTTTCCCGTTCCACCATAACATCGTGTATGGCTTGGGCAAGCCCCTGCTTGAAGGGGGCCACCTGCCCAGGCGCCTGGCGAATGCCGCCGACCGCTTTCGCTTTGAGGAAAATAGCGGCAGCCTGTGGAACCCGATCAACCTGGGGCTGGCGGTGTTCAATTGGATTGACCGTTACAATCGGATGGACGAGCCCCCCAACCGCACGGCCCTGATCCTGGCGGTGAAGGCGATCAAGCCGATGGAGTAGTCTGGGCAGCCCAATTAAGAGCACCTTTCAAAACCTGTGTCACCCCGGTGGGCAGGTTTTGAAGGGCGCCCTCAGTCTGAATGCGCGGGGGAGTCTGGACGTGTTAGAGGCGAGATTCTTCGCTGCGCTCAGAATGACAACAGGATGTCATGCTAAGCGGTGCTGTCATGCTGAGCGATAGCGAAGCATCTGCGATAGCGAAGCATCTGCGATAGCGAAGCATCTGCGATAGCGAAGCATCTGCGATAGCGAAGCATCTCAGGTGCCGACGGCGAGATTCTTCGCTACGCTCAGAATGACAAGGACGGCGAGATTCTTCGCTACGCTCAGAATGACAACAGGATGTTATGCTGAGCGATGATGTCATGCTGAGCGATAGCGAAGCATCTGCGATACGAAGCATCTGCGATAGCGAAGCATCTCAGGTGCCGACGACGAGATTCTTCGCTACGCTCAGAATGACAAGGACGGCGAGATTCTTCGCTGCGCTCAGAATGACAAGGACGGCGAGAGTCTTCGCTGCGCTCAGAATGACAACAGGATGTCATGCTAAGCGGTGCTGTCATGCTGAGCGATGCTGTCATGCTGAGCGATAGCGAAGCATCTGCGATAGCGAAGCATCTCAGGTGCCGACGGCGAGATTCTTCGCTACGCTCAGAATGACAAGGACGGCGAGATTCTTCGCTGCGCTCAGAATGACAACAGGATGTCATGCTGAGCGATAGCGAAGCATCTGCGATAGCGAAGCATCTGCGATAGCGAAGCATCTGCGATAGCGAAGCATCTCAGGTGCCGACGAC
>FWWM01003779.1_pt1 | contig 36792 bp, 47 predicted proteins | sample 2228351 | NCBI WGS metagenome assembly FWWM01 (sample SAMEA103939774, study PRJEB20133) | metagenome
TGATCACGCCGGTGGCGTTGGAGAAAGGGCTGCGGTTCGCCATCCGCGAAGGCGGCCACACCGTCGGCGCCGGCGCCGTAACCGAGATACTCGAATAACGCCATGCCAGCCGGGGAAAAAATCCGCATCCGCCTGAAGGCGTACGATCACCGCGTGCTCGATCAATCCACGCGGGACATCGTGGAAACGGCCAAGCGCACCGGCGCTTCGGTCGCCGGGCCAATTCCGTTGCCCACCGCGATCAACCGCTGGACGGTGCTGCGCTCGCCGCACGTGGACAAAAAATCGCGCGAGCAGTTCGAAATGCGCACGCACAAGCGCCTGATTGACATTCTCGACCCTACCCCCGACACGGTGGATGCGCTGATGAAACTTGATCTTCCGCCCGGCGTGGATGTGGAAATCAAAGCCTTTGGCGCGCACGGCGTCGCGTAAAGGAATTGCCTATGGCAGTCAACGGCATTCTCGGCATCAAGCTCGGCATGACGCAGGTCTTCGCCGCCGACGGTCAAGCCGTGCCCTGCACTGTCCTGCAGGCTGGGCCATGTGTTGTGGTGCAGAAGCGCTCGAAGGAGAAAGACGGCTACGAAGCCGTGCAGCTGGGCCTGGTGGAGTTCATCAAGCCGCAGCGGGTGAATCGGCCGATGACGGGCCACTTCAAAAAGGCTGACCTGCCGCCGATGCGCTTCCTGCGCGAAGTGCGGCTGGCGGAATCGGCCGAAGACACCAAGGTCGGCGACCGCGTCCTGGTGGATGGCTTTGCTGTGGGCGAACTCGTGGACGTCACTGGCGTCAGCAAGGGCAAAGGGTTTCAGGGCGGCGTGAAGCGTTGGCACTACCGTGGCGGCGACGCCACGCACGGCTCGATGTTTCACCGCGCGCCGGGCTCGATTGGCGCCAGCTCGTACCCTTCGCGCGTCTGGAAGGGGCAGCACTTCCCGGGTCATATGGGCAGCCAGCGCGTCACCGTGCGCAATCTCGAGGTCGTGAAAATTGAGCCGGAAGAAAACCTGCTGCTCGTGCGCGGTGCGGTGCCCGGTCCGAACGGCGGCTACATCGTGATTCGCAAGTCGAAAACAAAGCCAGCGCGCAAGGCGGGATAACGAAGATGCCGGTCGTGGACGTCTTGAATCTCGAAGGCAAGCGGATTGGCGAAGTCGAACTTGCCGACACCGTCTTTGCCGTGCGCCCGAACCCACACCTGCTGCACGAGACCGTGCGCTGGTACCTGAACTGGCAGCGCGCGGGCACGCACAAGGTCAGGGGCCGCGGCGAAGTGCGGGGCTCGGGCCGCAAGCCCTGGCGACAGAAGGGAACCGGCCGGGCGCGCGTCGGCTCGATTCGCTCGCCGTTGTGGCGCAAAGGCGGCACGGTACACGGCCCGCAGCCGCGCAGCTATCGCTACCGGCTTCCGCGCAAGGTTTTTCTTGGTGCGTTGCGCTCGGCGCTGTCCGCCAAGCTGGCTGAAGATCAGCTGACTGTGGTGGACGCGTTTGCGCTGGAGTCGCACAAGACGAAGCCTTTCCGCCAGGCGCTCGACAAGCTCAATGGCCAGGCGCGCACCACTCTGTTGGTTGAGAACGGAGGAAACCGCAACCTGGAACTGGCCAGCCGCAACCTGGCGGGTGTCAAGCTGGTGGCCCCGCAGCGGCTGCAGCCCTACGACCTGTTACGGCACGAGCGGCTTATTCTGTCGAAGGCCGCAGCCGTGAAATTGAGCTCCTCGCTGGCCCGCAGCACCTCGCAGCCGGGCACCGGTACCGGAAAAACGGCTGCCCAAGCGGGGGATCCGCCTCGCGCGAAGAAACCCGTTGCGACGAAGAGTTCGGCGCGCCGTCGCAGCGGGAAGCCCGGAGCAGAGCAGGAATAGCCCATGGCGCTCGAAATGTTCCAGATTATTCGCCGACCCGTGATTACCGAGAAAGGTCTCGGTGTAAAGGAGACGCAGCAGACCGTGGTGTTTGAAGTGGCTCCCGAGGCGACGAAAACGCAGATTAAAGAAGCCGTGCAGAAAATTTTCAACGTCAAGGTCGCTTCGGTGCGCACGGCAAATTTCCCGGGCAAGATGCGCCGGCGCGGGCTGACGGCCGGCTACCGGCGCGACTGGAAAAAGGCCTATGTCAGGCTGGCCCCGGGCGAAAAAATGATTGAATACGCGGAGAACTTGTAGCCGGTCGCGGTGGAGAAAGAACGATGGCATTGAAAAGCTTCAACCCGTACACCGCATCACGTCGCTTTCTGACCGTGCTGGACAAGCGCGAGGTCACCAAGCAGACGCCGGAAAAATCTCTCGTGGAAGCCAAAAAGCGCACTGGCGGACGAAACGGCCAGGGAGAAATCACCGCCTGGCACCGCGGTGGCGGCCACAAGCGCAAGTACCGCCGCGTGGACTTTCGTCGCGACAAGGTCGGCATTCCCGCGCGCGTCGCCGCTGTCGAATACGATCCGAACCGCTCCGCCAATCTCGCACTGCTGCATTATGCCGACGGCGAGAAACGGTACATTCTGCACCCGGTGGGCCTCGAAGTCGGCATGACGGTACAAGCTGGCGAAGGCGCAGACATTCTTCCTGGCAACGCGCTTCCGCTGCGGCTGATTCCTCCGGGGACGCAGCTGCACAACCTGGAGTTGCGTCCCGGCAAGGGCGGCCAGTTGGTGCGTGCAGCCGGGTCGGCGGCGCAGTTGCTGTCCAAGGAAGGCAACGTTGCACTGGTGAAGCTGCCGTCGGGCGAAGTCCGCAAGTTTGCGGCCGACTGCATGGCCACTATCGGACAGGTGGGCAACCTCGACCATGAAAACATCTCCTACGGCAAGGCGGGCCGCACGCGATGGCTGGGCATCCGCCCGACTGTGCGCGGCGTGGCCATGAACCCCGTGGACCATCCGCACGGCGGCGGCGAGGGCCGCGTCAAGGGAAATCACCCGCAGACGCCGTGGGGCGAGCCCACCCTGGGCGCGCGGACGCGCAAGAAAAAGCCGTCGGACCGGTTGATTGTTCAGCGGCGGAAATAGCGACAGGGAGTTTTTCGTTTCCGTCTTGGATTGAAGAGTCAGCAGAGCAGCTAGAACATAGGCCTGTAGCAAAACGCAGAACGCGGAAGGGCAAGGAAAAACCAATGAACCCGGCGCGGCGGGTCCGAGAGAGTGTGACGATGGCTGCAACCAGAACCAGACGGGCAACCTCGCGCCGGCGCTCGGCCGCGCGGAGGACAAAACCCGCAGCACGGAAGCCGCGACCCGTGGCTCAACAGCCCGCTGTGACGCTGTTTCGCGTCTGCAAGTCCGGCTGGGCGGTCGTGGTGGAAAAATCCCAGGCGGGTGTTGGCACGCGGTTTGTCTGCCCGTTCTGCCCGCAATCGCACCGCGTCCCCGGGCCGGTGCGCGGCTTCCAGAGAGTGCGCCGGGCGAAGTGGATCAAGCTGCGCCGCGTGGCGGAGTAGAACAACGATGGCACGTTCGCTGAAAAAAGGGCCGTTCGTGGACAGTCACCTGATGAAAAAGGTGGAGGGCATGAACGCGCGCAACGAAAAGAAGGTTGTGAAGACGTGGTCGCGGCGTTCGACCATTGTGCCGGAGATGATCGGCCATACCATTGCCGTGCACAACGGTAAGAAGTTCATCCCCGTGTACGTCACCGAGCAGATGGTGGGTCACAAGCTGGGCGAGTTTGCCCCCACGCGCATCTTCAAGGGACATTCGGTGAAAGTGGCGATGGAAAAAGCGGCCGGGCCGGCTCCAGCGGGCGGCGCGGCCCCGGCGACCGCGGCCCCGAAGGCATAGGCGATGGCAACAGCACCTCTGGCAACCACGGCACTTACCGCGCAGGCGCTGGCCCGTTACGTGCGCGTCTCGCCGCAGAAAGCCCGGCTGGTGGTGGACCTGATTCGCGGCCGGCGCGCTGAAGAGGCGCTGCAAATTCTTCGCTTCACCCGCAAGCGGGTCGCGCGCGACATTGAAAAAGTCCTGCGCAGCGCCATCGCCAACGCCGAACGCAAGGCCGAAGACGCCGGCGAGCCCGTGGACGTGGATCAGCTCTACGTGGCACGGTGTTACGTGAACGAAGGCCCGCGCTGGAAGCGCATCCGGCCGGCGCCGATGGGTCGCGCCTACCGCTATCAGCGACGCACCAGCCATATCTTCGTCGCCGTCGCCGAGCGCGAACGCGCGGCGCAGCAGCGCGCCGAAATCGCCGCCGCTGAAGCTGCTCAGACGAGAGGCGTGAAGGGCGCGGTCAAGAAAGTGCGCAAGCGCATGCAGCAGCAGAAACGCAAACGCTCGGCACCGGCCAAGAAGCAGAACAAGAAGAAGTAGGAGGCAAGCGTGGGGCAGAAAACGCATCCTTACGGGTTCCGGCTCGGTTACAACAAGACCTGGCGCTCGCGCTGGTTTGCCGGGCGGGACTACGCCGACCTGCTCCACGAAGACCTGCGCCTGCGCGAGCAGTTGAAATCGCGCCTGCGCTCGGCCGGTGTCAGCTGGATTGACATCGAGCGCGCCGCCAACAAGCTGGTCATCCGCATCGCCACTGCGCGCCCGGGGATCATCATCGGGCGGAAAGGCTCGGAGATTGACAAGCTGAAGAACGAAGTGCAGTCGCGCACCCGGCGCGAAGTGCACATTGACATTCAGGAAGTGCACCGGCCAGAACTGGATGCGCAACTGGTGGCCGAATCCATCGCCCTGCAGCTCGAGAAGCGCGTGGCCTTCCGCCGTGCGATGCGCAAGGCGGTGGACTCAGCGCTGCGCTTCGGCTGCAAGGGCATCAAGGTGCGCGTGGCCGGGCGGCTGAATGGCGCCGAAATCGCCCGCAAGGAATGGTACCTGCAGGGCCGGTTGCCGCTGCAGACGCTGCGCGCCGACATTGATTTCGGCTTCGCGCAGGCGTACACGACCTACGGCGTCATCGGCGTGAAATGCTGGATCTTTCAAGGCGAAAACATTCCCGAGCGCGCCACGCGCGGCCGGCGCGAAGATGAGCCCGGCGCCACGCTGATGCCCGCGTCATGAGTTTTGCCGGCGAAACGGCTCTGAGGACCTCGTCATGTTGATGCCGAAAAAAGTGAAGTACCGCAAGCAGCAGCGCGGCCGGCGGAGAGGCAAGGCCTGGCGCGGCAGCTCGCTGGCGTTTGGCGAGTACGGCCTGAAGGCGCTCGAGGCCGCATGGATTACCGACCGGCAGATTGAAGCTGCGCGCGTGGCCATCACCCGGTTTATCAAGCGCGGCGGGAAGCTGTGGATTCGCATCTTTCCGGACAAGCCGTTCACGAAGAAGCCGGCCGAAACCCGTATGGGCAAAGGTAAGGGCGCTCCCGAGCGCTGGGTTGCGGTCGTCAAGCCCGGCCGGGTTCTGTTCGAGATGGCCGGGGTGGACCTGGCCACCGCCACCGAAGCGATGAACCTGGCGGCGCAGAAGCTGCCCATCGTGACGAAATTCGTCAGCCGTGCGGAGGAGCTCTGATGCCCCGGCGTGTGGAAAAACTGCGCGAACTGAAACCCGAGGAGCTGGCTGTGCAGGAGCGCGAGCTGTACGAACAGATTTTCCGTCTGCGCTTCCAGCTGGTCAGCGGCCAGGCGGAAAGTTTGAAAAAGCTGCGCGAGGCGCGGAAAGACCTGGCGCGCATCAAGACGCTGCTGCGCGAGCGCGAGCTGGCGGCGGAACGGGAGAAGAAGCCGAATGTCTGAGCAGACGCGAACCGCGGCAGCGCCGGCGCGCCGCCCGCGGCAGTCGAAAATTGGCGTGGTCACCAGCGCGAAGATGCAAAAGACCATCGTGGTGAAGGTCACGCGGACCGCTCGGCACCCGCTCTACGGCCGCTACATCCGCGTGCACAAGAAGTTCTACGCGCACGACGAGCACGGCGAGGCCCGCGCCGGCGACACCGTGCGCATCGTTGAAACCCGGCCGCTGTCGAAGCTGAAGCGCTGGCGGCTGGCCGAAATTCTTTCCCGCTCGTCGCGGGTAATCTGAGCGGAACGCGGTGGGCGGAGGACAGCGATCATGATCGGAATGCGAACCTGGCTGACCGTGGCAGACAATTCCGGCGCACGCCGACTGATGTGCATTCTGCCGCTCGGCGGCGACGTCGGCGCCAGGGCCGGCTTGGGCGACGTGGTCACCGCGTCGGTTAAGGAAGCCGCGCCCGACAGCCAGATCAAGCAGGGCAAAGTGGTTCGCGCGGTGGTTGTGCGCACACGGAAAGAGCACCGGCGGCGCGACGGCACTTACATTCGGTTTGACGACAACGCCGCCGTACTGATTAACGATGCCGGGGAGCCGCTCGGGACGCGCGTGTTCGGCCCGGTGGCGCGCGAGCTGCGCGAAAAGAAGTTTTCGAAAATTGTCTCGCTGGCTCCGGAAGTGTGGTAGCGATGAGCAACGAAACAATTCGGCAAAACGTCAGCGTCCGCAAGAACGATCAGGTGCGGGTGATGACCGGCCGCGACGCCGGCAAAACCGGCCGCGTGCTTTCAGTGGACCCGGTGCGCCGCAAGGTGACTGTCGAACATGCGAACATGATCAAGCGGCATACCCGGCCGAACCCGGCCAAGAACATCAAGGGTGGTATCGTCGAGCGCGAGGCGCCGATGGACATCTCCAACGTGATGGTCGTCTGCCCAGGCTGCGGCAAGCATACGCGCGTGGCGCGCCACGTGGAATGGGGCACGGTGAAAGTGACGCTGGCCGACGGCAGCGAGGCCGAGCGCAAGAAAATCGTAGCACGCTTCCGCGCCTGCAAGCGCTGCGGCGCGACGCTCGATCGATAGTTTTCGAAGGAATGGGAAGCTGCGATGATCAGCCGACTGCATGAACGCTATCGCACGGAAGTGATTCCGGCGCTGATGAAGCGTTTCAACTATACGAATCGCATGGCCGTACCGCGGGTGACCAAGATTACCGTGAACATCGGCCTGGGCGAAGCGAGCCAGAACATCAAGCTGCTCGACGTGGCCGTGCAGGAACTGGGGCAGATTACCGGCCAGAAGCCAATCATCACCCGGGCGAAGAAGTCGATCGCAAACTTCAAAATCCGCAAGGGTATGCCCATCGGCTGCTGCGTCACCCTGCGCGGCGATCGCATGTTCGAATTTCTCGACCGGCTATGCAATATCGTGCTACCGCGCGTGCGCGACTTTAAGGGCCTGCCGCAGAGCTCGTTTGACGGCCGCGGCAATTACACCCTGGGGCTGAAGGACCAGCTCGTGTTCCCGGAAATTGATTACACGCGCGTGGACAAGATCAAGGGCATGAACGTGACGATTACGACCAACGCGCGCAGCGATGAAGAGGGCCGCGAGCTGCTCAAGCTGCTCGGCGTGCCCCTGCGCGGCTGAAGCTCGCGCATGACCTTGCTAAGGACTTGAGGAGAGCCGAATGGGTCGCACCGCACAATTTGCCAAGATGGAAAAAAAGCCGAAATTCAAGGTGCGCTGGCGCAACCGCTGCCGGTTGTGCGGCCGCCCGCGCGGATTCATCCGCAAGTTCCAGTTGTGCCGCATCTGTTTTCGCGGCCTGGCCCTGCGCGGAGAAATCCCCGGCGTGGTGAAAGCGAGCTGGTGAGCAAGGAGCCGGACGAATGCAGACTGATCCCATTGCCGACATGCTGACCCGGATTCGCAACGCCACGCGCGCGCGGCTGCCGCGGGTGGAAATTCCCGCCTCGAAAATGAAAGTCGAGTTGGCCCGCATTCTGAAAGAAGAGGGCTACATCGCCACCTACAAGCTGGTGGACGAAGGCAAGCCGCGCAAAACGCTGCGGGTGTTCCTGAAATACACGCCCGACCGGCGCAGCGTGATCACCGCGCTCCGGCGTATCTCGAAGCCCGGTCGGCGCGTTTACGTCGGCAAATCCGACATCCGCCCGGTAGTCGGTGGCATGGGCGTCAGCATTCTGACCACACCGCGCGGGTTGATGACCGGCCGCGCGGCGCGCAAAGCTGGCGTAGGCGGCGAAGTGATTTGTGAGGTCTGGTAGGAGGAGATTATGTCGCCCATTGGACGAAAACCGATCCCCGTGCCGCAGGCGGTCAAGATCGAGCTGCGCGGCGGGGCCGTCGAAGTGCAGGGCCCCAAGGGCAAGCTGGCGGTCCCGGTGCCGCGCGGCGTGACCTTCGAAAAGAAAGACGGCGCGCTGATCGCTGTCCGGCAGAGCGATGAATTCAAGGCCTTCCACGGCCTGGCCCGCGCGCTGGTGGCGAATGCCGTCCGCGGCGTGACCGAAGGGTTCAAGAAAGAGCTGGACATCGTCGGCGTTGGCTACCGCGCCGAAGTGAAAGGGAAGTCGCTGGTGCTCAGCCTGGGCTATTCGCATCCAGTGATCTTTCCGATTCCCGAGGGGGTGCAGATCGCCGTGGAGAAGAACACGCACTTGATTGTTTCCGGCGCGAACAAGGCACTGGTCGGCCAGGTAGCGGCTGACCTCCGCGCGCTGCGCCCGCCGGACCCGTATAAGCAGAAGGGCATCCGGCTCACGGGCGAGCGGCTGAAGAAGAAAGCGGGCAAGGCAGGCCTGAAGGCCGGCGCATAGACCCGAGAGGAGCGTGGCAGTGGCAAATGTCCCGATTCGAAAAATTTCTCGCAACACGCACCGGCTGCGCATTCATCGCCGTGTGCGCCAGCGCGTGGCGGGCACCGGCGAGCGCCCGCGGCTGGCGGTGTACCGCTCGCTGAAGCACATCTACGCGCAGGTGATTGACGACCGTACCGGACGCACGCTGATTTCGGCGTCCACGCTCGATAAGCAGATTCGCCAGCAGGTGCGCAATGGCGGCAACGTGGCCGCCGCGAAGGTTGTCGGCAGAGCCATCGCCGAACGCGCCCGCGCCGCCGGCATTGAAAAGGTGGTCTTCGACCGGGGCGGATACAAATACCACGGCCGCGTGCAGGCTTTGGCCGAAGCCGCCCGGGAAGCGGGGTTGAAGTTTTAGTTATGCCGAAAAACATTCTCAAAGAGACGCTCTCGGTCCGGCGCCATCTCGAAGTCAACCCCGGCGACCTGAAAGACCAGGTCGTTTCCATCAATCGCGTCACCAAAGTTGTCAAGGGCGGCAAGAATTTGAGCTTTACTGCGCTGGTCGTCGTCGGCGACGGCAACGGCCACGCCGGCTTCGGCATGGGCAAAGCGCGCGAAGTGCCTATGGCCATCCGCAAAGCGGTCGAGCAGGCCAAGAAGAACTTGCTGAAGCTGAACCTGAAGGGCACAACGGTGCCGCATCAGGTCGTGGGCCGTTACGGCTCCGGCCAGGTCCTGCTCAAGCCGGCGCCCGAAGGCACCGGCATCATCGCCGGCGGCCCGGTGCGCGCGGTGATGGAGGTGGCCGGGATCCAGAATGTGCTGACGAAGTGCATCGGTACGTCGAACCCGCACAACGTCATCAAGGCCACCTTTGACGCGCTGCTGAAGTTGAAAGACCCCTTGCAAGTGGCCGAACTGCGCGGAAAGCAGGCCGAGGAACTGAGCGCCTGAAATGACTGCTAAGAAAAAATCCGGCACGGTGCGCATCCGCTGGGTGCGCAGTTTTATCGGCTGTCCGCAGGACATGCGGCAGACGATTCGCGGGCTGGGTTTCCGCCGGATGCAGCAGGTCGTCGAACGGCCGGACACGCCCGCCATCCGCGGGATGATTCACAAGGTGCGTCATCTGGTTGAGGTGGAATCGTGAACCTGCATGAACTCCGGCCGCCGCGCGGCTCGCGCCGACGCCGAGTGCGCGTCGGCCGCGGCATCGGCTCGAAGCTCGGCAAGACAGCCGGGCGCGGCAACAAGGGACAGAAATCCCGCACCGGCTATTCGCGCCGGATGGGTTTTGAAGGCGGACAGATGCCGCTGCACCGCCGGCTGCCCAAGCGCGGTTTTCACAATCCGTTCGGCGGCGAATTCGCAGTGGTCAATGTGGAGTTGCTGAACACATTTGCGGCGGGCGAAACGGTCACGCCGGAGGCGCTGCGTGCGCGGGGGCTGGTACGCAAGTCGCGCTTACCGGTCAAAGTTCTGGGCAATGGAGAACTGAAAACCGCGCTCACGGTTCAGGCGCATGCCTTCAGCCGCTCGGCGCAGGATAAAATCGCGCGCGCCGGCGGCAAAGCCGAAGTGTTGCCGTAACGCAGGAGAGCAGGGCAAGGTAATGAAGCGGTTTTTCGAAGCGTTTCAGAACATCTTCCGCATCCCGGACTTGCGCAAGCGTGTGCTGTTCACGCTGGCACTGCTCGGGGTGTACCGCGTGGGCGCGTTCATACCCACGCCGGGGATCAACACCGAACTGCTGCGGAATATTTTCCAGCGGTTACAAGCGGAAGGCTCGGTGCTGGGAATCGTCAATCTGTTCAGCGGCGGCAACTTCGGCAACATGACCATTTTCGCCCTGGGCATCATGCCCTACATCACCGCCTCGATTATTTTGCAGTTGATGACCGTGGTCTGGCCCTACCTCGAGCAGTTGCAGAAGGAAGGCGAGCTCGGCCGGCGCAAGATTACTCAGTATACGCGCTACCTGACCGTGGTGCTCAGCCTGATTCAGTCGTTCGGCATCGCGCGCATTCTGATGCAGCAGAACATCGAGCAACAGGGCTTGGTGCTGAACCCCGGCTGGGGTTTCACGCTGATGACCATGCTCACGCTGACTACCGGCACCGCGTTCATCATGTGGCTCGGCGAGCAGATTTCCGAACGCGGCATCGGCAACGGCATGTCGCTGATCATCTTCGCCGGCATCGTGGTGGGTTTGCCGGGGGCGATTACCGACCTGACCGACAAGTTTGTCAACCGCGCCTGGGGCGCGTTTACGCCCATTGCCATGGGGGCGCTGCTGGCAATGATGATTGCGGTGGTCGCGTTTATCGTGCTGGTCGAAGGCGGCCAGCGGCGCATCCCGGTCCAGTACGCGAAGCGCGTGGTCGGCCGGCGCGTGATGGGCGGCCAGATGACTTATCTGCCGCTGCGGGTGAATTCTGGGGGCGTAATTCCGCCGATTTTTGCCAGCTCGTTGCTCACCTTCCCGGGCACGATTGCGCTGATGTTCGGCGCGCAGTTCGCGGCACTGCAAGAATTCTCGCGCATGTTCAGCAACGGTGAAGTGCTGTACATGGCCGTGTACGCCACACTGATTATTTTCTTCGCGTTTTTCTACGTGGGCATCGTGTTTAACCCCACCGAGCTGGCCGACAATATGCGCAAGTACGGTGGTTTTATTCCAGGCATCCGGCCCGGGCGGCACACCTCGGAGCACATCAACCGCATCCTGACGCGGCTCACGTTCGTCGGCGGGTGCTACCTGGCACTGGTTTGCCTGATCCCGGAATGGATGCTGTTCGGCGTGAAGTTGCATCATTTGCCGGTATGGCTCGGCGGGGCGTGGTTTGACCAGGCGATGCCCGACTGGGTGCTGAACGGGTTGAACGTGCAGTTTTATTTCGGAGGCACTTCGCTGCTGATCGTGGTCGGTGTGGCCATGGACACGGTGCAGCAGGTGGAAGCGCAGCTCGTGATGCGGCATTACGAGGGCTTTGTCAAGAAAAGCCGCTTGCGGGGCCGGCGTGGCTAGCGCGGCGGCGATGGCCCGTCAGGCTCCCAAGCGTGCGGTGATTTTCCTGGGCCCACCCGGAGCAGGCAAGGGCACGCAGGCGAAACAGGTGGCGGAGCACTACACTATCCCACACCTCTCGACCGGCGATATGTTCCGCGACCACGTGAGCCGCGGCACCGAGCTCGGCCAGCGCGCCAAGCCCATCATGGAGCGCGGCGAGCTGGTGCCCGACGATATCGTCTTGGGTATGGTTGAAGAGCGCATTGCGCGGCCCGATTGCAGCGAGGGGTTCATCTTTGACGGGTTTCCGCGCACGCTGCCGCAGGCCGAGGCGCTCGACCGGTTGCTCGAGGTCCACGGCTTCGGCAAGCCGCTGGTGGTGCACGTGACCGCCGATGAAGAACAACTGCTCCGTCGGTTGACTGGCCGCCGCACCTGCAAAATCTGCGGAGCGATTTATAATATTTATGACCGCCCGCCGAAGGTGCTTGGCCGCTGCGACAACGACGGTGGCGAGCTGGTGCAGCGCCCTGACGACCGCGAAGAGGTCATCCGCAAGCGCCTGGCCGCCTATGACCGGCAGACGCGCCCGCTGGTGGATTACTACCGCAGCCGCGGCGTGCTCGCGGATGTGGACGGCTCGGCGGATGTGGACACGGTGAAACGGCAGGTGCTGGACATCGTCGAGCAGGCGGCCTGAAGCCATGATCGTGCTGAAGTCCGCCGCTGAGCTGGAAAAGATGCACCGCGCCGGGCTGATCGTCTGGGACGTGCTGAACAGCTTGCGGCAGATGGTCGCGCCCGGCGTGAGCACGCTGGACCTGGAAAAATTCGCCGAGCGGCGGACTGCGGAGCACGGCGTCCGCGCGGCATTCAAGGGCTACCGCGGGTTTCCGTGCACGCTGTGCACTTCGGTGAACAACGAAGTTGTGCACGGGATTCCGTCGGCGCGACGCAAGCTGCGCGAAGGCGACGTCGTTTCGATAGACTATGGTGTCGAGTTGGACGGCTACTTCGGTGACGCCGCGGTGACGATCCCGGTGGGCCGGATTGCGCCGGAGGTCGAAAAATTGCTCGCGGCCACCCGTGATGCGCTCGACCGCGCGATTGAAAAGATGCGGCCCGGCAACCGCCTGAGCGATATCGGCGCTGCCGTGCAGGCCACCGTCGAGCCGCTGGGTTTTTCCGTGGTGCGCGAGTTCGTCGGCCACGGCATCGGCACCAAGATGCACGAAGAGCCGCAACTTCCGAACTATGGCCCGCCAGGCAAAGGGCCGCGGCTCGAGCCGGGCATGGTGCTGGCCATCGAGCCGATGGTCAACGCGGGCCGTCCGGAAGTGCGCCTGCTCGAAGACGATTGGACGGCGGTCACCGCCGACGGCAGTTATTCGGCTCATTTCGAGCACACCGTCGCCGTCACCCAGAACGGGCCCTGGATTCTGACGCGGCCGAAGGATGTGACTGGGCCGTCCTGGTAGCTGCGGCACGGGTCGGTTCGAAGCAAGGAGTTCATGGCAAAGAAGCATCGAGACCAGAAGAAAGCCAGTGACAGCAGCAACCGGAAAGAAGACGCCATTGAGGTGATGGCGACAGTCATCGAGCCGCTGCCCAATGCGATGTTCCGGGTAGAGCTGGAAAACAAGCATCAGGTGCTGGCACATATCTCCGGCAAGATGCGCAAGAACTTCATCCGCATCCTGCCGGGCGACCGCGTGGCGGTCGAGCTTTCGCCCTACGATCTGACGCGCGGACGCATCGTGTACCGCTACAAGTAACCGCACCGCACCAGGCGGAGGGCTTGCTGGGCGGGGCGCGACATCGGAGACGTTGATGAAAGTACGTTCGTCGGTAAAGAAAATTTGTGACAAGTGCAGAGTCATCTACCGGCGCGGTGTGGTGCGGGTGATCTGTCCGAATCCCAAGCACAAGCAGCGCCAGGGATAGCATTCGAGTGGTGGTTTCGCCCCACCAGCGGGGGAATGAGAGCAGCGGCGTTACGCCGCTAAGAGGCTGACCGGAGCAGAGGAGAACGAAATGGCACGCATCGCCGGAGTGGACCTTCCGCCCCAGAAGCGCCTGTGGATCGGCCTGACGGCTATCTACGGTATCGGGCAGTCTCGCGCCCGTGCCGTGTGCGCCCAGGCGGAAGTGGAGCCCACGAAGAAAATAAAGGACCTGACCGAAGACGAAATCACTCGCCTGCGGCAGGTGATCGAAAGCGAGGGCCGCATCGAAGGCGACCTGCGCAAAGAGATTCAGATGAACATTCGCCGGCTGATCGACATTCAGGCGTATCGCGGCATTCGACACCGGCGCAACCTGCCGGTGCGTGGCCAGCGCACACACACCAACGCGCGCACGCGCAAGGGCCCGCGGCGCGCCGCCATCGCCGGCAAGAAAAAGGCCCTGGCTAAGAAATAGCGATTCTTCGCTTCGGAGAAGACTTTGGCAAAACAACCCGACGCCGCTGCGGCTGCGCCGGCACCGGCCAAGCCAAGCAAGCGGAAGAAAGAGTTCAAGAAGAAGCGCGAAAAGCGCGTAGTGCCCTCGGGCATCGTGTTCATCAACGCCACCTTCAACAATACGATGGTCACGATTACCGACCCCGAAGGCCGCACCGTCTGCTGGTCCTCGGCCGGCGCGATTGGCTTCAAAGGCTCGCGCAAGGGCACGCCCTACGCCGCGCAGCAGGCTTCGCTGGCGGCCGGCGCGGTGGCGCGCGACCAGTTCGGTATGAAGTCAGTGGAGGTGCGCGTCAAGGGTCCCGGGTCGGGCCGCGAATCGGCGGTGCGCGCGCTGGCTTCGGCCGGGTTGCATATCACTAGCATCAAAGACGTGACGCCGATCCCGCACAACGGCTGCCGGCCGCCCAAGCGCCGGCGCGTGTAGCGGGGCCGCGTTTGGGAAGCGACGGAGAAGGAGAGACACATTGGCACGACACCGTGAAGCGGTCTGCCGCCTGTGCCGCCGGGAGGGCATGAAGCTCTTCCTGAAGGGCCTGCGGTGTTTTACCGAAAAGTGCGCCATCGAGAAGCGCAACTTTATCCCCGGCCAGCACGGCCAGCGGCGCCGGGCAAAGATGGTTGGCTACGGCATCCAGTTGCGCGAAAAGCAGAAGACCAAGCGCACCTACGGGCTGCTCGAGCGGCAGTTCCGGAACTATTTCAAGAAAGCCGTGCGCATGAAAGGCCCGACGGGCGAGAACCTGATCGTGATGCTCGAGCGGCGGCTGGATAACACCGTTTATCGTGCCGGGCTGGCCAGCTCACGGGCACAAGCGCGGCAGTTCGTCCTGCACGGACACGTGCGGGTGAACGGCCGCAAAGTCAACATCCCGTCCTATCTGGTCAGTGTGGGCGAGGAAATCACCCTGAAAGACAAGATGCGGCAGAACGTCATGGTGCTGGAGGCGCGCAACATCGCCCAGTCGCAGGCCCTGGCCCCGTGGCTCGATATTGACCGTGAGAACGCCAAGGTGCGCGTCATCTCGCTGCCCAAGCGCGAATACGTGCAGACGCCGCCGATTACCGAGCAGCTCATCGTCGAGCTGTACTCGAAGTAAGCTCACAGGAGTTTCATTTCATCGCAGCCCCGCCGTGCGCGGGGAGGAAGGATTCGCCACGATGTGGAAAGGTTTTCAGAAGCCCAAGCGGATGGCAGCCGAACTCGGCTCGCTGACCGATCGGTACGGAAAATTTTCCGCGCAGCCCTTTGAACGTGGCTGGGGCACCACCGTCGGAAACGCCCTGCGGCGCGCTCTGCTCAGCTCCATTGAAGGCGCGGCGATCACCGCCGTCAAGATCGAAGGCGCGCTGCACGAGTTTTCGCCCATCCCGGGCGTGGTCGAAGATGCCACCGACATCATCCTCAACCTCAAACAGGTGCCGCTCAAGTTGAACGTGGATCAGCCGAAAACGATCTACCTGAACGTCGAGCAGCCTGGGGTGGTGACTTCGGCGATGATCGAAGAAGACGCTGACTTCGCCGTGCTCGACAAGAACGTGTACATCGCTACGGTCAGCGAGGGCGGCAAGCTGCAGATGGAGATGCGCGTGAAGAACGGCCGCGGCTATGTAGGCGCCGACCGCAACTTCGACGAGGACTTGCCCATCGGCTACATCCCGGTGGACTCGGTACACTCGCCGGTACGCAAAGTGAACTACGCGGTGGAGGCGGCCCGCCTCGGCCAGATGACTGATTACGAAAAGTTGAACCTGGAAGTCTGGACCAACGGCGCCATCACCCCGCAGGATGCCATCGGCCTGGCCGCCAAGCTCGTAAAGGACCACATGAGCATTTTCATCAATTTCGAAGAGCAGCCGGAATTGCCGGAGGATATCGTCGAGGCCTATCCGGATCCACGGCTCGAGCACTTGGACCGCTCCGTCGAGGAACTGGAGCTTTCCGTGCGCTCCTACAACTGCCTGAAGAACGCCAACATTCAGACCATCCGCGAACTGGTGCAGCGCAGCGAAAACGAAATGCTCAAGACGAAAAACTTCGGCCGGAAATCACTGAACGAAATCAAAGAGATTCTGCACCGGATGGGTCTGAGCCTGGGCATGAAGTTCGATGAGCACGGCCGGATTATCTGGCCGCCGCTGCCCAGCCAGACGGCTCCGCCGGAGGAACCCCCGGCTCTGTAGTCCGAGGACACAATTATGCGACACCGGAAAGCCGGATACAAGCTGGGACGCAACCCAGCGCATCGCCGCGCCACCCTGCGCAACTTGGTGACCAACGTCATTCTGCGCGAGCGTGTGAAAACCACCGTGGCCCGTGCCAAGGCGGCGCGGCCGCTGGTCGAGCGCATGATTACGCTCGGCAAGCGCGATACGCTGCACACTCGCCGGAAAGCTTCCGCGTTCCTGATGACCAACGAGGCCACACGAAAACTGTTCGGCATCCTCGCGCCGCGCTTCTCCGACCGCACCGGCGGCTACACCCGCCTGGTACGCGCCGGCTGGCGCATCAGCGACGGCGCCGAACTGGCCATCTTGGAACTGGTTGGCTCGGAATTGCAGAAGAAAGAGAAGAAGGACAAGAAGCCCCGCAAAGCAGTAGAACCCGAAGAGTCGAAGCGGGAGTCCGCGGAACCCTAATCAACGCCGGATCACCACGGCCTGCTCAAAACATTCGGGCCCCGGAGAGGTAATCTCCGGGGCCTTCGCGCAAATGAGGTGCTGAAAATCTATCAGCAATTGGGTGCCTGAAGTCTGTACTAGGCGCCACGGCGGTCGCGGCCACTGCGGCGGTCAGACTGGCGCCGTTCCGCGCCGGTCCAGCGTCCGATGCCCTTGCGGCGTTCGGCCTTGCGGCGGTCGCCGCCGCGACGATAATCCTCAGCACGTCCCCAGCGAGTCGGTTCGCCGCACCTCGCGCAGTGCCGTTCCAGCATGCCCACGTCTGCTAGGTCGCGTTCATTTGGCGCCAGTGAACCGGCGGCGCGGCTGCCACAGTGGGTGCAGAGGATCACATCGGTCATCTTCGGATTCCCCCAAATTCGCAATCCTGCCTGAGGTCGTGCTGCCTGCTTTCTACCGCGTTCGCTAGTTTGCAGCAAGCGAATTCTGCATCACGGTTCGGGCGCAGGCGCATCAAGCCCGAGCCAGCTTACATAGATGGCGCGCTGCAGCGGCGTGGGATTCTTCACCGGCTTCAGCACAAACGTGGCATAGGGGTTAGAGCGAAGCGTCACAGGAATCGTTCTCTTCTGTCCCCAGCGAACAACCGTAAGATCGACGGAATCGCCGGGCATTTTCTGTGCCAGGATTTCCGTCAGCTTGCTGAACTCGAGCTGTTCTTCGCCGATGCCGAGGATGATGTCGCCGCGGTCGAGCCCCGCTGCTTCGGCGGGCCCGCCCGGGATGACGCTGACCACGTGCGTCCAGCCTTCGCGGCTGCCCTGCAGCCCAGCGCCCAACCAGGGCTGTTCGGGTTGCTGCTGCCGCTCGACCTGTATCCCTGCGAAGGCGAAATAATGCTCGTAGGGCAGCGGCTCTTTACCGGTGATGTAGCGCCGAAAAAATTCACTCATGTCGCGGCCTGCCACTTCGCTGGCCGCCCGGACAGCGTCGTCTGGAGTGAAGCCCGGCTTCGGCAGAGCGTGGCGTTCGTACAGCAGCCGCATCCAGTCGTCCAGCGAGCGGCGGTTTTGCGTGGCCTGACGGATCGCGAAGTCGAGCAGGTGGCCGACCACCTGTCCGGCGTCGTAGTAGGAATAGCTCGTGTTACGCAGGTTGGTGTCGTTCGGCGGGCTGTTCTGCAACCAGGTGTCCCAGCTCGTCTCGGCGATGCTACGGTGCCGCCGGCCGGGGCGTTGCTCGAAATCGGTAATCAATTCCGCAATCGAGGCCAGATACTGCTCCGGCGTGTATAGCCCGGCGCGCGCCATGGCCAGTTGGCCGTAGTAGCTGGTCAGTCCTTCGCTGATCCACAGCGACGGCGTGTGCGCCTCGCGAGAATAATCGAAAGGCCCCAGCGGCAGCGGCCGGATGCGCTTCACGTTCCAGGCGTGATAGAACTCGTGCGCGGTGATGAATAGTTTTGACTGGTACTCGCTGCCCAGCCGTCCGGCGTTGCCTTCTGCTTCCCAGGTGGTCGAAAAATTGATTTGCGTCGAGTTCAAATGCTCGAGTCCGCCGCCCGTGCCCGGCCAGATGTGAACGATGAACCAGTAGTCGCGAAACGGCGCGCGCCCGCCAAACATCCCCACCACGGTCTCAACAATCTTGCGCGTGTCCGCGGCGAACTCCGTGAAGTCCTTTCTGCCGACAATGTCGTGAACGGCGAGGTGATAGCTTGTGCCCGCCACATCGAACGTCTGCTCGGCCCAGTCGGAGATTTCAATCGGTGAATCAATGAACCAGTCGTAGTCTTCGGCGGCGAACCGGTTTTCCCCAATGCGCCTCATCGCCGTGGCCACCCGCCAGCCTTTGGGCACGGCAAGGGTCAGTTCGATGGGCCGCTGCTTTCCGCCGACCAGATACATCCAAGTCGGCGGACCGGAGATGAAGGCATGCTGGTCGTTATACTGCATCCAGTTGTTGGCCAGCGTGTTGCCATAAACCTTGTAGCGCACGGACACGGTTTGCGCGCCGGCGAGTTCCACGCGCCAGGTCTGTTTGTCGGTCTTGCGCCACACCAGCGCGCTGCCTTCTGCATTTGAAGCGGAAAACTCCTGCACCATCTTGGCGTAGTCGTTAATGCGGTACGACCCGGGCGCCCACGCCGGCATAGCGAATTCCGCCGCGTCGCCGCGCAGGCCTTCGGCATGGAGCGTAACCTCCAGCAGGTGCGTGTTCGGCGCCGCGAAGCTCAGTTCGTACCGCACCGGTGACGCCGGGCTCTGGGCTGTGCCCAGCAAGCCTGCCAGCAGAAGACATATCGGCAGCAGAACAGCAGCACTGCATCGCATGTGGCGCATACTCATCTCCTGCGAATGTGATCTCCAAACTCGGTATCGCGCAGCGGCATCCTTCTGCGTCTAGCGCCGCCGCTTCCACCACAAAAAGCCCAAAGCGGCAGCGCCGGCAGCAGTGTCCAGTGCCACGTCGACTAACGACGCGCCGCGCATGGCGACAAACGATTGGTGAAACTCATCTGCTGCCGCATAGCCAGCCACAACGAGCATCGTGTACCACACCCAGTGCGCACGCCATCCCTGCCGGCCGCTGCACAAGCCGCGAAAGATCAACAGCGCGAATAGGAAGTACTCCGCGAAGTGTCCGCCCTTGCGAATTGCAAAGTGTATCTGTTCCAGGGCTTGCGGTGAAGCATCGGGCAGCAGCCAGCGTAGGAAGGGCAACAGGAACCGCGAAGTGGACTGCGCGGTAAAATTTTCGGTGGAGAAAAACCAGATCAGCACGGCCCAGGCGATTGCAGGAGCCCAATCGAGCAGCCATCGCATCTGCCGGGCGCGCTCCTTCGGCTATTCGAGCTGGTAGTTTGGCGCCTCGCGCGTGATGATGACGTCGTGCACATGGCTTTCGCGCAACCCCGCCGTGCTGATACGCACAAACTGCGCGCGCTCCTGCAGCTCGGTGATATTCGCGACGCCCACATACCCCATACCGCTGCGCAACCCGCCCACGAGCTGTTCGACCAGCGCGGCCAGCGAGCCTTTGTACGGCACACGCCCTTCGACGCCTTCCGGGACCGACTTGCCGCGTTCGGCCCCTTCCTGCGCGTAACGGTCGGCCGAGCCGGCTTCCATGGCCCCCAGCGAGCCCATACCGCGATAGGACTTGAACGTGCGACCCTGATAGAGAATCGTTTCGCCCGGGGATTCCTCGGTTCCGGCAAAGAGGCTGCCGATCATCACCACAGACGCTCCGGCGGCAATGGCCTTGGTGATGTCGCCGGAAAATTTGACGCCACCGTCGGCAATGACCGGCACTCCGGTCCCTTTCGCCGCGCGCGCCGCTTCGAGAATAGCCGTGATCTGTGGCACGCCCGCGCCGGTCACCACGCGTGTTGTACAGATCGAGCCCGGGCCGATGCCCACTTTTAATCCATCTATGCCCAGCGCAATTAAGTCTTTCGCTCCTTCGAACGTGCCAACATTGCCGGCCACCAGTTGCATCTCCGGAAGCTTGTTGCGCACGGTGCGAATGGCCTCCATCACGCGCGTCGAATGGCCGTGTGCGGTGTCAATCGCCACTACGTCCACCTGCTTGCGGGCCAGCTCCTGTGCACGTTCCAGAAAATCGCCCGTGGCGCCGATGGCCGCGCCGACGCGCAGCCTGCCATGCTCGTCTTTGGCCGCGTTGGGGTAATCGAGTTTCTTCTGAATGTCCTTGACCGTAATCAATCCCTTCAGGTTGAAGTCCTTGTCCACCACGAGCAGCTTCTCAATGCGATGCCTTTGCAGCATGTGCTCGGCTTCTTCGAGGGTAGTTCCCACCGGCACCGTGACCAGGTTCTCTTTGGTCATCAGGTTGCGCACCGGCTGGCGCAGGTTTTTTTCAAAGCGCAGGTCGCGGTTGGTCAGGATGCCCACCAGTCTCGAACCTTCGGTCACTGGCAGACCGGAGATCTTATACTTGCTCATGATTTCGAGCGCCTGCTCGACCGTCATTCCCGGCGAAATCGTCACCGGATCCACGATCATGCCGCTTTCCGAGCGCTTGACTCTGTCTACTTCTTCGGCCTGCCGCGCGATCGGCATGTTGCGGTGGATGAACCCGATGCCTCCCTGCCGCGCCAGCGCAATCGCCAGCCGCGATTCGGTCACCGTATCCATGGCCGCGGAAGTAATGGGGATATTCAGTGCGATGTTGCGCGTCAGGCAGGTGCGCGTGTCCACCTGCGTGGGCAGCACCGCTGATTTGCCCGGCAGCAGCAGCACGTCGTCGAAGGTCAAGGCTTCCGGGATGGTACCGTCTCTCATCGGTTCCCCTTTGTGGGCGGCTGCGACGGGCCCAAAAACATCGCGGGCCGACCCGCTGGCCGGCCCGTCGAGAAAAACAGCCCCTTGTGCGCCGCCGCATTCATAGATGAAGCCCGCATTCTAGGCGTTCCACCGCCTGCGGTCAAGCGCCCTCCTTCCCTTCAGGCTAACTTGCGCTAGGGTGGCGCTGCGGCGGAAATAAAGAAAATCTACCTGGATGTTGCGCGATGGAAAACACCCTGGCGCTGATTGTTCACCTGCACAAACAAAAATCCGCGGGGAGGATGACAGCCAAGGATACCACCCACCTCAGGGGCCAGCTGATAGTCAGCGAGCCGCTCGCCCGTTTGCGGATGGACCAGAGAGATGACACCATTCTGCGGATCGAATCGCCTTTCGTCCAGTCGTTCATCGAACTGAACGATTAGGCCGATTCCGCTACTGTATCGGAGGTCCGTCGGGCTGAATTTGTCTTTTGGCGAACTGACGTCCAGAGCGCCTACCACGCCACTCTGTGGTGAAACCACTAAGACCTTTGCATTTTCTTCGCGCTGCATCAGGAAGTTAAATCCGTCGTCGCCAGGAGCGGCAGTGGCCAGCGAGATGGCGCGCCACGAAACGGTTAGCGCTTGCTCCCCCGGTGCTTCTTGATCTCTGCCCCCTATTCTGAGCCGCTGAACTGTCTCTCCAACAGGATTCACGACCGCAAGCAATGGCTCTACGAGATCCTCCTTCTGCGCTTGATTGTTGCTGGCCTGGGCTTCGGATTCGCCTGCGGGTCTTTCCCTCTTCCAGCCTGAAGTCAGAAATTCTTCCGTTCCGAAGACCACAAGTTGATTAATCGCGTAAGGCGCCACATCCAATTGTGTCGCGTAGCGAAATCTGCCCTGCTCGCTGAACTGGACAATTCCAGGCTCGATGGTCCGGCCTTTGCCCCGGCGGGCCGCGAGCAGGTCGACGCCGCCATCCGGCCGGACAGCGAACTCGTAAAATTCTCCGTTCTCCCAGCCGGTTGCAGAGGCGACCGAAAATTCAGCGAGCTTTTCCCCGTTCAGGCTGATTTTCAGAAGGGGTTCGCTGAAGCCCCTTGCGGAGCGGATATATACGTTGCCCTCCCGATCGCACTTCAGTGCGAGATCGAAACCGCGTGTCACGCTCGGCACCGGAGTTGTCTGCTCAAGCTTTAAGATCAGTTTTGATGGTTCCTGAGCGCCTGCCTGAACGGTGGCAAGGAAGAGTAAAACTACAACGCCGCTTGCGAAGAAACTTTTTTTCATAGAGCAGCAAACACTGGCCCCGTGTCAGAGGGATTCTCGAAAACCCAAGGCCACGATTGCGGGCTTGTCAGAACAGGCTGGTACATATGCGAGCCTAAACCTCGGTTGGGGCGTGATCTCGTTGCTGGCGACTCCACCTTCGCCAGGAGGGCCATCGAAAGTACTGCATTGCGTTTGCTGTGAAGCTTCGCCGTATATTGTCTCGCAGCATTCCCGCTGATCGGCAAGTAGTCTGCATGGCTGATATGCAAGACTACAGTGCAGAATATTAATTTCGACGCCGCACCATGTAACCCCGATCCATTTGGTTGCGCCGCAGTTGGATTGTTGAGCGCATGCTGGTATTGGTGACGAAAGGAGGGTTAGTGTAAAACACGCGGCGAGAATGAGGCGATTCATGTGAGCCTCAAAGTAAGCGTCTTCCTGGAACAGGGTGATATGCGACTCGATTGATCTCGTCGAGTAATGTATTAGCTATTGCAGGCTCACTTTGAAACACTGGAGATTTATTCTGCAATTGTGATGATAGAATTTGATCCGCATCCGCTGCTGCGCAATCCCCACGCGATGACACTGGCGGCCACGTTCTGGCCCCGCGAGCGCCGCGGTTTGCCGCCGGCGCAGGCGCGACTGTTTGAAGTCGAACCGGGCAGCCGCATCCTGGCGCACTGTCACTGGCAAGCTCGTGCGCCGGCGCATCCCACGCTGGTGCTCATCCACGGCCTCGAAGGCTCAAGCGCGTCTCCCTACATGGTAGGCACGGCGGCGCTGGCTTTTGCCGTCGGCTTCAACGTCGTACGGCTGAATCAGCGCAACTGTGGCGGCAGCGAGCACCTGACGCCGACCCTTTACAATTCCGGCCTCAGCGGCGATGTGTGCGCCGTGGTCACCGAACTGCTCGAAGGCGACCGGCTGCCGGAAGTGTTCGTCACGGGATTTTCGATGGGCGGCAACCTGGCGCTAAAAATGGCCGCTGAATTCAAAGAGCATTTCCCGCCGGGCCTGCGCGGCGTCGCGGGTATCTGCCCGGCTATCGATCTTTCCGCCTGCGTGGAGGCCATTGAAAGCCCGCAGAATGCGTTCTACCACTGGCACTTCGTGCGGCAGCTCAAGCAGCGCATGGCGCGCAAGATTCGCCAGTTCCCACAGATTTACAACGTGGACGGGCTGCGCGCAATTCGCACCATCCGCGAATTCGACGAACGCATCACCGCCCCCCACAGCGGCTATCGCGATGCGCCGGATTACTATTACCGTGCCAGTGCCGCCCGGGTGATTGCACAGGTCCGAGTGCCCACGCTGATTCTGACCGCGCGGGACGACATGATGGTGCCTTTTTCAATTTTTGCGGCAGCCGGCGTCACTGAGAATCCGCACATTACTTTCGTGGCGCCGGAGCAGGGCGGGCACTGCGCCTTCGTCTCGCGCCATCCGGGCCGCGAACGATTCTGGGCCGAGGCGCGGGTCGTCGAATGGTGCGCGGAGCTCTCAGGCAAAGGGTTGTTCTAACGATCTGCTGAAGCCGGGCGTGAGCAGCCGGGCAGGGCCGTTTTCTTCGATGACCATGATGTCTTCCAGCCGCAGGCCGTAATCGCCGCGGAAGTAGATGCCCGGCTCGTTGGAAAACGTCATGCCCGGCTCGAGCACGACTGTGCTGCCGCGCACCAGATAAGGATGTTCGTGGCCGTCAAGGCCGATGCCATGCCCGAGCCGGTGCGCGAACAGCTCGTAGTCTTTGCCGTAGCCTGCGTCGGAGATGATGCGGCGCGCGGCGTTGTCCACAGAGCCGCAGGTCTGTCCTGCGCGTGCTGCCTCCAGCGCCGCGTCCTGCGCGCGGCGTACAGTGTCGAACGCACGCTGCAATTTATCAGAAGGCTTGCCGAGCACTGTGCAGCGGGTTACATCGGACCGGTAGCCGTCTATGGAAGTACCGCCGTCCACGAGCACGATGTCGCCCTCGCGCAGTGTCTGCTGCTGTTGGGTGCCGTGAGGCAGCGCCGCCCACTGGCCAAACAGCACCAGCGCGCCGCCGGAAAGCCCCATGCGCTGGTAGCCCTGCGAGATCAGCGCGCCAAGTTCGCGATCCGTCATGCCTTCGCGCAACGCTGCGAAGGCAGCCTTGTAGACTTCGAGCGTTGCCCAATTGGCGAGCTCCATCAACTCCAGTTCGTGCGCCGATTTGCGCCCGCGGCAGCCTACGGTGACCGGGTCGCCAATTGCGTATTCATATGCCGGAGCGGCTTTGCGCAGCCCGTCGAAGAAAAAGAAGCGCGTGGTCTCGTCAATGCCGATGCGGCCGGTGCGAAAGCCGCGCTCGGCCAGCGTGCGCGCGACCAGCGCATAGGGACTTTCGTCTTCCTGCCAGGTACGGATTTCCATCGGCCAGCGGAGCCGTTCGCGCAGCGTGCCTTCTTCAAACGCAGGACAGACCAGGAACGGTTCGCCCTTCTGCGGAATTGTGAGCCCCATCAGCCGCTCCCCGCCGCCCCAGCGAATTCCGCTGAAGTAATACTGTGTGCTGCCCGGCGCAGCAAACAGCGCGGCGAATGCGGGTTTGGCACCGGCCATCAACCGCTGCGCTCTGGCAATGCGTTGCTGAAACTCTTCGGTGGCAATAGGGCGGATACGTTCGCGGACAGGCTTCAGCTGTTCAAACGATTCCGGCAGTTGCCGCTGCAGCGGTTCCGCGCCGGCAAGCAGCGTGCCTGCGGGCGCGGCGGCTGCGCTGAGCGCCGCCGATTTCAGCAGTTTTCGCCTTGAAATGCGCATAACAAACCCCGAGAATAGGAACGCCAAGAACGTGTGTTTGTAGCGTTCCTTTGCGGCGAAGTCAAGCGCGCTGAAAGGGAGATTCCGCGCACAACAGGAAAGGCTGGAGCCCCATGCGCGCGGCTCCAGCCTTTTGTTCTGAATGAAATTCGGTTCCTGGTCTTGTCCGGCTTAATCCGGTGTGTAAGTAATCTGCACAGGAACGTCGAGCCGGAATTCGAGCAGCGTCTCCGAGGGCACGCGAATCTGCTCGCCCTTGGTGAGCACCTGCACGGCCGTGCCGCCGCCCGCGCCGGCTGCGGCTCCGATGGCCGCACCCTTGCCGCCGCCGGCAATCGCTCCGATGGCCGCGCCGATGGCAGCACCTGCACCCACCGTGGCCGCAGTGCGCTTGCCGCGCGAGCCGCCCACCTGTTCGTAGGTGCTGCTCTCGACCACGTAGGAGCGGCCGTCTATCACCAGCCGGATCAGTTGCAGTCGCAGTTCGCTGCGGCCGGCCAGCCGCCCGGCGGACTTGGCTTCGATCAGTTTCACGTAGGCATCGGCGCCGCGCTCGGCGACGACTTCGCCGTTCACCATCAGCGGTTCTTCCAGCGACGCGTTGAACACCTGTCCGGCGCGGTGTTTTTCGGAATCCACCGAGTCAATCATGCGGATGGTGACCAGTGTCCCGGCGGGCACCTGCACGGTTACTTCCTCGGGTTCCGGTGGGGCTACCGGGTGCGGCGCAGGTGCCGGAGCTGCGGGCGTTGGCTGCGCGACGGGCTGTGTGGCAGGTTGTGCCGGTTGACCGACAGGTTGCGGCGGCGGTGAAGCTGCACGCGTCACTCGCCGCGGCTTCGGCGGAGGCTCCGGTTCCGGCTCGGGCTGGGGCAGAGTTACTTCCGCGACGCGGACGGTCATCTGATCGTGGACTTTCTTCACACCAGGTGTCTCGGCGGCCAGCTTATACGCCGCCAGCCGGTCGGCGTCGCTGGCTGCTTCCCCGGTAAGGGTGACTTCGCCGTCCTTGACAGTGACCTCGATATCGGAATCGCGCAGCTCCTGCGCGGAGAACATGCGCGCTTTGACGTCGTTGCCCAGAGCCTGGTCGCTGCGCTCGCTCGTGCAGGCTGCAGTCAGGCTCAGCAGCACCAGCAGGCTCGCCGCCCACAAAACCCCTGACTTTCTCATTTTGCCTCCTATAGCTCACGGTCCGCGTGGGCCGGGAACAGCGGACACTTTGTCCGACCTGGCAACCCAGTTTATACGATGCCGGTGAGGCCGGAAAGGGTCGCTCGCCGTTGTGCAGTGGATAACGTGATGAGGCAAAGCTGGGGAGGTAGCAGGCAGCGAACGAAGAGGGGGTAAAAAGCCCGGGGCAAGGCCGATCGGCCCTGCCCCGGGAAAGTGCGTCTTTCCGTGCGGCCGGCTAGAAGTTGACCCGCACGCCGAACTGGAAGGCCCGCTGCACCCCAGGCGCAAACGAGCCGGTGCCTTGCCCGACGCGGGTCGGACGCAGCGCGGCCGTCGTACCGTTGGGGTCGCCAGGCCCGCCGTCCAGCACGCTGTTGAGGGCGGCGTAATTGCCCACGTTGAACAGGTTGAAGACTTCCACCATCGGCTCAACGGACCAGCGCTCGGTGATCCGAATCCGGTTTGAGATGCGCAAATCACTGTTGATAAACGAATCGTTGTCCACCTGACCCGCCGGAGCCGGGCTGACGGATCGGAGCACCGCGCCCAGGGCCTTCAACTGGTCTTCGGTGAACAATCCGGCCTGAACCAGAGCCACCGCTGCGGGCGACAGCGTGCCGGCAAACTGCGAGTTCCAACTGCCGATCACGTTGTTGATGTCGTCAGCCTTGACGTCGCGGCTGAAGGCGCCCCGTTGAGAGATTTCCGTGGTGGTGCGGATCGGATCCTGGGTAACACCGTCGCCGTTCCAGTCGGAGAAGAAGATCTCATCCGCTCCCCCGGTGGTCAGCGGGAGGAACAGTGAGCTGGCAAACGCGGTGCGCAGCACGTTGTTGCTGCTCACCACGAACCCGTAGGGCAGATCCACCACGAAGCTGACTCCCAGCATGTGCGTGCGGTCCAGATTGGCCGGACCAAAGAAGCCGGTCGGGTCGTCGTTGAACGCGGCCCCGGACAGGAAGTCCTGGTCCACGCCGGTGGATTCGAACCGCCCGAGCTGGTAAGTGATATTGGTGAACAGCCGCTTGATGCCGAACCGCTCGAACGCGCCGATGTCGCCGGTCAGGCGGACTTGCAGCGCCTGGAACAGCGACAGACCCTGCGGCTCGATCACACCCATGTTGCGGAAGTTGGGGTTGCGCCCGCTGAAGGCGAAACCGTCAACTCCGGCGCCGGCGCCGAGGCCGTTGTCGGCGAAGTCGCCGATCTCGCCACCGGCGGCGATCACGCAGTCTATGTCTGGACATCCGAAATCGTTGAGTGTGGCCTGAATTGCCGCTTGCGCAATCGCCACGTTCAGAGTGTCCGCAGCCCCGATGCGGTTGCGGTCGCGGATCAGGATGAAATGCACGCCGCGGTTCCGCACGTAGTCAGCTGAGAGCACCAGACCCCGCTTGATCTCCCATTGAATCCCGGCGTTCATTTGAGCGCCGTATGGGGTCTTGTAGTCCGGGTCGAGCGCGACTCCGGATGTGCTCAGGATCTGGTCAAACAGCGGAGGGACGCCCGGCGGCGGAAAGTTCGCCGCCAGAGCAGCGCTGGCCTGCTGGAAGAGCTGCTGCGCTTGTACCACAAACGGCGTGGCCGCCCCAATGGAGGCTCCGAAGCAGCTGTTGCCGGGCAGACCGACGCAGTCCGTGTTGAAATTAAACAGCGTATTGCCCGTGGCCGGGTCAATCACGTTCGGATTGCCGGCCGTGAGTCTGGGCCTGTCGTTGCCGATACCCGGCGGGATGTTGATCACGCGGTCGAACAGCAGGTTGTTGAAAATGTTGGTCTCGTAAAAGATCCCTGCTCCGGCGCGGACCACCAGCTTGGCATTGCCCAGAACGTCCCAGGCAAAACCGGCCTGCGGCGCAAAGTCATCTTCGTCGCGCTTCGGCGTCTTGGCCAGTTGTGGGTCGAACAGCGCGATGGTGGGAGTGCGCGGCAGGTCGTTGTTGCTCAGGTTGCTGTGCCAGACGTAGCGGAGGCCGTAGCTAAACGTGAAGTTCGGAGCCACCCGCCAGCTATCCTGCGCATAGAACCCGAGGCGATGATTCACGGTGCCGCCAAAGGGGAAGCCGTGCGCCGGCTTCTCGCTGAAGAACCCGAGGCCGTTCCCCAGCCGGACCGTGTCGAGTTCGCAGTCCAGCGGGTTCGAAGTGGGGCAGTTGCCGATGGAGGCTTCCAGGCGCGGAGCCAGGCCGAAAAAGTTCGCAAACACGAACTGTTCGATCCGGTTCCACTCAGCCCCGAACCGAAGGGTATGGTTCCCGAAAATTACGCCTCCATCGTACTTCGTCTGGTGGTTGTCCTGGAACGTCTTCTGCGGGGCCAGTAAGTCAGGTCCTGCCTGCAACTGACCTCGGACCAGCACCAGGATCGGGCGGCCCTGCGGATCCAGCGTGTTCGGGGTACCGGCCGCATCGTTGGCCGGCTCGATGAAGTTGTTGAAGTTCAGGAAGCTGAACCGGAACTGATGGGTCCAGCGCCCGCCGGCAAAGTCCACACCCGTCACATGCAGGTTCGTCTGGTTTTCGTTCGAGAAGGCGCCCAGGTCGGTTCCACCGAAACCCGTCACGCCGAAGTTGTCGTTGTGGTAGTAGCGATAGAACGCCTTCCACTGGTCGTTAATCAGATAGTCGGTCCGAGCGCCGCCCATGTTCTCGTCCACGGGCACACCGAAGGCGCCCGAGAACTGCGGGAACGAGGGAGTCTCCACAATAGTCTGGCTGTCAATGTTGGTCTTCTCGAACTCAACATGCCAGAACCAGCGGTCACGGACGAACGGACCGCCGGCGCGCCCGCCACCCTGTTCGCGGTCGAACGGAGGTTTGTCGCCCGTCTTGGTCAAGCGCTGGTCGGCGGCGAAAGACTCATCGCGCCAGAAGAAGAAGCCCGAGCCGTGAATTTCGTTCGTGCCGCTGCGGGTGATGATGTTGACGGCACCGGACGACGTCACGTCGGTGCTGACGTCCAACGTGGACTGCGCCACGGCGAATTCCTGAATGGAATCGTTCGAAATGTTCGCCACGGTCGTGCCCACGGTTTCATCGGTGATGTCCACGCCGTCCACCTGGATGCGGGTGACGCGGCCGGAACGCCCGCCGATGGAAACGCCCACCATCTGGTTCTTCGTGGGGTCGAAGTTGCCGCCGTCCACAGTCTGCACGCCCGGCTGAAGCTGCGCCAAATCGAGGAAGTTGCGGCCGTTCAGCGGCAACTGGTCAATCTGCTGCCCGGTCACCACGCCTTGCACGGTGTGCTGCGTCGTGTCCACAGTCACGACACCCGATTCGACCTCGATCACTTCTACGGTCTGGCCGAGTTCGAGCTGGGCGCTGACCGTGGCCACCGTATTCACGTACACGGTCACCGTGGTGCGCCAAGACTTGAACCCTTCCGCTTCCACCCTCACCTGGTAAACTGCGGGCCGCAGATCGGTCAGAAGGAACGACCCTTCGTTCCCGGTTGTCAATTCTTGTCGGAAGTTGATCGAATCATTGGAGACGATGACCTTGGCCCCCGCCACTGCCAATCCTTGCGGGTCGGTCACAATCCCCGAAATGGAGCCGGTGATGCGCTGCGCTACTGCTGCTGTTGCCAGCAGCAGGCAGAAACACACGCACAGCCCCGCGCGTCTTCTATGCATCTCAATTTACCCCCTTCATGAGCTTACCGACAGCCACTTTCTAGGAGTTCGCTGATTACGCCCTGCCACCATGCGCAAGTGCGCAGAGCCGTTCCATTTTTGGGCAATTTGCACACCAAGCTACAAACAGGAATTGGATAACTCTACGTCCTTGTATATCAATAAGATACCGTTGGCATGAGAGAGAGATGAGTCCGGACCGGCTAGTTTTCCCACCATTTTTCGTAGATGGTTTCCAAAATTCGTATGACCCCCAAGAATCACGGCAGCTCGGTCCCGCTGCGACATCCCAGGTGACGACGCAACTTTTCCCAAGCCACGGGGTTGTAGGGTACCAGGGATGAGAAGTGATGGTTGCTCTAGCCATCCTGTGGAGCTTGCCAAGGAGCCTGCCATGAACCCGAGAAGGTTTTTGATTCCGGCGTTATTGTCTACGATTGCGCTGAGCATGCAAAGCTGCGGAGGCGGAAGTCCGCCGCCTTCAACGACAAAGGCGACCACATTCGGCAACGTCTTCGCTGTGGGGACCGACGCGCCTCTCAGCAGCGTGCTGGCCTTCCGAGTCACCTTTACCAGCCTGACCGTCTCGGACGGCACAAATACCGCTTCGCTTCTTGCGGCCCCGACCGAGTTCGAGTTCGCCCGACTCAACGGCCTGCGGACGCTGCTGACCATGAACTCTGTTCCCACCGGAACCTATACCACCGCAACGATTACCGTGGCTTCGCCGGTGATCAGCTTCCTCGACACTAGTACCGACCCGCCCACCGTTGGAACGATGAACGGGCAGTTGACGCAATCGAACGTGACTGTGCAACTGCGCCAGCCGCTGGTGGTGCAGGAAGACGACCTCGTGGGGCTGTTTATTGACTTCCGCCTGCGTGATTCGCTCGAAGTCGGGGCTGACGGCCAGCTGACGGGGAATGTGACGCCAAACATCGCCATCCGCGCTATCCCGCCCGACGCGCCCGACGCGGAAATTGACGAGATTCGCGGCAGCGTGGTGAGCGTAAACCTCACGGACCGGAGCTTCATCCTGCAAGGGCCGCACGGCCGCACGCTGAAGGTCATTACCGACAGCCAGACGCAGTTTGAAGATGGCGACGGGCTGGAATCGCTCGACTCGAATTCGATTGTCGAAGTGTCGGGCACTCTCGAGCGCAGCACGCTGGCTTTGCGTGCTTCCGAAGTGCTCGTGCTTACGCGCGAGCGCTTTCTGCTGGGTGGCCTGCTGACCGATGTCCGCCCCGCGTCGGGCCGCGCCGACGAAGTGGACCTGCTTGTGCGCACCGAACTGCCCGACATCGCGGATGCCAGAGTTGGCGCAATCTTCACCGTGGGGTTCAACGACAACGAGCGCTTTATGATTCACCATCTGCGGCTGCCCATCGGGCATCTTCTGTTCAACCGCGCGAGCTTGACTGAGGGTCAGCGTGTCTCGGTTGGGGGTTCACTAGATAACTCCGCGGCTCCGGCTACACTCGATGCCCGCCGGGTGGTCCTGCATCCCCAGGGCCTGGAAGGTGCCTGGCTGCCGGACTCGACCCGGGCTGACAACGACATGACCGGAGTGTTCGGCTTCCGCGCGTCTGGTTTGACCGGGCTGCTGTTCGAGCGGCCCGTGCGCGTGTTCACCTCGCCGCGGACGCGCTTTGTGAACCTTGCGGGTCTCGGCGACCTGACGGGCGACGCCCCCATCCAGCTGCGCGTGGTGGGTCTGGTGCTGTTCGACCATTTGACCAACGAACAGGTCGTGCTGGCACGCGTTGTTGAGCGTCGGTCGCAAAACTAATTCCGCCCGCGGCCCGTGGCAGGGCAGTCGTTATTTGCCTGCCCGTCTGGCCGCAGGCGCGATGATGGGCCTTCTGCTTCTCCGCAGCCGCATTTTTGACTACAATGTGCTCCCGGGGGAGCGCCGATGCCTGATTCGCCGCGCACATTCGCGGAATTCTGGCCTGTTTATGTCCGTGCGCACAGCCAGCGGCTGACACGGGCGTTCCATTTCGCCGGCACCGTTCTTGGCTGGGGACTGCTGATGGCGGCCATCTTCTTGCGGAACCTGTGGCTGGTGCCGGCCGCATTCCTTGTCGGGTATGCCTTCGCCTGGGTTTCGCACTTCTTCATCGAGCACAACAGGCCAGCGACATTCGGCCATCCGCTCTGGTCGTGGCTTTCGGACCAGAAAATGGTCTGGCTGATGCTAACCGGTCGGATGGGCGAAGAAGTCCGCCGGGCCATGCAGACTTCCCGATCATCTGCTGATTGAAAACTGCTTTGCGCTGCGCCGTGCAACGCTATTCCGTGCGGACGGCGATAATTTCGTCGCCGCGCACGCGGAGCTGGACCGCCAGCGGTGGACGAATTGCCGGCCCCGCCACCACTTCCCCGCGCAGCAAGGCGCCATCGGTGCGCATCCCCAGGCGTAGTGGGTGGTACACGCTACGGTTGCACGGATCCACAATCATGGGATGGTGTGCCGGATACCCGAATTCGCGCTCCAGCCTTTCGCGGTCGGTGACGTATTCCAGCTCGCAGCGGCCAAACGGTTCTTCCAGTACGAACCCCCAGTAGGCATCCGCCGCGCGTTCCTTTCCGCGCGGCAGGCGGAGCAGCAACGCAGGCACCACGCGCCCGCTCGCCCATTTGCGAATCCGAAAGCGTTTCGCCGACCATGGCCGATTCAACTCACCGACACGAGCAACAATGACCGGACCTTGCGGGACTTCTTGGTCGGACCATGGGATCGAGGTTACTGCTGCAGTTGCCGGCTGTGCCGCAGCGTCTTTGGCACCGCTCACGTTCGAAAAGCGACTCGTACGCGTAGTAAGCCAAGCCATACCCATTCCGGCGAGTGCTGCGCAGGCCAGAATCACCAGCAGCGGCGCGGCCAATGGCCTGAGCCGCACGTGTAGGAGTTGGCGCCAGCGTGAAGGCTGGGGCGGCCGAAGCGGTTGCGAGGTCACGCCCGGGATTTGGGGCTGCGGAGGATTAAACCGGTCGAGCTTGGAAAGATCCGTGGCCATGGCTCAAAAGCAGGAATTGCAGGGCAGTCGTTGGTCCGCAAACCGGAGCAATCTTGTCTGTGAACCTCTGGTCATCAGTCCACTCCAGCCGGAGACCTATGTGGCTGTCACGCTGGCAAGGGTGTGGTGCCGCAGATACTCGCGGATGTTCGAGAGGCAGAGCAGCAGCTCGAGCGTCTTGTCGCGCTGCGCTGGACTGAGCGCGTGTGAGTTTTGCGCCAGCATGCGGACCGAAAAATCGGCCACCGTGAACAGCCAATCCAGCGTCTCCCAGTCCATCGTGCGGCCCTGCTGGCATATTTCCAGCGTTTGCTGCGCCTGCGTGTAGGTGTACTCGAAAAAGTGGTCCAGGCAGAGCATTTGCGCAGCCAGCGCAGGACGCACGCGTTGTTCGCAACCGGCAATGCTGCACTTCGGCGAAAGTGTCGTCCCCACGTTGCACCTCGTCCCGGCAAGCCCGCTGAGAGCTAGCCGGATAGGCAGGCGAGCACGCACCCAGCCAACCTGACTGGCGTCTAAGTTACTGCAGGACAATAAGATGTGTGATTCAGGCCGACTGCTCCGGAGCTAACCGAAACCGGTCGGGGTAGAAACTACCCCGCTTGGGCAGAAGACGGGGGCCGGTCTAATTATTCAATTTGCATCGGACCATTGGCTGTCCGCAGGTCGAGAAGCGATCCTCCGCCGCGAATATGCCCAGACAACTCCCGTCGGCTGACCTTTCCCTGCACGATGATGGCATTCTGCGCTTCGGTGGGGCCGGAGCTGAATTGTGCCTTCAGGTCGAAAGCAAAATTCTGCGGCAGCCGCATAGCGATGCTGTCCGAAGAAGAATGAAGCTGCCACTCGTCCGCGGGCCGGACTTGCGCCACGATGCTGCCGCTGCCTGTGCGTGCACGGATAGCTTCCTGCACGCCGGTTATTCGATGCCGCTAAAACCATCAGCTCATTGCTGATGCTGAGTTGCGCATCAGGTCGGTGCGTTCCAGATGTCCGGTGCGAATCGTATTGCCGTCCTGCTCGATGGGTGGGTTGGATTCCGGGCGGCGGGCTTTCTCGCGGGCCTCTCGTTCTGAGACCCCCTGCCGATGCGCGCGCAAATATTTGCGGCTATTTACACGGTGGAATCCGCGCCGGCGCGAACCGCAATGTTCCCGGCACCGCTCGCGACGTTGGGCTCCACCGGTCCTTTGACTTCGATGGCGCGGTCAAACCACCCTTCGGCGTACCGTTTTGCGGCTTGCGCGGATGAGACGCTGGCAATCGCAGCAAGCACTGCTGCAAGCCACGCATCCCGAGTGCCCTTTGAATTTTTGGTCTGGTTCTCCTCTGTTTCCGCGCAATCGTTTCGATCGAAGAGTACGAAGAAATGCCTCTGCAAGTTCAGCCGCAGTGTGATAAGGAGAGGTTAGCTCGCTGAAAGTTGCACCAGCCGGGAGTCAAGCACGTCAAAGCCGCTTCCGGAGCACAGGTTTACCAGCGAAACAGGAAGCCCGACTTGATTCGCCAGTTGTTCTGCGTTTGATTGTTGAAGTGGGTGCGCACATAACTTAGTTCGGCCAGCCGGAACAGCCAGTGCCGGTGAAACGGCAGATCCAGCCCGCCGCCCGCAACCCAGGAAAATGTGTTGTCATGAATCGAGAACGCCTCGGGAGTATCCACATCGAACTTGATGCGGCTGCGACCGGCCAGCAGGTGGACCCAGGGAATCACCGGCAGGCCGCCGCGCCAGGCCAGTTGCACGCCGAAGTGATAGCTGTACAGGCTGGCCAGTACTCCCGACGGCCGGCCCCAGGTGCCGCCGACCTCTGCCTTGAAAGCGAACCAGCGGAGCAGATAGATGGCCAGCACGCCGTTAAACCCGTCCATGCCGAAATCGGTAAACTGCCCCTGCGCGCCGGATTCGAACCGTTCATACAGGAGGCCGATTTCCGCGCGATGATTCTCCTGCGCGCCAGCGGGAGCAGCGGCCAGAGTGAGCGCCACAGCAGATTGCAGCAACAGTAGCGCATATCGCTTCATCCCTTGCTCCTGACCGGCAGATTTCGCCTTGCGCAAGCGACTCTGGTCTGCGTATCTGCCCGGCCGCCGCGGCACCAGAAGGCCGGGCGCTCACCGGGAAAGGAAGCAGGAACCGAAAAGGGCCGGCCCCGCCGCAGCGGAGTGCACGGCCCTTTTCGGAGAGCAGACATTCCTCAGTCGCCGCCGCCCCAGCGGAAGGTAAGTCCGCCGCGGAATTGGCCCACGTCTTGCCGCGTGTCGAATAACCAGGTGGACTTGTAGTTTGCTTCGAAGTTTAAGCCCACATTGCGGTGGAAGAAAATGTTGACTCCGCCACCCGCGACGACCGTGCCGGCGTTATCGCTGCTGCCCGGTCCTTCACCAATTTTCAGCCGGTCCCAGCCGGCCAAAAACTGGCCGTACACTTCGACGTGCTCGCCGGCATAGGGGTAGACCTGCAAACCGCCGACCACCCACTGGTTGTTCGCATCCAGGTCAAACGGGTCGCCGAAGCTGGCGCCATACTCGCCGGCAACGGCCACCGGGCCGGACAGCCGGCGAGACAGCCGGATGCCGAAACCGGTCAGGTGGAAGTCCACATTGTCTTCGCTGAACTGCTCGTTAACGACTTGCGTCCGCAGGCGCCAATCGAACTCACCTTGTGCCGCGGCCGGCTGGCTCACAGCCAGCATGAACGCAACAACCCCACACACCACTAACACCTTTCGCATGATCTGGTCTCCTCCTGAGATGCAGTGCCTCCGAGGGCTGCCCTGCTCGAATCGCGTCTTTGATAGCACGCCTGCGGATCATTCGCCAGTGGAGGTTCGTATCAGGCACCCCCTGGTTGGCGCTTTGGACATTTTTGCTGCCGGCGAGACTTGCCGGCACCCCCCCGGAAAGTGCGGAACCGGCCTGCACCGTACGGCAGGCCGGCCCCAGACCGCCAGTCCCGTTGTCCTCAGTCCTGCCGGTCGCCGAAGACGAAGTTCGCGCCAAAGCTGATCACCAGATTGTTAATTCCTTCGTTAGCTACGTCGATGCGCATCCAGTGCACGCCCGGCAGCCGGACGCGAAAATAATCATTGACGCGCCAATCGAGCTGCCCGCCGGCCTTTACGGCCCATCCGTTTTGGCCTTCCGAGCCCAGGTCCTGCCCATTGAACTCGGCGCTCGCATTCAACCGGTAGCCGCCGAACAGCACATCAAACGACGGCGTCACCACATCGCTTCCGCGGAACGAGACACGCGGGCCGCCGCCGTAGAAGTGGCCGTTCACTTCAAGCTTGAACCCGTCCTCCTCAAATGGCGTTCCGCGATAGTAGCTGTACTCGCCAACAATCCCGAAGATGTCGGTCACATTGGCAGCGAACTGCGCGCCAAAGCCGTACATATTGAAATCGTTCTGGTTCACCACGTCGCTGACGCCCGTGTAGCCATAGTGGCTCCCCAGTGCCAGCGAAGCTGCCAGCAACGAGGCCCCATCAACTTCTCCATTGGTGCTGCCGTCGCTGATGCTGATGTCGGGCAGATAGGTCCGCACGTAGTAGCCGGAACTCGCAAATTCGACCTTTGGCGTTACTCCCTGTGCCGCGACCGGCCCCACCGCGCACAACAACAACAACGCTGCCACCCCGTAAGACGATGTGAACTTTCGCATTTTGAGCCTCACTTTGACTGAAGATGTTGTCTCAACGCAGGAATGTCGCCCCGGCGTTGGCGACAGCAAATCATATCGCCGGCCCAAACCCTAACAGAATTATTGCTTGTGCGCGAAAGGTTAACAGCGTATCCGTCCGGGCGGCAGTCGCTTGCTCACGTCTCATGATCGGGCTCGCCAGCAGGCTCGTTGCCGGGCACTTCGGCAGACTGCTGCTGCGCGCGGGGCGTTTGCAGATCGACCTGCGCCGCTGGCCAGATCCGGCCAGTAGTGCAGCATGGCTGGGGGGCTTCGGCTCCGCCCAGCGATCTCAGTGCGATTCGCTCGGCCCGTACCCCTCG
>FWWM01003780.1_pt1 | contig 36786 bp, 32 predicted proteins | sample 2228351 | NCBI WGS metagenome assembly FWWM01 (sample SAMEA103939774, study PRJEB20133) | metagenome
GATGATAAAAAAGCAGAATTAATTGGAGTAGATTTTACGTGAAGCAACGAATATCATTTCGAGTAGATTTTTACGTGAGGCAACATGTGACACAAGGTAAAAAAAAGGGCGTCCCTCTGGACGCCCTTTTGAGAGGTATGTTTTTAAAGGATGGGTAGATACTTCTCTATCTCATAGGGATGAATCCTGATTCTGTATTCATCCCACTCCACCTTCTTGCTCGTGATGAAGTTATTAAATATGTGCTCTCCCATGGCCTTCCTTACAATCTCACTCTTCTCAGCAATCTCTATAGCCTCGATGAGACTCCCTGGAAGGGACTTGATCCCCAGATCTTCCCTTTCGCTTTCACTTAAATGAAATATGTCCTTCTCAACAGGTTCAGGCAGGTCATAACCCTTCTCAATTCCCTCAAGTCCTGCTGCAAGCATCACTGAGAAGGCAAGGTAGGGATTACACGCAGGGTCTGGAGAACGGAGCTCAATCCTTGTGGCCTTCTCCTTTCCAGGCTTATAAAGGGGTACCCTTACAAGGGCTGAGCGGTTCCTTCTTGCCCATGATATATATACCGGCGCCTCGTATCCAGGAACGAGCCTCTTATAAGAATTAACCCACTGATTACATACTGCAGTAATCTCTGGTGCGTGCCTTAATAGTCCTGCGATATAGTGCTTGGCTATACCAGAGAGATAGTATTTATCATTTGGATCGAAAAAGGCGTTCTTATCACCCTTGAATAGTGACTGATGGGTATGCATACCGCTTCCATTCTGTGCAAAGAGTGGCTTAGGCATAAAGGTGGCATAATAACCATATTTTGTTGCCACCTCCTTGACCACAACCCTGTATGTCATGACATTATCCGCCATTGTCAGGGCGTCCGCATAACGGAGGTCAATCTCATGCTGGGATGGTGCAACCTCATGATGAGAATATTCCACCTTTATCCCCATAGCTTCGAGTGTAAGGACCGTTTCCCTCCTGAGGTCACTTGCAGCATCAAGGGTTGTGAGGTCAAAATAACCGCCCTCATCCAGCACCTCTGTTGACTTATCGTTTCTAAAATAGAAGAATTCGAGTTCAGGTCCTAGATAAAAGGTATACCCTTTCTCCTTCAGTCTCTCAAGGTTTCTCTTCAGTGCATACCTTGGGTCTCCTTCATATGGTGTACCATCAGGGTTGAGCACATCACAGAACATCCTTGCAACCGCCTTTTCCTTTGGCCTCCACGGAAGAAGCTGGAATGTGGTTGGATCAGGCTTTGCAACCATGTCGCTCTCATCAATCCTTGCATATCCCTTAATAGATGAGCCATCAAAACCCATGCCCTCCTCAAAGGCACCCTCCAGTTCCTCACTTATGATGGCAAAACTCTTCAACTGTCCCAAAATATCGGTAAACCATATCCTGACGAATTTGACATCATTGTCCTTTACAAATCTTAATACATCCTCCTTTGTCTTTGGTGTCATCAGCCCTCCTCCTTTTTATGTGATTCTTTTATTTCAGGAATGTTTTATAAAAATTCATCGCCCTCTGATAGTAGACATTATAAAACTTTTCTGTATCATCTTTCAGTCTTTTGATGTCAATCTCCTCACCTCCTCCGATGCATGCAGACTTATCCATTTCGGAAAACCATTCGTATATCATCTCTCTTGTCACCTCTATATGAAACTGGAAAGCATAGGCATTATTACCATATTTGAACGCCTGATTTTGATAGAGTTCAGACCTTGCAAGCCTTACAGCCCCCTGAGGGATATCAAAGGTCTCACCATGCCAGTGAAATACCTTAAACCTTTTCCATATGTCTCCGACCTCGGGATGAACTGCGAGCCTTCTCATAATCGCATCCTTTAACCCTTCTTCGGTAAGTTCAATATCATACCATCCAATCTCTTTTTCATGCCCTACATAAACCTTTGCTCCAAGAGCTTTTGCTATTATCTGTGCTCCAAGGCATACACCAAAAACCTTCTTACCCTTTGCAATAAAATCCTTTGTCAGTTTCTCCTCCTCTATTATATAAGGAATCTCGTCATTTACACTCATGGGTCCACCCATCATTATAAGCATGTCAAAATTATCTAAATCGGAGATGACTTCACCTTTTGAGAGTTCAACAATTCTATATGGGAGTCGATTCATTTTGAGATAGTCCGCTATTGTCCCTGGCCCTTCGGTCTCGATGTTTTTACAGATGAGAACCGCCATAACGTCAGATCTTCCCCCTTTCTTGAGAGTCTTTCGCTAATAACTCCTTCTCATCTATCCCATACTTCCTGATCCTATAGGCTATCATACTTTCAGTGATACCGAGTTTCCTTGCTGCCCTTGCCATAACCCAATTGCAGTCTTTGAGCGCTTTGGTTATCTCCTCCTTCTCTATACTCTCGATCCTTTTCTTAAGAGTATTCATTTTATTAAACTATAATAACAAAAACCATGCCAGACCAAACCTGTTGTTTTTATGCATCAGGGAATGGTTCTTCCTACAGAATTGTAGCATTTTCAATATCACCTTAACCTTTTCTTAAAAAACAAAAGGTTGTTTTTCTTACAATTTTGTATTGGTTACATTTTTGTAATATTTTGATGATCTAAATCGCTGACTCCCCTGCCTCTCCTGTCCTTATCCTTATGACATTATCAACTGGCAGGACAAATATCTTACCATCTCCAACGCTTCCTGTCTTTGCCTTTTCAATAATCGTATTCACAACCGCTTCAGTCATAGTGTTAGGGATAACTATCTCTATCTTTATCTTTGGAAGAAACCTTACTTCATACTCCTTACCCCTGTATACCTCCACATAACCCTTCTGCCTTCCGAATCCCTTCACCTCTGTCACGGTCATACCCTGAATGCCTATTTCATTGAGGGCATCCTTTACCTCATTAAGTTTGAATGGTTTTATTATCGCCTCTATCTTTTTCATTGTGTATTACCTCCTTTATTATTGGTAATTTTATGTGTGCAGATTATAGGCCCTCTCCCTGTGCTGGCTCTCATCAAGTCCTATAATCTCATCCTCCACATTAACCCTCAACCCAACGAATAGCTTGATAATCATAAAGGTTATAAATGTCATAAGCGCTACATACACTATTGTTACGCCTACTGCAATAATCTGTGTCAGGAGCTGTCTGGAATTTCCATAGAAGAGACCTTTACCTGCCTCATTCATTGAAGGGTCTGCAAACATACCTGTAAGTATAGCACCGAGAGTTCCTGCTACACCGTGAATGCCAAAGGCATCAAGGGTGTCATCATAACCGAACCTTGGTTTGAGTATAGCCACTGCAAAGAATGGAATAATACCAGCAATGAGCCCTATGATAATAGCACCGATGATGTTTACAAAGCCTGCTGCAGGTGTTATAGCAACAAGACCTGCCACTGCTCCTGAGGCAAGACCAAGGACAGTTGGCCTTCCTGAGTGTAGCCATTCTGTAAGCATCCATGAAACGGCTGCTAATGCAGTAGCGGTATTTGTATTGATAAAGGCAGATCCGGCAAGACCACTGGCTGAAAGGGCAGAGCCTGCATTAAAGCCAAACCACCCAAACCACAGAAGCCCTGCACCGAGGACGGTAAGGGTTAAATTATGTGGTACAATGGCCATCTCGCGCCTTTTGCCTAATACCAGTGCCCCTACAAGTGCAGCAATCCCTGCATTGATGTGAACAACTGTCCCACCTGCAAAATCAAGTGCACCGAGCCTGGCAAGAAACCCTCCACCCCATACCCAGTGAGCTACAGGGACATAAACAAGGGTCATCCAGATAATGGAAAACAACACCCATGCTGAGAACTTCATCCTCTCAATGTAGGCACCACTTACAAGTGCAACGGTTATAGCAGCAAAGGTAAGCTGATACACAATGAATATATATTCAGGGATTGTCCCTGAAATACTGTTGACACCCACCCCTTTAAGGAATATCTTGGCAGGATTACCAATTACCCCTCCAATATCTGTTCCAAAGGCAAAGGTATATCCGTAAACAATCCACAATATGCTCACAATGCAGAAGGTGACAAAGGACATGGCGATGGTGTTTAAGGCGTCTTTACGTTTTGCCAGACCTCCATAAAATAGGGCAAGCCCTGGAATGGTCATAAGCATTACGAGGGCTGTTGCCATGATCATCCAGGCGGTATCACCACTGTCCAATGCCGGCTCCTGAGCATAGACATTAGCTGGCAACGCCAGCATCGTTATCAATAATGTTAAAACGTATCCCTTGAACTTCATTTCTGCCTCCTTATTTCATGTTTTAAAATTCTAATGCGACCTTTATCCCACCATAAAAGATATGGCTATCACCATCATCACTGATCGCCTCAATGGCATCCTCTGCCTCCTCGCTCAGCGGAAAGGAATACGCTATCATAGGTTCAACTGTAATATTCTTTGAGACAGGAATACTTACAGATGCAGAAAGTCCCCCATTATGGAAATCACTGTAATCTCCGATACTGTATTCGCTGTTTGCATTGTAGCTGACCAGTGCACCAAGACTAAGGGCAATCCCATTAGACAGTTCGATATCATGACCTATTGAGGCTGTAATAAAGGCACCTTCACCTTCATCAAAATCATAATAAAGAGTCAGTGTCGGACTGAGAAGAATGTTATAACCTATTGAAACATAAATTTCCTGAGTGTCATTAGCACTATCAAGGCCATAATATATGTATCCAACATCGAAGTCAAATTTCTCGACCAAGAATGTATAATTCAGGGCCATGTCCGTCTCGTTAAGCTCTTCAAGTTCAGTATCATAGTTGGCCCAGAGATTTGCACCAAAACCGCCATATGTGATTCCCGCAGATGGCTGAATGACCATCTCTTCGCTCAATTTAAATCCCCGCCATACATAATTGCTCATCACATCAACAGAAGCACCCCCTGATACCTCTTCTGCTTGTGCGCCAGGGGTCAGAATCAGTAGGATCACAACTATAAAGAAACATATCTTTTTCATATGACCTTCTCCCTTCTTTTTTAAAACTATTAATGCTAAAACCGTGCCAGAATCTAACCTATTGATTTATAAGAGAATCTAATTTTTATTATGCTACAATTCTGTAGTTTAGATACAAATTTGTAATAAATCCTACCTTATGAAGGTGCATCTAAGATGGCATAAAGGTAATTCTTGTATGGTAATATAGGATTCAAATGAAAAGGGTTGTCATAACAGGCATAGGAGCGGTCACTCCCATTGGCAACACCATGGAGTCTACGTGGATAAACCTTCTAAAGGGTGTATCAGGCGTTGGTCTGATAACGAGATTTGACACGAGTAGACTTCCTGTTAAGATTGCAGGAGAGTTAAAGGACTTCAAGGCTGATGATTATGTATCAGGGAAAGATATCCTGAGACTTGACCCATTTATCCACTACGCCACGGCCTCAGCACTGATGGCTGTTCAAGATGCAGGCCTAAATCCTCCCCTCCCCCCTTTAATAAAGGGAGGTAAAGGGGGATTTGAAGGGAGACATAAGGGGATTAACTCATCACTTAGTTCTGCAGGAATTATCATCGGCTCAAGCAGGGGGGGGATAATAAGCATTGAACGATCAATAAATGATTATTTATTAAAGGGAAGGCCGTTTTCTGCATATCTAATGTCCGCAAGTACGATAAGTATGGCTTCATCGTTTATATCCATGAGACTGGGGATAATGGGTCAGGCGATAGGTATATCAACAGCCTGTGCATCAGGTGCAGATGCAATTGGGGAGGCCATGAGGCTTATTAGAAATGGAGAGATTGATATCGCCCTTGCAGGTGGTGCAGAGGCACCAATCTGCAGGCTTGCAATCGGTGGTTATGGTTCAGCAGGTGCACTCTCAAAGAGAAATGACGAGCCTCAAAGGGCAAGCAGGCCATTTGACAGGCAGAGGGATGGTTTTGTAATAGGAGAAGGTGCGTGCATCCTGGTGCTTGAGGAGGTCAGCCATGCCTTAAGACGAGGGGCAAGGATATACGCAGAGATTTCAGGGTATGGTAAATCATCTGATGCCTTCCATCAGACAAGACCAGATATTAAGGGAGAGGCAATGGCAATAGAGAAGGCGATAAGGGATGCAGGAGTGTCCATTGCTGATGTTGATTACATAAATACCCATGCCACATCAACACCTTATGGAGACAGGGTGGAGGCTGAGGCAATCAGAAAGGTTTTTGGTAAAAAGACAGATGATATCCCTGTTGGTGCATGTAAATCCATGCTCGGGCATATGCTCGGTGCATCAGGGGCTGTGGAGGCTGCGATAACAGCTATGGTAATATATAGAGGCATGATACCACCCACCATCAACCTCGATAACCCTGACCCTGAATGCAATCTCAATCTTGTAACCTCAGCAACAAAAGGAAATATAGATATTGCCATCACAAACTCCTTTGGCTTTGGCGGGATTAATGCAGTGCTGGTGCTCAGGAGATTTAAGGGCTAAAAAAGATTGCTCTGTTGTGGTTCCTCGGGCACTGATTTCTGTTCGGCTTGAGATTCCTCAGAAAATATTGATATCTTCCCATAAACACCATCATAACCTGGTGTGATCTTTATATCTCCCTTTCTCACCCTGAGGATACCATCTGCTACCTTCTTGTCAGTAAGTCTATATAGCTCATCCTCATGTATATCAAGGAGTATCTCGAACTCGGTATATGAGGCAATGAGGTTCTCATACTCCCTTTTGACCTTTGCTGTATTAAGACCTGAGTTTAATGAGTTAGCTATAATCTCCTCAAGGGGAACGAGATGTCTTGATGGTATTGCATTCTGAGGGACAAAGCCTTCCTTTCTGTCAGCAAGTTCCTCAACCCTGTTCATCACACCAACCGTAAGAGGCCTCTTACATACAGGACATATGCCGTTATGTTTCCTTGTCTCCTGAGGTGAAAATAGTATATTGCAAGCCCTGTGGCCATCATAATGATATTTACCTTCTTCAGGGAAGAATTCTACTGTATAGAGGAATCTGCCCCTATCCTTTTTTTTAATGGTCTCCATAACCTCGTAATAATCCATCTTACAGTCAAAAACATTTGCCTCCCTTCCGAGCTTATTCGGTGAATGGGCATCTGAGTTTGAGATAAGGGTTATCCTGTCAAGTGCTGAGAGCCTCCAGTTCATCTCTGGGTCTGAGGAGAGGCCTGTCTCTATGGCATAGATATATTTTGAGTAGTCATCAAAACATTCCTCTATGGAATCAAAACCTGAATTACTGCCAAAGATAGAGAACCATGGTGTCCATGCATGGGCAGGTACAAATAGACAATCTTCAGAAATATTGAGCACGGTCTTTATCAAATCCTTTGCAGGTGTGCCGAGGATGGGCCTTCCATCTGATGAAAGGTTTCCATGCCGTTGTAACACATTGTTTATCTTTTCAGCAACTTCAATACTTGGTGACATTACAATATTGTGTATTCTTCGCACCTTGCCTTTGTATGAATAAATACTGCTTATCTCTGCTGTAAGCATTAAGAAGACAGATGGTTCAGTTGGCGTCTTATATAGGCCATTACCTGCCTCCTTTAATGTGGATTTCAGGTCTTCAAAGTGAAGGGGGTGGGTAAAATCTCCTGTACCTAAGAGGTTGATCCCTTTCTTCCTTGCCCACAGAGCCATTGTAGAGATATTCATATCCTTACTTGTTGCACGGCTGTATCTTGAATGCACATGCAGGTCTGCAATTATCCTACTCATATAAAATTCCTTGTTTAAACAATTCAAACCGCTCAAACTGTTCAAACTGTATAATTTGAACGGTTTAAACCTCTTAAACAGTTTGAACTAAATTCTCGTCTCGTATATCCTGTATCTCCTATACAACCTTCCATTGACCATTTTTATTAGATTCTGAACAGGATAATTGTCTTCTAAAATCCATGAAAACTCAACCCTTTTGTAGTTTTTTTTCTTACCATATTTAAATGCCTTTGTGAATAAAAGGGCATCTACACCTCGCCTCCTGAAGTCCTCCTTTACCCCTAGAAGTAACAACCTTACATCCTTTATCTTTCTTGAATACCACAGGGCCTTGAAGATACCAAAGGGCAGAAGCCTACCATTGAGCCTCTTTAATACATAGTTAAAATCAGGTAGAAGCATCATAAAACCAATAGGCTTACCCCTGTATTCTGCTATTAGGGCAAATTCAGGGATTATTATCTGCTTTAGCTTCTCTGCCATATATTCAATCTCGTTATCGGTCAGAGGTATAAAGCCCCAGTTCTTTTCCCATGCAGAATTATATATCCTTTTGAATATAGAAAGCTCCTTATCAAAGTATTTTATATTAATAGTCCGCACCTCTATGCCGTGGCTCTCTGCAACCTCAGCAACCCTGAAGACCTTTTCTGGAAGTGTGTCAGGTATATCTATTATATATGCAAAGAGGTCTTTAGCCTTCTTAAATTCACATCCTTCTAACAGGCTTTTATAATACAATGGGTTATAGGGTGTCATTATCATGGGAGGTTTATCAAAACCCTCTATAAGCAGTCCCCATTCCTCATTGGAGGAGAAATTCATCGGCCCTCTCATTATGTAAAGATCCCTTTCCCTGAGCCACTCCTTTGCCCTATTGATGAGTGCCATACATACAGAGGAATTATCAACACATTCAAAGAAACCAAAAAAGCCTGCCCGCTCACCTGTGAAATTAATATGAGCATCGTTATGTATCGCAACAATCCTTCCGACTGTCTGGCCATCTAACCTTGCAATAAAAGGCATTACCTCTGCATGCCTAAAGAATGGGTTTCTCTGCGAGAATTGCTCCTTTATTTCCTTAATAAGTGGTGGAACCCAATGCGGGTTATTAGCATATAATTTAAATGGAAGATTTAAAAATTCTTTAAAGTTTTTTTTATCATAGGCAGGCAAAACCTGAATCAATTCTGTATATTCCTTCCCTTAACTGCTAACTACCAACTACTATCTACTGTCTTTAAATAATCCCCAGTTCCTTACCAACTTCCTTAAATGCCTCAAGCACCCTATCGAGTTGTTCCTCTGTATGTGTTGCCATATAGCTTGTGCGTATTAATGCCCTTCCGTTTGGTACAGCAGGGCTCACCGCAACATTGGCAAATATCCCCCTGTCATGCAACATCCTTGCAACCCTAAATGCCTTCATGTCATCACCAACGATTATGGGGATGACGGGTGTCTGGCTTTCGCCTGTGTCAAAACCCATTGCCTTAAATCCATCAAGCATCTTCCTTGTATTCTTCCAGAGGCGCTCTCTCCGTTCAGGCTCATTCTCAATAATGTCTACAGCAGCACTGACAGAGGCTATGGATGCAGGCGGTGGACTTGCACTGAAGATAAGAGACCTTGCAAAGTGCTTTATATAATGTATGACCCGCTCAGAGGCAGCTATAAAACCGCCTATCGATGCCAGCGACTTTGAGTATGTGCCCATAATAAGGTCAACCTTATCCTCAAGACCAAAGTGCTCTGCTGTACCTCTGCCTGTGTTACCAAGGACCCCTATGCCATGGGCATCATCTACCATTATCCTTGCATTGTATCTCTGGGCAAGCCTTACCACATCCGGTAGATTTATGATATCACCTTCCATACTGAAAACTCCGTCAACAACGATCAGCTTACCTTTATCATTATACTGTTGAAGAAGCCTCTCAAGATCCTCCATATCATTATGTCTGAACTTCTTTATCTCACTGAATGAGAGCCTGCATCCATCGATTATGCTTGCGTGGTCCATCTTGTCAATCAATACCACATCATCCTTACCAGCAAGGGCGGATATCACACCAAGGTTGGTCTGATAACCTGTGGAGAATACGAGTGCTGACTCCTTACGCATAAACCTCGCCAGCTTCTCCTCAAGCTTGACATGTATATCAAGCGTTCCGTTTAGGAATCTCGAGCCTGCACAGCCTGTGCCATACCTCCTCAATGCCTCTATCGCTGCCTCTTTCACCCGTGGGTCGTTTGTAAGACCAAGATAATTGTTTGAGCCAATCATTATCATCTTCTTTCCATCAACAATCACCTCTGGTTCTTGCGCACTCTCTATCACACGAAAGTATGGATAGAGCCCTGCCTTTATCGCATCCCTGGCAGCGGTAAATCTCTTGCACTTCTCAAATATATCCATCTCTTTCTTTATATCCATTTGTGGATTCTGTACCAGTCTGCTGTCCATCTCATCCCTTCCTTGATTCCAACAAATGGCTTAAACCCAAGCTCTCTCTTGGCCTTTGTGATATCACATATCCAATCATTATACATAATTTCCCTCATCTTGTCCTTATTTATCATTGTGCTCTTACCTGTAATTTTACCAATACCACCGGCCAAGTTACCAACCAAAGGTAACAGCGCCCTTGGCAGTCTAACCTTAAAGGTCTTTTTACCAAGGGCTGAGGCTATCTCATCTATTATCTGGCTGTTGGAATAGACCACCCCATCAGAAATAAAATAGACCTTTCCAGTGGCTGTATTGCTCTCGATTGACAGTATGATAGCATTTATTAGGTCATCTATATAGACAAGGGATGTATGACCTTCACCCCAGTAAGGGACAAATCCCTTTTTGATGAATTTGAAGATTATATAGAACTGCCTGTCCCTTGGGCCATAGACCACAGAAGGTCTTAAGATACACACAGGCACCTTTGAGCTATATCTCATAACCACTTCCTCTCCCCTTAACTTACTCTTTCCATAATCTGAGACAGGATGAGGTATTCCATTCTCAGAAGGTAAACCATTCTCTTTGAAGGTAGGACCATATGCGGAGAGGCTGCTAAGATATACAAACCTCTTAATATTTGAATTATATCGATCAACCGCCTCGATTAAATTCTGTGTTCCCACCTCATTCACCAGATAGAATTCCCTTTCTGAAGTTGCCTTTATCAGACCTGCCAGATGAAACACATAGTCATAACCCTTAACACACTCATTCAGGGAATCCCTGTTACAACAATCTCCATATACAAACCTCACATTGAGACTCTCAAGCCATCTGATGTCAGATGCCGTGCGCCTTAGGCAGGAAACATCATAACCCTGCATAATGAGTCTCTCTGTTAGATGGCTACCGATAAAACCGGTTGCTCCTGTAATCAGAACCTTCATGGGATTTCATCTCAAGATGGATAAATGCATTTGCAATATTAGGATAAACAGACACCCTATTAAAGTCAAGCTTACCATTGCTTGGAGTTTCCTGAGTTTTTCTTCGAGTGAGCTTATAACTTATTGGAATAATTAAGAAATCTCAAAACACAAGTGGAACTCAAAGATTTTTTGACAAATGCAGAGATTCCTGAGTTTAATATCCTCATTCTCAGGAATCATTTCAAATGACTTTAGAAAAACGGAAGCAAAGACTTATCAAGGAAATGCTTTATGGGATACAGGCATCAAAGGATGTAAAACTGAGTAACATAGCAAGGACACTGAAGGAGAAGCAGTCTCTCATAAAGACAAAGGACAGAATAAAAATGGCATGGAGACTTTTTACTCCCTATGAGACGATTTTAATAGTCTATGACTATGACAACAAGCTTTATTTTGTTGAAGTAAAAGGGTTTGGTTAGAAGCCGACTACTTTTCCCAGATAAGACCGCTTTGCATGGCATAAAAACAAACACCTCTGCTGATTTTCAACTACAATTTGAGTTTGGGTAAAAACTCAGGAAACTCCAAAAAAACCATCTATCTTGACAGGGACTTAAATAAGATGTTAACTTTTGAGTTTAATAAATGAAATGTTTTAGAGTTCAATATGGCTAAGGATTATAAGGATACACTTAATCTCCCGAAAACCGATTTCCCGATGAAGGCAAACCTCACTCAGAAAGAGGGGGAAATACTCATGTTCTGGGAGGAAAACAGTATTTATAACAAGATGCAGAAGAGGGACAGGTCAATGCCCTTTATCCTACATGATGGCCCTCCCTATGCCAATGGCCATATCCACCTGGGTCATACACTGAATAAGATTTTAAAGGATATCATCGTCAAATATAAAACCATGAAGGGCTTTTATGCACCTTTTGTCCCGGGATGGGATTGCCATGGCTTACCCATAGAGCATCAGGTTGATAAAAATCTTGGCCAGAGGAAGGCAACCACATCCATACTCGAAAAGAGAAGACTCTGCAGAGAATACGCTGAAAAATTTCTTGATATCCAGAGGGAGGAATTCAAGAGGCTCGGTGTGTTTGGAGACTGGACAGAACCCTATATCACAATGTCCTATCCTTACGAGGCATCAATCATAAGGGAGTTTGGAAGGATTGTTGAAAGAGGCTATGTCTACAGGGGAAAGAAGCCTGTCCACTGGTGTCCAACATGTGTTACAGCCCTTGCAGAGGCAGAGGTGGAATATGCAGACAAGGTCTCACCATCAATATATGTGAAGTTTAAAGTAAAAGATGCTTCACGGTTTAAGGTTGACAGTTCGCAGTTCACGGTCTTTTTTGTCATCTGGACAACCACACCATGGACACTGCCAGCAAATATGGCGCTCTCCTTGCATCCTGATTTTATCTATCGGATTGTCAGGACAGGAGAGGGAGATCTTATCATTGCTGAGGATTTGATTAAGAGATGCATGGAGGATATAGGCTACAGAGAAGATGAGTATACTATCACTGAATATAAGTGGTCAGGCTCTGAACTTGAAGGCATTATCTGCTCTCATCCATGGATTGATAGGGATGTAAAGACCATAGTAGGTGAACATGTCACAAGAGAACAGGGAACAGGTGTTGTCCATACAGCACCCGGACATGGCGAGGAGGACTATGAGATAGGTCTAAAATATCAACTTGATATATATGCACCGGTTGACCATAAAGGCTGTTTTACAGAAGATGTTAAAGGGTTTGAGGGACAGAACGTATTTGAGGCAAATGATGGAATCATTAATAGGCTTAAAGAAAAGGGATCTCTTCTTGGCACCTCAAAGAGAATAACTCATTCCTACCCTCATTGCTGGAGGTGCAAGAGGCCTGTAATCTTCAGGGCAACAGAACAATGGTTTATATCGATGAAGAAGCATAACCTGAGGATACAGGCACTTGAAGAGATAGATAGGACGAAGTGGATACCTCGATGGGGCAGGGAAAGGATTTATGGGATGGTGGAGAGAAGGCCTGATTGGTGTATCTCAAGGCAGAGGGCATGGGGTGTGCCCATAACATTATTTCAATGTAAAGGATGCAAGAGGTTTATAACAGACCACCATATAATCGAGAGGATTGAGAAAGAAGTGGCTAAGGCAGGGGCAGATATCTGGTTTGAAAAATCAGAGAGTGAATTACTACCCAATGGCTACACCTGCCAATATTGTGGCTCAAAGGAGTTTTCAAAAGAGACTGACATACTTGATGTCTGGTTTGACTCAGGTGTAAGCCATGCAGCAGTCACAGAGATAGACCCTCGGCTTGGTGGCACTGCTGACCTTTATCTTGAGGGCAGTGACCAACACAGGGGATGGTTCCAGAGTTCCCTTCTAACATCCGTCTCTACAAGGGGGAAGGCACCTTATAAGGCGGTTCTTACCCATGGTTTTGTCGTTGATGGAGAAGGCAAGAAGATGTCAAAATCCCTTGGAAATGTCATCTCGCCACAGGAGATCACAGATAAACATGGTGCAGAGATACTGAGGCTCTGGTGCGCATCTGCTGATTACAGAGAGGACATGAAGATATCCAGTGAGATACTTTCTCGCCTTGTTGAGGCATATAGAAAAATAAGAAATACCTGCAGGTTTCTCCTTGGAAATGTCTATGACCTTGATCCATCGGTGGTTCTAAATAAAGAAGAACTCCTTGAGATCGACATGCTCGCCATGAGCAAACTTCAGAGCCTTATAGATAAGGTCACAATGGCATACGAGACATTTACATTCCATGAGGTCTTCCATTCCATATATAATTTCTGCGTGATTGATATGAGTTCCTTTTATCTCGACATACTCAAAGACAGGTTATACACCTCTAAAAACGATTCAAAGGAAAGAAAAACAGCCCAGGCGGTACTGTATAATATCTTGATTTCCTTAACAAGATTGATTGCACCAATCCTCTCCTTCACTGCTGAAGAGATATGGAAATACATACCCTTTAAGAAAGAGGAGAGTGTCTTTCTCACAGAATTTCCTGATGTCAACTATGAATTTCTTGATATCGAACTTCAGAAAAGATGGGAAAGGCTTATTGAGATAAGGGATGAGGTGAATAAGGCACTTGAGATAAAAAGGAAGGAGAGGTTTATCGGTAATTCCCTTGAGGCTAAGGTAACACTTTATGTCTATGAAAATCTGTATGAATTCCTTGAAAGATATGATGATTTTCTTTCAACCCTCTTTATCGTCTCATCAGCAAGGATACTCAAGGATGCAAACATTCCGAAAGAGGCATATATGAGTTCTGAAATTGATGGTCTCTCCATACTTATTGAGAGGGCAGATGGGAAGAAATGTGAAAGGTGCTGGAACTGGAGCATAGATGTTGGCAAATATCCTGACCATCCTGATGTGTGTAAAAGATGTCATGAGGTATTAACTTATTGAGAAAATTACTTTCTTTAGTTATAACAACATCCTCTGTAGTGTTCCTCGATTATCTTACTAAGAGACTGGTGAATACCCACATTGACCAATCTGAGGCGATTCCCCTTCTCTCCTTTTTGAGGATTGTGCATGTCCAGAATAAAGGGGCTGCCTTTGGTCTCTTCTCTGATATTGGGAATAGTATCTTTATTATTATCTCTTTCATCGCTATAATATTAGTTGTGGTATATCTCTTAAATATTAAGGGGGGCATTGAGACCTTTTCTCTTTCACTCATCCTTGGTGGTGCAATAGGAAACCTTATTGACAGGTTATTAAGAGGAGGGGTTATTGATTTTATTGATTTTTATATTGGCAAATGGCACTGGCCCGCCTTCAATGTGGCAGATTCCTCACTCACAATAGGCATGGTATTATTCCTTCTTGCTAACCTTAAGCATAAGAGGCATAAGCGAGGTGAAGAAAGTCATTGAGACTAAAAAACACCCTGAAAAACAAGGGATCAAAGAATCCTTCAAGCATAAGATTGAAAGATTACAGAAGGGCCCTTTAACATGCCCTTTCTGCAGAGAGAATTTTAATGGTCTCTCTGATGTGCTCTCCCATATAAAAGAGCATTGCAGGTGATAGGGATTATTAGTCAGCAGTTGGCTGACCAAGAGGTAGATAGGCCTTTGGGTTTAAAGAGAAGTCTGCAATCTCACCCCTTTTAAATCTATAATACCCTGCTGATGCGATCATGGCTGCATTGTCTGTACACAGGCTTAATGAAGGAAGGTAAACCTCTATATCCTCTTCAGAAGACTTCTGTCTTATTGCCACTCTCAGTGCACTATTTGCAGAGACTCCACCTGAAAGGCAAACCTTTTTTACACCCTCTTTTTTTGCTGCCTGAATCGTCCTGTCAACAAGGACATCAATCACTGCTGACTGAAAGCTTGCTGCAACATCCTCTTTTCTTGAATCAGGATTTTTCTTTAGATAATTTAGAACCGCTGTTTTTAAACCACTAAAACTGAAATCAAGGCTACCCTGAAGGTTTACCCTTGGAAAGGATATGGCATCAGGATAACCGTCTATGGAAATCCTGTCGATGATTGGACCACCGGGATAACCAAGCCCCATAAGCTTTGCCACCTTATCAAAGGCCTCACCTGCTGCATCATCCCTTGTCCTTGCCAGTTCAGTGTATGAACTAAAGTCATCAACCCTGTATATGTTTGTATGTCCACCTGAAACAACAAGGCCGATAAAAGGAAAATCTGGTTTTGATTCCTCAAGAAATATCGAACATATATGGCCTTCAAGATGATTGACCGCTATCATTGGGATATTATGCACAAAACAAAGGGGCTTCGCAAAACATACCCCTACAAGGAGTGAGCCTATCAGCCCTGGGCCTTGGCATACCGCTATTGCGGAGATGTCCCTGAACTCTGCCTTTGCCTTTTTCATGGCCTCATCCACAACCGGCAAGATCATCTCTATGTGCTTTCTTGAGGCAAGTTCAGGCACAATCCCGCCATATCTTTCATGGATTTCATGCTGATTTGATACCATGTTAGATAGTATCTTTGTACCGTCTTCAACCACCGAGGCTGCTGTATCATCACATGAGGTATCTATGCCAAGAATAAGCATATCCAGTTTATAACATAAAGCGCGTAAGCTGTCAATTTTCCATCTTCATCTGATGAAGATTTATACTGTTACCTAAAAATCATTTGTGCACATTTGGGAAACTATTTCTGGACATGGTTGTGTTTTTACCAAATCCATGTCTATGGTATCATCCAATGGCCTTAATTTACATTTTCCCTTTTCTGCATGCCGAGACTACTCAGTGCCCTCTGAACTGTATCTCACATGAACCTCTGTTTTGCATAAACCACCCCCTTAAGAATTTTAAGAATTTAATGATTCTCTCAAGGATGGCTTAACTTTAACAGACAGGAAACACTATTTCTTAAATATCTATTCTATTAATGTCCACAAATGATATTTCCGTAACAATTATGAGATTTATCGATAATTTATTGACACTATGTTTTGGGATTTTTCAGATAAGAATGTAGTAATTTCAATGGGTTTTAAGGTGGTACAGGGCAGAAACTGTAGAAGATGAGTTATACATTGAACTTAAAAGTTATAATGTCACCATCCTGAATAATGTAATCCTTACCTTCAAGCCTGAGAAGCCCTCTCTCTTTAACGCTGTGCATGTCCTCATCAGAGGAGACAAAATCATCGTAGCTGACCACCTCTGCCTTGATAAATCCCCGCTCAATATCAGAATGAATCCTTCCTGCTGCCATAAGTGCATTACTGCCTTTACTTAGCATCCAAGCCCTCACCTCGCCCTTTATAAAGGTAAAAAAAGTGATGAGCCCCATTGATTCATAAGTTATCTTACAGAGCTTATTCATGAGTGGCTCATCAATCCCCATTCCACTGAGGAAATCTCCTCTTTCCTCCTCAGGAAGCTGGGCGATCTCCATCTCGATCTTTGCGCAGATGGCCAAGATAGGAGGGATAAAACCCTTGCCCTTTTCTTTAAAATACCTTTTTATCTCTCCTTGAATGTTTCTTATCCTTTCTGAATTAATATCCTTTTCATCAATATTTAGCACAATTATCTCAGGCATGGTGGTAAGAAACTGATAGGGAAGCATCAGCCTCTTTTCACCTGCTGTGAATTCCATATCTCGAAGGGATGTCTCTTTCTCAAGGGACTCTTTACATTTAAGAAGAAACTCTTTATCTGCCTTATCTGTGCTTTTTCCCTTTTTTGCCTGTTCCTCTATCCTCTCAAGCCTCTTCTCAACAAACTCAAGGTCTCCAATGATGAGTTCTGTCTCAAAAGAGATCACATCCCTTAAAGGATTAACACCTCCTGCAGGATGTATGACAGAGTTATCCTCAAATGTCCTAACAACGTGGAGTATTGCATCAGAGTTCTTTATCAGTTCAAAAACCATGCTATTGTGTAAAGCATCACCACCTGTAGATGTTGATATCCCTGGGAAGTCAATAAACTCCAGTGTAGCATGAGTTATCTTTTTTGGTTTAAAGACAGATGAGAGCCTATCGAGCCTCTTATCAGTAACCTTTACTATCCCTGAGTGAGGTCGGGTATCCTTTGAGATTGCAGTAGGGTATGAGGTTGTCTCTAAACTTAAGCCTGTAAGGGCATTAAAGATTGTCGTCTTACCAGAGTTTGGAAAGCCGGTAATGACTATCTTCACTATAACCTTTTAAACACCTCGTAAGCTACCCTGACTGTCTTTTCTATGTCCTCCATTGAATGAGCAATGGAGATGAAGCCTGCCTCAAACCTTGAGGGTGCGAGGTTGACGCCCCTTTCAAGCATTCCCCTGAAGAATCTTGAATATCTTTTTGCATCAGATGTTGCAGAGGTGGTATAATCAACAACCTCTATATCTGTAAAATATGTGCAGAACATCGTCCCTGCCCTGTAGAATCTTGTTTTTATGCTCGCCCTGTTTGATGCATCCTTCAGGCCATCTTCAAGTACCTCGGCCTTTCTCAAGAGGTTTTTATATGTATCAGGCTTTGATAATATCCTCAATGTCTCTATACCTGCGGTCATTGCAAGGGGGTTGCCTGAGAGCGTGCCTGCCTGATAAACAGGGCCATCAGGTGCGACCATCCTCATGATCTCCTTTTTGCCTCCATAGGCGCCCACTGGAAGGCCTCCTCCGATGACCTTTCCAAGGCATGTCATATCAGGCCTTATCCTGTATGCCTCCTGCGCACCTCCATAAGATACCCTGAAGCCTGTCATAACCTCATCAAATATAAGAACTATCCCATATCTCTCAGTCAATCCCCTTATGCCCTCAAGAAAGCCTTCTTTTGGAAGCACACAGCCTATATTTCCAACAACCGGTTCAAGTATCACACATGCGATATTCTTTGCCTCTTTGTTTATTACCTTCTCAAGTAGTTTAAGGTTGTTAAAAGGAAGTGTGATTGTGTTCTTTGCGTAGTCTTTTGGAACCCCAGGGCTGTCAGGCACACCAAATGTCATAGCCCCTGAGCCTGCCTTCACAAGCAGGCCATCTGCATGACCATGATAACATCCCTCAAACTTTATGACCTTGTCCCTTCCTGTGAATCCCCTTGCTACCCTTATGGCGCTCATTGTTGCCTCAGTGCCAGAATTGACCATCCTCACCACTTCCATAGATGGATATGCCTTACGAATCATATGTGCAAGCTCTATCTCAAGTGGCGTGGGAGCACCGTAGCTCGTCCCTTTCTCTATAGCCCTCTTCAGGGCATTGATTACCTTTGGATGGGCATGCCCCAGTATCAAAGGACCCCATGAAAGGACATAATCTATATATTCATTTCCGTCAACATCATAAATTTTTGAGCCTTTTGCATGACTGATAAAAAGTGGTGTCCCACCAACTGCCTTGAATGCCCTCACAGGGCTGTTCACCCCTCCTGGCATAAGGCGTTTTGCTATTTTGAATAGTTCCTTTGATTTATTCTGTCTCAGCATCTTTATACAACCTCCAGGCCTTCAGTTTGTTTATTAAACCACATCTGTCCAAAATAAAGATTAACAATTATCTTTAGAATATCTTGGACAGCAATGTTATTAAACAATAATTAATGACCGGTTGTCAAAATAAGAATATCTTAAAGATTCTGCTTGCCTCTCATCAAATATTAAAAAGAGGATTCGAGGGTTCAAGTGGTCGAGGGGTTAAGAGGATTTTAGAAAGCATATTGCAGAAATAATATAATAAAAAATCCAGTCTTATAAGGTATTATTCAAGCACCTTTGCTCTACAACGAAAGAGGTATATATCACAGCACTGCATCAAGCAATTGCTCAATGCGATGCAGTAAATAGAAGGGGGTGGAAAGTAGAGTGAACGGTTTCTTATTAGGAGTTCGTATCTTTTCAATTCCCATCATCCCGGAATATATCCTCACTGCAAAATTATTTCTGCTTTCATCAATAAAATTATGTAGCGACCTCAAAGTCCCTGACTTGCCTGACTTGACTTCAACAGGAATGAGCTTGTTATGAGAGTTTATCAAATAGTCTATCTCTGAAATAGAGCCTTTCTGCTTCCTGTACCAGTAAGACAGGTTTATGCTCTTCCTTGTCGCCAACGATAGGAGAGACTGTCCAACAATTTGTTCACTAAGCTGACCATGATATACTGCATTAATATCCTGTATATTCATTATTTCAGTCCTTAGCCCAACCTGATAGTTGACAAGCCCTGTATCTAAATATAAAAGCTTCGGGGATTTCTTTAAATTGTTTACTATCGGAAGTTGTTTAGATGCAGAGGCATAAACCCTGCTTATAACCATTGCTTTTTCAAGGACATCAAATGCATCGCTCATTTCCCTGCTGCGAAAACCGGAGCCCCCGAAATTTTCATATTTAATGGGAAGCCCCACATATTTAGATGAATGTTCTATGAGGTATTGAATATATTTTGCCTTTGCAAGTCTGGCATATTTCAAGACATCGTCTTTAAATCCTGTTAATATGGATTCATATACAGGGTCTATGTCAATCAGTGACTTTGTTTCCGCATACCGGGCAACAGCCTCAGGCATCCCGCCCACCAACAGGTATTCATGATATTTTTTCATCAGTGTATTATGAATTTCAGCCGGTATCTTTTTATCAGGCTTTACGGAATTTATATAATGCAGAATTTCTGTTTCTCCAAGAGCAGACAAGTATTCTTCAAATGTGACCGGATACATATAACAATATTCAACCCTTCCTACAGGGATTGGAAATCCTTCTGACTTCATTTTTACCTCAAGAAGCGAGCCTGCTGCCACAACATGCAAGTTAGGCATTTCTTCATAAAAATAGCGGAGTTGATTCATAGCTATACTTGAGTTTTGCACTTCGTCAATAAAGATAAGAGTGGTACCAGGGATAACCTTCTTATTGAATTTCAACTGGATTGCCTGAATCAGTTCACGGACAGGATTCATCCTTGAAAACAGGGCAAGATTGTCTTCCTGCTCCAGATTTATGTATATGTAAGTTTTAAAAGAGTCCTTAGCAAAGAGATTCACTGCCGAGGTCTTTCCTACCTGCCGCGCACCTCTAATTACAAGTGGTTTTCTTTTCTTTCGGTCTTTCCACTCAAGGAAAAATTTGTTTATAGCTCTCTGAAACATAATTTATCTCGTTGATAACATCTACGCGATGTAATATTTTATAACCTATTTTTGACTAAAAGTGTAATAAATTATAACCTATTTTCCAAGAAAAATGTAACAAAATATAAGTTGTAGGGGAAAAGTAGTTTTTTAATATATTCTTTGAGTCAAAGGTTGTTGGCAACAATCAAAATGAAGCCAAAAGTGAGCAATTCAGAGGGTCACCCATTAAAAGGCACTTTGTTAAGAGAAAAACATCCCGTATCGGAAATTATAATAAAAAATAATTTCCTCTTTAACCCCTGACACAATTCCAATTCAGAGTCCAATTCAGAGGGTCAGGTCTTTCTTCTTGCATTTACGGATATGGTCTCCGATTGTGACTAATGTTACAGGATAGCCAGCTGGAAGTTCTTTAGGCATTGGAAGTAGCATGGTATATAAAGGAGCTTGTCGAAGGATACCGTGCAAAGTTGTCCGCACCATCATGTTGTCTCTATATGCATCTTCTTTATATGCCTTATCCTCTCAAGCACAGGTGGATGTGAATAATGAAAAAGTGCATACAGGGGATGTGGATGGAGGTTTGAGAGGTTGTCTTTTGAGAGTTTAACCAGTGCACTGATCATGCCCTCTATATTTGCTGTGAGGTTATGAGAGTATGTATCCGCCTCTTTCTCATGCCTTCTTGAAATATAATTCAGTAATGGTGTGAGAGGAAAACTCACAATAGAGCCTACAAATGTCAGGATGATGACCTTTGTAAAGAATGTCCCTCCCTTGATCCCGAATATCTCAAGGAGGAGGTCGCTCTTGAGAAGCATGAAGGATATGAATAACCCTATTAATGCAATGGATTCAGTAATGATAAGATATTTAATGAGGTGCTTTCTCTTCCAATGTCCTGCTTCATGTGCAAGCACAGAGAGTATTTCATCATGGTTCATCTTATTTATGAGCGTATCAAATAGAACGATCCTTTTTACCCTCCCTATACCTGTAAAATATGCATTTGTATGTCTTGTCCTCCTTGAGGCATCCATCTTAAATACCCTGCTCACCTTAATTCCGGCCTTATCCATAATATTGCGTATCATGGCCTCAAGGTTCTGATCATCAATGGGTGTGAATTTATGAAACAGGGGTTCTATTAAATAAGGTGATATGTACATGATGAATATGCCGAAGATGAGAAAAAATGCCCATAGCCATAACCACCAGTGGTCAGGGCTTTTCTGGATTATAAAGAGTCCAATCGTTATAAGCAAAGCGATAAGGATAGTGGATATCAAAATGAACTTTAAAAAATCAGTAATCCATAATCCAAAGGTCATTGTGCTGAAACCGTATCTCTTCTCTATCCTGAAGGTGCGGTAAAGGGAGAAAGGAATGGAGAGGATTGTCCCAGCATAAAATAGTAATATAAAAAAGATGATACCAGAGGCGATAAAGGAAAGGTTGAAAGAGATGATCCATGAATTATAAGTGTTAAGGAGACCCCCAAAGATAAAGACCAAAAGGATTACATTGTCAAATGCAGATGAGATGATACTAAATCTCGTATTTTCTATGGTGTAATCCATAGTTCTCCTGAGCAAACCCTCATCAATCTCTCCTTCAAATTCAGGAGGGATGGTTAGACCATGGCGCTTAAGATGACAGAGGTTTAGGTAATCAAGCCAGTAATCAAAACCTGTTACAATGAGATAGGCGATGAGGATTAAGAGTTGATATTTCTGCATAAATCATCCCCTGTGGAGGGTCCTTCTCAAGGAATGGACAAAGGCGATTATAAACATCAATTCTCCGATTATAAGGAGTTCATAATGATAAGGCTTTGGTGGTTGTTGATATAGTGTGGCTCCTGTATCATGCATAAAGGAATAGAGTATGAGCACAACGCCAGTAACTGCAAGGATGAGCGCCAGTTGAGTGGTCTTAAATTCATAACCCTTGTTGATGAGATAGGAGATGGATATGCCAGAGATGATAAAGAGGATAGAGATTGAAACAGGGGCGATCACAGGCCCTATCCATGGAATAGGGATGAGAAAGAGTATATCCCAGTCGAATATTGTAGCTGGCCAGTTGAGTGTAATCTTGAGGCCTATATAATAGATGATATCCCAGATCCCGAAGATAAAGATGAAATGGGCGAACCTTTCCCAACCCTTTCTACCCCCAAGCACTGCAACAGCCATGAGCATAAAGATTGTGGAGACCTCTCTGAAGACTTCAACAATAATTTTATAATCTGTCATCGCCTTTAAAGGGAAATCAAAACCCTCGGGATAATAAATTGCCCTCAGATATACAACCACTGCAGCCTCTAAATAGCCCATAGCTATCCCAAAGATGGTTAGCCAGAATAACTTTTTTGTGACTCCATTCTTTTCCATTATAAGCCCAATCTGAGGATAGACAATGGATTTACACTTATGCCGTTCAGCTTTACGCTCATATGGAGATGTGGCCCTGTGACCCTTCCTGTATTTCCTATAAAGCCTATCACCGTGCCCTTTGATATCTCCAGTCCCTCAGATACATCAAACCCTGACAGATGCATATATATGGAGAAGAGACCCATGCCATGGTCTATTACTATAGTGTTTCCCCCATAAAAGAGTTCCTTTGTTAATACAATCTTACCCGAGTTTATTGCCTTAACAGGTCTACCTATCTCTCCTCTATAATCTACACCTCTATGAATGCTTGTCTTTTTGTTGTTTATGATTCGTCTTGTACCAAATCCTTCCGAAGGTTCTGTATCAACAGGTTGAATAAAAACCCCATCCCATTTCTTCTCTGTAAGATTGCCCCATAATCCCTCAAGCAGACGATATTCTGACTCCACCCTCTTCTCATCCTCAGGGTTGAGGAACACCTTCTTCTCAGGTAGTGTTATCTCCTCTGTTGTGAAATCGTGAGATTTTACCCGTAAACTCAGATACCGTGCCTCTCTGCCATCTTTGATGGTTATTCTATAATCACCTGCACTTGTATTCAGGTCTACAGGAACAAGTGCTATAAAGTCATTATCTCCTGTTCTGAAGAATCTTATCTTACCACCATTAAACTCTCCCACAGGTACCTTTTCAGATGAGACCTTAATAAGGAAGACATCACCCGGAATGATCTCTGCTGGCCTTAAATCAGCCACAAGGGCATATGCATGGCAATAGAAAAGAAGTATAATGATAATAATGGAGAACCTATAGAAGAACCTTCTTATCAAGACATGATATTATAACAAAATCTTTTATCCATTAGGTTTTTCCCAAAGAGTTAGTAAGGTAAAGAAGAATTAACATTTGAGATGCATACAGAGATACTTGAGATAGACGGAAGCTTTGGAGAGGGGGGAGGACAGATACTGAGGACAGCCCTGAGCCTCAGTTGTATAACAGGTATCCCTTTTAGACTCTATAACATAAGAAAGGCCAGGAAGAAGCCTGGCCTCATGCCCCAGCATCTTACATGTGTGAATGCCATAGCAGAAATCGCAGGTGCTGAATTATCAGGTAATGAGAAAGGCTCTACTGAACTCACATTCATTCCTGAAAGGATGAAAGCAGGGGATTATTACTTTGATATAAAGACCGCGGGCTCAAGCTCTCTTGTATTTCAGACCCTTCTTCCTCCTCTTATATTTGCTGATGGTGAATCCCGTATTACAATCAGTGGGGGTACCCATGTGCCATTCAGTCCTCCGTATCACTATATTTCCGAGGTCTTTATACCAATGCTGAGAAGACTGGGTATCAAAATAGATGCCTCAATCGAGAAATATGGTTTTTATCCAAAAGGTGGCGGCAGGGTCAGGTTCATGATAATGCCAGTAAGGGAAATCAGAGGGCTGGAGATGATTCACAGGGGTAGACTTAAGCTTGTATATGGTTATTCCTGTGTTGGAAGACTTCCGCTGAGCATCGCAACAAGGCAAAGGGATTCCCTGTTAAAGGAGATTCATTCTTACACTCCTGAGATTGATGTCCTTGAGGTTCCATCAGGTGGTGAAGGAACATTCGTATTTTTAAAGGCAGAACACGACAATACAATAGCTGGTTTTTCATCCATTGGAATGAGGGGGAAGAGGGCAGAAGATGTTGGAGCAGAGGTTGCAAAGGAGTTTCAGGAGTTTGAAAACACATCCTCATGCCTTGATCCTCACCTTGCTGATCAGATAGTCCTTTATCTTGCCCTTTCGCATAAGGATTCATCATTTACAACCTCATGTATAACACAGCATCTAATAACGAACCTCTATGTGATTGAGAAGTTCATGAAGTTGGAATATCACATAGAGGGTGACATTAAGACCGAAGGTATGGTAAGTTTATCATTTAAAGATTGAGATCAGGTTAGGAAATGCTTGACATAAGGTTAATGAGGGAACATAGAGACGAGGTCATTGATGCCCTGAGAAAAAGGGGTGTGGGTACTGATGCCCTTGACAGCCTTCTTGCAATAGAAGAGAAGCGAAGGGAACTATTAAGGGTTGTTGAGGATGAAAGACAGGTGAGGAACAGGTTGTCTCAGGAGATAGGGAGGCTGAAAAAAGAGGGCAGGGATACCTCGCAACTTATGTCAGAGGCAAAGGCAATATCAGAAAGGATAACAGAGACGGAGGCTGAATTAGAAGAGGTGGAAGGGCTTGCCATAAAAGAACTTCTTCTCATCCCTAACATCCCTCATGACTCTGTTCCTTTAGGAAAGGATGAGACAGATAATGTTGAGGTCAGGAGATGGGGTGATATACCTGAATTTACCTTTGAACCAAAGAATCACTGGGACATAGGTGAGGAGCTTGGCATACTCGATTTTGAAAGAGCAGGCAAGATTGCAGGTGCAAGGTTTGTGCTCCTTAAGGGGATGGGTGCATTGCTTGAGAGGGCACTGATTAATTTTATGCTTGATCTTCATACAAAGGAACACGGTTATACCGAGGTATTTCCTCCACTACTTGTAAACAGGGAATCCATGACAGGAACAGGGCAACTCCCAAAGTTTGAGGATGATCTTTTTAAGGTTGAAGGCGAAAAGGGTTTCCTGCTCATCCCAACCGCAGAGGTGCCTGTTACAAATATCCACAGGGATGAGATACTGAATGAGGATGAGCTACCCATATGCTATACCGCCTATACACCATGCTTTAGAAGTGAGGCAGGCTCTTATGGGAAGGATACAAGAGGGCTAATAAGACAGCATCAGTTTAATAAGGTTGAACTTGTGAAGTTTGTAAAACCAGAAGACTCATATGAGGAGCTTGAGTCACTCACAAGGGATGCTGAGGCGGTATTAAAGAGACTGAATCTACCCTATCGTGTTGTTACATTATGTACAGGTGATCTTGGTTTTGCATCAGCAAAGACATACGACATCGAGGTATGGTTTCCAGCACAGAGAAAATACAGAGAGATATCATCATGTTCAAATTTTGAAGACTTTCAGGCAAGGAGGGCCGGTATAAGGTTCAGGCAAAAGGGGAGGAAGGGTACAGAGTTTGTACATACACTCAATGGCTCTGGCCTTGCAGTGGGTCGTACCCTTGCAGCACTCCTTGAAAACTTTCAACAGGAAGACGGCTCTGTTATAATACCCGAAGTGATCAGGCAATATATGGGCATAGAAAAGATAAGTAAGAAGTAAAAGAATTCGGCTGGTTATGGTCTTTACTTCCTACTTTTAACGTCTTACTTCTCACTTGCATTAAAAAAATGGAGGAGTGGCCGAGTGGACGATGGCGGCGGTCTTGAAAACCGTTGTACCGAAAGGTACCGTGGGTTCGAATCCTACCTCCTCCGCCAGTTTTCATTTCTTAGTTTTGAGTTATTAGTGTGGTACTATACTGCTGGTTCGGGGGCGGGCCCTACATCCTTCTTGGGTTTTACCTGTTTTGGTGATACCCCTTTCCCCTCTGGTGCTTCAGGGGTTGTAACCACCTCTTTCTTTTCGATCTTTAATGGTTCAACAGGTGGTAATTCCTTACCCTCGATTATGGCATCTATCTGAGAGGCATCGAGGGTCTCTCTTTCAAGGAGTGCCTTTGTCAGCCTCATAAGTATGGGCTTATTCTCTGTAAGGAGCTTCTTTGCATACTCATATCTCTCAGTTACTATCTTCGTAACTTCTTCATCTATCTCCTCGGCGGTTTTCTCTGAATAGTCCTTATGCTTCATTATCTCCTTGCCAAGGAATATCTGTTCCTCGCGTTTACCAAAGGTGAGCGGTCCGAGTTTCTCGCTCATTCCCCACTCGCAGACCATCTTTCGTGCAAGCTCTGTTGCCCTTTCAAGGTCATTGCCTGCACCTGTTGTCATATGACCAAGCGCAACCTCTTCTGCTGCCCTTCCACCAAGAAGGACGGCCAGTGTATTTATCAGATATTCCCTTGAATAGGTGTATCTATCGTCAATTGGTAGTTGCTGGGTTACTCCAAGTGCCATGCCACGTGGGATTATACTCACCTTGTGTATGGGGTCTGTCCCTGGTGTTAATCTTGCAACGAGTGCATGGCCTGCCTCATGGTGAGCAGAGGTCTTCTTCTCCTCCTCTGAGAGAATCAGACTTCTTCTCTCTTTACCCATTATTACCTTGTCCTTTGCAGCTTCGAAGTCCTTCATCTCCACCTTTGCCTTTGATTGGCGAGCTGCAAGCAGGGCTGCCTCATTGATGAGGTTTGCAAGGTCAGCACCGGAAAAACCAGGTGTTCCCCTTGCTAAGACCTCGAGATTTACATCATCTGCAAGGGGCACCTTCTTTATATGCACCTTGATTATTTCGAGCCTGCCCCTCACATCAGGTGTGGATACAATAACCTGTCTGTCAAATCTACCAGGTCTTAATAGCGCGGGGTCAAGGACATCAGGCCTGTTAGTAGCAGCTATTACGATAATGCCTTCGTTTGCATCAAAGCCATCAAGTTCAACAAGTAGTTGATTAAGGGTCTGCTCTCGTTCATCATGTCCACCTCCGAGCCCAGCGCCCCTGTGTCTACCCACGGCGTCTATTTCATCGATGAAGATGATACACGGCGCGTTCTTCTTTGCCTGGTCGAAGAGATCCCTTACCCTTGAAGCTCCGACACCAACGAACATCTCCACAAAGTCCGAACCACTAATGGAAAAGAACGGCACACCTGCCTCACCGGCAATCGCCTTTGCAAGAAGCGTCTTGCCTGTACCAGGCGCTCCCACAAGTAGGACGCCCTTTGGAATCTTACCACCAAGTTTCTGAAACTTCTGAGGGTCCTTTAAGAAGTCGATTATCTCCCTCACTTCCTCCTTTGCCTCTTCAACACCTGCCACATCATTAAAGGTGACCTTCACACCCCTCTCTGTAACGAGTTTTGCCCTGCTTTTGCCAAATGAGAGGGCCTTATTACCGCCTGTCTGCATCTGCCTCATAAAGAATATCCAGAGGAAGATAAGGAGGAGAATAGGTCCAAAGTTAAAGAGTAGATTCAGATACCATGGTGTCTGTTCCGGTTTCGCAGCAATCCTAACACCCTTTTCCCTGAGTTCTTTAACCAGATCAGGATAGTCAGGTGCGTACGTCTTAAATCTGAGACCATTCTTCAGGGTTCCTATGATTTGATTCTCTGGTTGTTTTATTGTTACCTCAACCACCTGCCCCTGATGTAGATACTCAATAAAATCAGAAAAGACAACCTCTTGTTCGGGCTTTGCCGGATTAAGCAGGTTGAATGCCAGGATCATCATCAACCCAAATAAAACCCATATTATTATACTCTTAGACACCTTCTGAACCTCCTATTTAAAGATTAACATATTCACTCCATATTTACAAATAGATGAAATAAGGGTTTAAGATAATGTTATATCAAGGATCATCATAACGATGAAGCAGATTATCACACCGAATGTCGCTTCCTTCTCAACCCTTTTCTATGAGACTCAAGGATTATCTCATCACTTACAACGAAGAGCATCACACCTGAGCCAAAACCCATCATGATATCCTGAAACCCCTGCGAGATGTTCCTTAAAAATAAAACAGGAAAAGCACTTATCCCACTTGTAAGTCCTGCAAGAAGACTCGCAAGAAAGCCGATGAATATCAATGATTGTCCATTCATAATAATATACTGTCAAATGTCAATAGTAAAGTTTGACCATATGGACCCTACTGGTTTTGTGGTATAGTTAATAAAGGGCTTTTAAATTATTATAATTACGAAAGGATGGTGTCATTTTTAACTTGATAGCACCTGATTAATCAAGTGCTATCTCACTATCTTTAATTTAATTATGAAGAATCAGGAGATTGCAAAGGTCTTTAATGAGATAGCAGACATTCTTGAGATCAAGGGTGAAAATCCATTCAGGATAAGGGCATATAGAAGGGCTGCACAGAACATCGATGGACTCTCAAAAGATGTAGCGGTGCTTTCTAATGATGAACTGAGGAAGATACCCGGAATAGGGGCAGACCTTGCAGATAAGATAAGAGAGTATGTGAGAACAGGGGGTCTCAGATTTTATGATGACCTAAAGAGGGAGGTGCCATCAGGTATTGTAAATCTCTTATCAGTCCCCGGTCTTGGACCAAGGACAGCGAAGATGCTCTTTGAGAGTCTTGATGTAAAGGATATTGATGACCTTGAGAGGTATGCAAGGGAGGGAAAACTGAGAGGGCTTCCTGGCATACAGGCAAAGACCGAGGAGAACATACTCAAAGGCATAGAGATGCTCAAGAGAAGGGGTGGGAGATTTCCCATTGGTCGAGTCCTGCCTGTTGCTGATGAGATAATAAAGACGCTTCTAAAAGGCTCTCCTGTTAAGGAGATAAGCGTTGCAGGGAGTCTGAGGAGGTGGAAGGAAACCATAAAGGATATTGATATACTGTCAATCTCTGATGACCCTAAGAAGATGATGAATATATTCACACGCCTTCCCCAGTGTAAGGAGGTGCTAATGAAGGGGCCAACCAAGTCCAGCATCGTGACAGCAGAGGGTATACAGGTTGACCTCAGGGTTGTGAGTGATGATTCCTATGGTTCAGCACTGGCCTATTTTACAGGTAGTAAGGCCCATAACATAAGGCTGAGGGAGATGGCTGTTAGAAAGGGTCTTAAGATTAATGAATACGGTATCTTTGATGTAAAGACAGGCAAAAAGCTTGGTGGAAGAAAGGAAGAGGATGTCTATAGGCTGCTTGACCTCCCATACATACCACCTGAGATGAGGGAAGATATGGGTGAGGTGGAAGCAGCAATGGAAGGAAGACTTCCGGAGTTGATAGTGCCTAAGGATATAGAGGGTGATCTTCATGTGCATTCAAAAAATAGTGATGGTAGTCATGAGATCGATGAACTCATCACTTTTGCAAAGAAGAAGGGATATAAATATATAGCCATAACTGATCACTCAAAGAGCCTTGGAATTGCAAGGGGAATGAGTGTAGAGCAAATCATGGAGCAGAATAAAAGGATAAAGGCGATCAATAAAAGGCTGAGTGGATTTAAGCTTCTTTCAGGTGTTGAACTAGATATAAGGAGCGATGGCATGCTCGATTATCCAGATGAGGTGTTGAGGGAACTTGACATAGTAGTTGCTTCCATACATTCAGGTTTCAGACAGTCAAAAGAGCAGATAACAAGACGCCTTATATCAGCCATGAGAAATCCTTATGTCTCTATAATAGCCCATCCAACAGGAAGGGTTATTGGCGAGAGGGAGGAGTACGATGTGGATATGGATGCGTTTCTGAGGACAGCAAAAGAGACATCAACCATCTTAGAGATAAATGCATATCCAATGAGGTTGGACTTAAAGGATATATACATAAAGAGGGCAAAGGAGATGGATATATCCTTTGCCATAAGCACAGATACTCATATAGATTATCAATTTGATTTCATCACATATGGTGTTGGCATGGCAAGGAGGGGCTGGCTTGAGAAGAAAGACGTTCTTAATACATATAGTTATAATGAACTCATGAAAAGACTTAAGAGGAAAATGAGCTTTGTGGTATCATAATAAAATGAAAATCAACAATCTTCTGTCAAAAATCTATTTCTGTTTTTTTGCAATTCTTTTGCTCTTTTATGGCTGTGTCACAACCGATGAGAACAAGGCCTTTAACAGGGCTGAGGCCCATTATAAACTTGGTGTTTCTTATATGTCAAAGGGACAGCTTAATGATGCCTTTATAGAATTTCAGAAGGCTGTAGATATAGATCCAGAACACAAGGAATCCCTTAACTCCCTCGGATATATCAGCACAAGGTTTAAGAAGTATGACGATGCAATCTCATATTACCAGAAGGCCATATCCATAGACCCTAAGTATTCAGATGCCATGAATAACCTTGGTATGACATACCTTGAGTTAGAAGACTGGGATGAGGCAATAAGATATTTTAAGATGGCACTTGAGAATCCACTATATTTAACACCTGAGAAGGCCTATTCAAATATGGCGTTTGCATATTATAAGAAGGGTGACTACAGGAGTTCTGAGTATGCTGTTAAGGAGGCCCTCACAAGGTCTCCTGACTTTCCATTTGCACTTTACATTCATGGTCTCCTTAATATTGTCTCTGGTGATGATGAGTCAGCGATAAAAGACTTTAAAAGGATCCTGAACATAATTCCTGATTATATAGAGGTGCACTGGGAGATTGCCAATGCCTATCTCAGGATTGGTGAGAGGGATAAGGCACTTGAGCATTTCAGGATAATATCAGAGAAGAGCGAGAACCAGAAGCTGGTAGATGAGGTAAAAGAGTATATAATGTTGCTTAGCAAATAACCAATGAAGGACGAGTTATTAAAGAAGTTGTTGAGGGAGGCTCGCGGTGCGTTAAAGGTAGCGATTGCTCCTTATTCAGGATTCAAGGTCGGTGTTGCTGTTGTTACAAAGAAAGGGAAGGTATACAGTGGCTGTAATATAGAGAATCCTTCCCTCATGTTGAGCATATGTGCTGAGAAGGTGGCGCTCACAAAGGCCCTGTCAGAGGGTGAGAGATCATTCACTGCTATAACCATTGTCTCTGCTAAAGGGTCGTATTGTTATCCATGCGGTTCATGCAGGCAGATGTTATGGGAGTTTGCAGGGGATATAGATGTATTCCTTGAAGGAAAAGAAGGGATTAAAAGATATTCCATGAGTGAGCTTTTGCCATATCCATTTAAGTTTAAGGAGTGATGAGAGAACCTTGATGGAAAAAATCTATTGACAAAAGGTTATATCTGTTGGTATCTTTCTCAAGGGTTTTTTAAATCTAACCTATAAAATGAAAGGAGGGGAGTATGACAAAGGCAGAATTAGTGGATGTCGTGTCAAGTGGGGCAAACATTTCAAAGGCAGCAGCCACAAAGGCCATTGATTCCTTTACCAATGGGATCACAAAGGCGTTAAAAAAGGGAGATAAGGTGACCCTTGTCGGATTTGGGACTTTTTCGGTAAGGAAGAGAAAGGCACGCACAGGAAGAAATCCGAGGACAGGTAAAGAGATCAAGATACCCGCAGCAAAGACTCCAAAATTTACTCCAGGTAAGGCACTTAAACAGGCAATAAAATAAGTAAGATGCGATGGAGAGGGGTTCTGTAAACTGAGAATCCCCTCTCTATTTATTGGACTGAATCTGCAGTCTCTTTATATCCCTTGCTCTGCCTGTATGTGAGTCTACATCTATAACTACACACGATATTATGGAAGGGCCTTTTGCAGTTTCAAAACGGATAGGCATCTGAGTCAGAAATCTATTTATTATCAAATCCTTCTTTACCCCGATCACCGAGTTTATGGGGCCTGTCATACCTACATCGGTTATAAAGGCCGTACCATTTGGCAGTATCCTCTCATCAGCAGTCTGTACATGGGTATGTGTGCCTATAATAGCACTCGCTTCTCCATCAAGGAACCAGCCGAATGCTGACTTTTCAGAGGTTGCTTCTGCATGAAAATCGATGATTATCACCCTTGCCTTTTTCTTCAATAAAGGTAGTTCTTTAAGCGCTGTCTTGAAGGGGCAGTTCAGAGGTTGCATAAATACCCTTCCAGAGATATTAAGTATCGCAATCTTCTCTCCTGAGTTTGTCTCTGTGACAATACTACCATACCCAGGAACCTCATCAGGATAATTGGCAGGTCTGAGGAGTCTTTTTTCCCTCATAATGTATGGAAGGGATTCTTTTTTATCCCATATATGGTTGCCTGATGTAAGAACATTAACGTCAAGAGAGAATATCTCTTCACAGACAGGCTCTGTTATACCAAACCCACCAGCAGCATTTTCAACGTTGGCTATTGTAAAATCAATCTTGAATTTGTCGATAAGGCCTGATATCCCTTCTCTTAGTGCCCTTCTGCCAGCATTTCCGACAATATCACCTATAAATAGTACCCTCATAATTCAAGTTTTCAATTAAGGTATCGATGCCAGTTTTGTCTGAGCTTTTAGTAATATAGGTTAGGGTAAAAGATGCCAGTTTGGTTATCGGGTTAGGTTGTTAGTAAATTACTTTACCTTTACCTAACTACTCTACGAGTCATAGACCATACTGGTTTCTTAACCTTAACCCTAACTTTTCACTACTTTGCATACTCTACGTATCGTGATTCTCTTACAACTGTAACCTTTATCTGCCCAGGATATGTAAGCTTCTCTTCAATCTTTTTTGCCAGTTCCCGTGACATCTGTGCGCAGAGTTCATCATTCACCTCTTCAGGCCTTACGATGATCCTTATCTCCCTTCCTGCCTGTATTGCATATGACTTGTTTACGCCGTTGAATGAGGTGGCAATCTCTTCCAATTGTTCAAGCCTTTTAAGATAACTCTCAAGGGATTCCTTTCTTGCACCTGGTCTTCCAGCCGAAAGTGCATCAGCAGCAGCTACAAGCGATGCCTCGACGGTTAGAGGGTCTCCTTCTTCGTGGTGTACTGCTATGGCATTGACAACCTTATTGTTTTCACCATATCTTTTTGCCATCTCTGCTCCGATTGCCTGATGTGTTCCTTCCATCTCATGATCAATGGCCTTACCGATATCATGCAGTATACCTGCCCTCTTTGCAAGTTTGATGTCCACACCAAGTTCACCTGCCATCAGGCCTGATAGATATGCAACCTCTTTTGAGTGTTGAAGGACATTCTGTCCATAGGATGTCCTGTATTTGAGTTTTCCTATTAACTTTATAAGTTCAGGATGTATGCCATGGAGCCCGAGCTCAAAGATAGCCTTTTCACCTTCCTCCTTTATCGTTGTCTCGATCTCTTTTGTTACTTTTTCAACGACATCTTCAATCCTTGCGGGGTGTATCCTTCCATCACTTATAAGCCTCTCAAGGGAGACTCTTGCTATCTCTCTTCTTATCGGATCAAAACAGGAAAGCAGAACGGTCTCGGGTGTCTCGTCTATGATGAATTCAACCCCTGTCGCAGCCTCAAGTGCCCTTATGTTTCTACCCTCCCTTCCTATTATCCTCCCTTTCATCTCATCATTTGGCAGAGTAACGGTGGCTATGGTGTTGTCGCTTACAAACTCATTTGCATACCGCTGTATGGCTGTACCCAGTATCTCCTTTGACTTTATCCTGGCAGACTCTACCGCTTCATCCTCAATACGCTTTGCTATTCTTGCAGCCTCAAATCGCGCCTCGTCCTCAACCTTCTTAAGGAGTTCCCTTTTTGCCTCTTCTGCGCTCAGACCCGAGATCTGCTCAAGCATGGCATGCTGTTTTCTGATAAGACTTTCGTAATGCTGTTCCTTTTCCTCAATGGCCTTTTCTCTATTGTTGAGTTCTCTTTCCTTCTTATTGAGATGACTGTCCCTTTTGTCGATCTGCTCCAACCTTCTGTCAAGCTTTTCCTCTTTCTGCCTGAGCCTCTTATCAAGCTGGTTGAGTTCTGATTGCCTCTCCTTTATCTCCCTTTCTGCCTCAGCCTTTGCCTTAAGATTTATATCCCTTGCCTCAAGGATGGCCTCCTTTTTAACAGTGTCGGCCTCTTTTTTTGCATCTTCAAGGAGTTTCTGTGCCTTCTGTTCAGCCTCTTTCAATTTTTTATTAACACCGCCTTTATAGAAAAGAGACGAAAGAACAAAACCTATGAGGAGTCCTGCAATCAGAACAAGTAGGAGATATAAGTAACCTATCATTGTTGTCTGTTCCTCCTTTTATTTAACTTTTCTTTAAACATCTTTTCATAACCCTCCTCAGAGGGTAGAAAAAAGGTCTTGTCTCTCTTAATATATTTTTGAGAAACAAAGTGTCCTTTATAATGGTGGGGATATTTATAACCAATTCCTGCTCCAATGCGTTCTGCCCCCTTATAACTGGAACTCTTCAGATAATCCGGCACAGGCTCAAGCCTTTCGTTTCTTACATCTGAGAGGGCATTTTCTATCCCTATGTATGAGGCATTGCTCTTTGGCGCCATTGCAATGTATATTGCTGCCTGTGCAAGTGGGATGCGGCCCTCTGGCATGCCTATGGATTCAACCGCGTGCATAGCTGAGACAGCTACAGAAAGGGCATTGGGATCTGCATTTCCAACATCCTCAGAGGCTGCTATTACTATCCGACGGGCTATATACAGTGGGTCCTCTCCAGCCTCGATCATCTTAGCAAGCCAATACAGTGTAGCATCAGGGTCACTTCCTCGCATGCTCTTTATGAATGCAGAGATGGTATCGTAATGTTCGTCCTCACTATAATACAGAGACTTTCTCTGTAATACCTCCTTTGCAAGCTCTATATCATAGCCTGAAGCACCTCTACTTTTAATAATAGAGGCACCTAACTCAAGGGCATTCAAGGCCCTTCTTGCATCCCCTTCTGAGGCCTTTGCAATAAAGTCCAGCGCATCAGGTTCTATATTAATATTTAACCCTGCGACCCCCCTTTCGTTGTCATTCAATGCCCGGTTGAGTATGATTTTGATCTCGGATTCACTCAATGGATGGAATTGGAATATCATCGACCTTGAGGAGAGGGGTGGGATTATGGAAAAGAATGGATTCTGAGTGGATGCACCTATGAGTGTTATAATGCCGTTTTCAACAGCAGGAAGCAGTGCATCCTGCTGTAGTTTATTAAACCTGTGAATTTCGTCAATAAAGAGGATGGTCCTCACGGCCTCTTTTGCCTTTCTAAGGGCATCCTTTATCTCTCCTATGCCTGATGTTACTGCATTTATAGCTATAAAGAGTGCCTTTGTCCTTCTGGCTATTATGTGGGCAATGGCTGTCTTGCCTGTTCCTGGAGGACCGTAAAATATTAAAGAGACGATAATATCCTTCTCTATTGCCTCCCTGAGAGGCTTACCATGACCGAGTATGTGTGATTGACCAATGAATTCCTCTAAACTACGAGGTTGCATCCTCCATGCAAGAGGTTGCCTGTTCTGTGGTTCTGTTGATTTCATCTTATCACAGGGGTAACCCTGGCCTCCTCAGTTGCGGACTGTAGTGACCGAGGTGTCTGTGACAGAAGGATCTTATTTAGGTGGTAGGATTGCTCTATGGCACATATTTGAGTCTATATAATTAACCCTCTTGAAGGCGCCTGATAAGCTCCTCAAAGATAACAGGCTTAATGCAATATCTTTCACAAAGTTTTTAAACCAACTCTTTGAGTTTATTATAATCCATCCACCAAGAACCTTAACTGTCAAGACAATAGATAATAGATACGGTCCTTCAGCCCACATGCTTTTATTACTCCCACCTTGCCGTGCAGGAAAAAAACTTGCCTCCCTATTTTCATAGGTGGGTGCCTTGAAGGTAAGTTCAGGCTTCTTTCCCCAAGGAAAGGGGACGCTCACACTTGCCTTACGCTGGCTCCCTAACTTATCAAATTGTCGGAACAAGTTTTCTCCTTTCCTTCACGGGCAAGGCAGGAATTTTATTTTTAGTTAATTTTAAAACAGATGAATATCTTTATTCAAGTGAAAGTGTATAAGTTAAAGACATTTGCGACATTCCTCCATTTTCGATTAAATATTCTATAGGGCTTTTTAATCCTAAAGATTTATGCGGTCT
>FWWM01002282.1_pt1 | contig 36706 bp, 26 predicted proteins | sample 2228351 | NCBI WGS metagenome assembly FWWM01 (sample SAMEA103939774, study PRJEB20133) | metagenome
ACTTCTCCGCAGTCACAGTGCGAGGTGCGCAACGTCGCCATCGTGGAGGAGAAGGGACGTGCCGAGGTTGTCTCGCTCGTGCCATCGATGTCTCGCAATGCTGCGCGAGAGAAGGCGCGTGAGCGTGTCAACGCCGTGATCCGCCAGGTCGAGCAGTCCTTCCGTCAAGAGGCTGGCAGCATGCCAGACGCACAAATGGCAGCTTTTTTGCGCGAGCAGGGCATTGAGCCTCCTAAGCGGCCCACGCCTGAGGAACAGCGCGCAGCGCTGATTGCGGCATACGCGCGTGCCAAGGCTGCTCCGGCCGTCGTCCAGGAGCTGCGCCGGCAGTGCCGGGAGCTGGCCCAGGCCCATTCCAAGTGGGTTGATGCAAAGACCGTCGCCGGCTGGGAGAACGCAGAACGAGGCGAACTGGTCAATGCCCTGGGCAAGCTCATCCAGATGCAGCTTATGGCAGAATACCTTGAGCGGCACGGCATCCCCTACGAGGACAGTGCGAGGCTGATTGAGGAGACCGGGCCAGCGGTCGATGCCATAGCCGAGATCACCGCCGGTCAGATCGGCACCAATGCCGCCAAATGGCGGCGCGTGCGCGGCACGCTTGGCCCCGAGGGCATGGAGTCGGTGCGCCGCGCGGTCAGCGTGCAGCTCGCCGTGCGGCTCTACCCGCACGTCGATCCACGAGATACGAACTCGCAGTGGTTTCTGGGGCAGCGCGTGGCTTCTCGGGCCAGAGACGTTTCGGCGGTTCGCGTGGAGGGCGCCCTCGACCCGGGCAGGAAAGACGTGCTCGATTGGTGGATCTTGGAGCGCTACGATGCCGGCGAGGTGGTGTTCGAGCCGGCGCGGGGTGCTGGCTTCATCATCGATCCTATCTTCCAGACGCCGCGAGGCACGTTGCTGCGGGTGCGGGCCACCGGCTCGGAGGCCGTGAGTTACTGGTTCGAGCTGCGGCCTGCCAACCAGAGGGGCAAGGTCAAGGTCGTCATCCACGAGTCTCCGAACGATGAACAGGCCGAGTTTCCCTTCTGAATTGCCGCACTTCTCGGCTGAGCCGGCTGCGCGCTCCAGCCGCCATCTCCTCATGCAGCTCGCGCTGGCAGTGCTGGCCGCATGGGGGAGTTCTTCTGCGGTCCGGGGAGAGGAGCTGCTGCCGGGCGAATTCGGCAATATCGACCTGGGGCGCACGTTGCTCGAACCCAGCCGCTTTCCCACCATCCAGGAGCTGCGGGCCGCCGCACGCAAGGAGCAGATCACCGCCGTGGTGATGTTCAAGCTGTTCACGGACGGCAACAACAACTACCTGCCGGTCTGGTCGCAGGATGGCCAGCGGCTGGCCTTCCAGCAGACGAACTTCAAGACGCGCTCTAGCCGGGTGTTGGTCTTTCAGTCGCTTGCCCAGCAATTGCCAGATGCCCTGGCAGGACCTGAGGGCAGCCGAGACGTGATGTTCCGCTGGGGCATCAACGCGCCGGGCAGTTTCGTCTTCAGTCGCATGGCGGCAGAGGGAGGGACCCGCCGCGTATTCTTCGCAGCCTCAGGCAACGAAGGCAGACAGTGTAGTACGGCAGCAGGGGCCGCGCTATTCCCCAGCCTCTACCGCAGGACCGACGGGATCTGGCGGCTGGTGTACGAAGCAGAGGGGCAGATCTGGCACGAAGCCTGGAACGACCAGGGCCCGGCCGACGTGCTGCGTTCGTTCGGGCCAGGTTCTGCGCCCCGCTGGGCCAACGACGGCCAGCGCCTTGCCATCGTGCGGCCAGCGAGCGCCGCCGGCCAGCCGGAGGTCGCCGTGTTCCACCTCGCCAAGAACGAAGTGGTTCCCTTGCCCATGCCCGCTGCGGCAGCCGTGCGCAGCCCCACCTGGTCTCCAGACGATAAACGCGTGGCCTTCTACCTCCGCGCCGGGGGAGAAGGCCAGCCATGGCAGATCCACGTCTGTAGTCTCGAACCCGATCCCCAAGGGGTCACGCTCGCCAGCGACGTGATTGTCAATCCCGACTTCGACTCCGAAGGCCCCTCCTGGGAACCAAGTGGAGAGCGGCTCTGGTTCTTCAGCAACGCACATCGCCGCCAGGCCTACTATCCCCTCGTCGCTATGCATGCCGACGGCGGGCAGCCGTTGGTCGTCGATTACCCGGCCCGCTGCACGACGCCCACGGACCTTGCCGTTAATCCCGTGACGGCTGTGCCCGAACTCGCCATCGCCGCGCACGATGGCCTGCCGCTCGATCTGTACATCCTGTTCCTCAACCATTACTAGATCGACCCGCTACCGTGATCGTCGTATGTAGCCAATGCGGTGCCAGATACACGGCCTCAGACCGCCTGCAAGGCCGCCAGGTGCCGTGCCCCCGCTGCCAGGGCATCATGGTGGTGGCTGAGGACACCCAGGCTAATCTCCCGGTGCCGGCAGTGCTGCGCGGGACACCGCCTCCACCCGTGCGCGGCGAGCATGCAGGGGGAGAACATCTGCACGTGTCCAGCACACCTCCCACGTCGATCCTGCCGGTTGAAGCTGCGCCCGCGCCAGCAATACCTGCGGCTCCGGCCCCGCACCCAATCTGGGAGAGCAGCTCTGCCGAAGGTTTGTCTGGTGCGGCGAGCGCGGATGTGGCACTCGGGCTGCATCAACGGCGGCCTAGGTTCTCCCCCCCGCGCTCCATGTTGCTTTATACGGCGGCAGGCGTGGCTGCCGCACTGCTCGTCGGAGTGGCTGGACTCGCCGCAGTCTATTACATGGGCCGGGCGGGTGGACAGCCGCTGGGGCTGGGGCTGGCGCCAGGCACCGACTCGCAACACGGTGCTGACACGACGGGACAGAAAGATCGCCGTGTGCCGGGCCTCGCCATGCCCGGAAAGAGGGGGGCAGCCTCGGCTGGCCGGCGCGCGCCGGAGCTCCCTTCTGAGATGCAGCCCACGGGCGACGTGGCACGCTCCGCCCACTCCGAAAAGGCGGGCGGCACAGACGTAGTCGCGCCTGCTGCCACAGACCAACCTCGGGCCGACCCAACGACGGCTGCACAAGACGGGCAGGCATTTGGTACCGATGCGCAGGGGCAGGCATCCACCAGCAAGCGATTCCAGAAACAGCCTGGGCGCCAGCCATCGCGCAAGAGAAAATCGCCGGAGGGCCTGGCGGGCGTATCACGCGAGTACGACGATCTGCAATGCCAGCGCATCCAGGCACAGCATGGGGTGCGGGTTCCGCCCGGGGCGGCCATCGTAGAGGTCGACGGCACGCGGCTGGCCGTCGAAAACGTGGCCGCCCTGTCAGAGAGCCGCGCGCCTTTTGTGTTTCTTCCCCGTGGCGAGCATGCCGTGCGCTTCCGCGCGAATGAGTCGTTGCTGCAAGTGCACGTCGAGGGCCACCTCGGAGACGAGTATCGCGCCATGCGCATCTGGTTCGGCTTTCCGTCCAGCCCACGGTTGCCAGATTTGTTGCAGCGCGGCGCCTGGGCCTTCGACGTGCATGGTGCCCCCTTCCTGCTCCACCTGATGGGCAACGTGCATGTGCGGCAAGGGGATCTGGCCGCCGCCGAACGCAAGTTCCGCCGCGCACTGCGGATTAATGCGGCATTCGCTCCGGCACACCTGAACCTTGCACATTGCCTGCTCCAGCGGGCAGAGCAGCAGCAGGCGGCGCGAGAAGCGCTCCGGCAGGAGGCGGCGCGAGAGGCGATGCTGGCCGAGGCATTCAACGTGGGCAATGTGTTTGGATTGTCGCGCCAGATCGCAGAGTGCAAGCGCGCCTGCGGGTTGAAGGCAGACGAGCCGCAAGCCGTGCGGCTTGAGCCGCAAGCGTACAGGGGGAGCGAGCGTATGGACGTAATCGACGAACGCATGGTAGCGCTGGTTGAGGGCTTGGCGAAGTATGCCGTGGACGATCTGGAGCGGGCGAAGATCCTCAACAACCTGGCGGTTCACTTCGCAGATAGCCGAAAGCCAGAGCTGGCTCTGGATCACTTTCGCAACGCGCTGGCAGTGCTCAAGTTTGCTGGGCCGGAGCGCTTCGAGGTGGCACGACGCGTTTTCGCCAACATGAGCGATGCATGCCGCACGGCCGGATTCGCCGAGGCAGAGGAATACGACCAGATGCTGGAGCTGGTGTTGCCATGATCGCGAGGTTGCACTGCTGGCGGGGTGCGTGCATGCTGGCCCTCCTGGGCGGCTGCGCCGCGTGTTGGTGGTGGATGTTGCCGGTGCGGGCAGGTACGCCGGCCAGCCTGGCGGCGGCTGCGGCACTGGCCTGGCAGGCCCAGGAGCAAGAGGAGGAAGAGGAAGACCTGCCCAACAGCGCCTCAGGCACGTCTCCCAGCAACCGCAGCGACGCCGGCGGCGCCACGCCGCTCGATGAGATGCAGGCCGATGAGGAGGAGCAAGACACTCCCCCTCCGTCGTCGGATCACGAGGAGGGAGAAGCCAGCGGCGCCACGCCCAGCGATGCGAGCGAGGAGGACGAATCTCCACCCGCGCGGTCGCGGCGTGGTTCATCCAAGAATGGCAAGCCGGCCAAGGCCGCCACGTCTCTCGACGAGGATGAAGAGGAGGAAGAAGACGGCCCCTCCTCCAGCAGCTCGGGCACAAGCCCTCTCGACCGATCGGAGCAAGAAGACGATAGCGGTAAGGGAAGCCGCGCTGGCACGCTGGGAAGCAGCGATGGGGAGGCCGATGCAACAGAGGCCTTATTGGAAGAGGCCGCCAGGGTGTACGACCAGCTCGTTTACCGCAACGGCCGTACCCAGAGGCTGGGCCTGTTGAGACACCCCTGGCAGCGTCCTAGAGAGAACAAGAAGATTTACTTTCCCGCCTACAGCAAGCAGCCCGAGGGCAAGGGCAGAATTCCGGTGTATGCCGCGGATGTGGTGCGACTGATCTACTATGAGCAGCGGATGCTCACGCGGGCAGCCAACTTGCTGAAGATGAAGAAGGAGCTGCTGGCGCAGCCGGGCCGTTCGGTGAAATACTCCGCGGCGGTGAAGGACCGCGTCGAGCAGGCCGAAAAGCTGCTGGCGGCCGCCCTGGCCGAGCATGCCTCTGCTGTCCAGCGGGGCCTGCGTGAAGGAGACGAGTGGCACGCTCTCTGCCGAGACCCGCTCGTGTGGGCGCTGATGAACATCCGCCTGGGCCGTCTCGATGCCATGATCGAAAGCGGCGACCCCGCCGCGGCCTCGGAGTGGGACCGCTTGCATGGCCTGGTGGCAGCGGATCCTGTCTTGCGCAATCACGCGCAGCTTGACGGGCACATGCAAGTGCGCATCGAGCGATGTTTCTTGCCGCAGGCGCGGCAGGCGTTTGAACGAGAGGACTACGAACAGGCACGCAAGCTGTTGCAAGAATTGGATCGGCGGGACGCAGTTCAGCCCGGCAGCGAGTCTTACAAGTTCCGCGCAATGATGCTCAGCCGCGCCAGCGGCATGCTCAATGAGGCAAAGCGGCTCAAGTCCAGCGACCCGGCGGTGGCACGCGAGCTGGTCCGCAAGGCGGAGGCTGTGTGGCCCACGCATCCCGAGCTGCAAGGGCTGCGCCGCGACGTGGCGGAAGCCTACCCCGTGTTGCGCGTCGCCTATCCAGAACTGCCCAAGACGTTCTTGCCCTTTGCGGTTTCTCGGCCGGTAGAGCGGCATGCGGCGGCACTGCTGTTCGAGAGGCTGGTCCGCCTGACCCACGATGAGCTGGCCGGGTGGCACTACGAAACGCAGCTTGCCGTGGGCCGCCCGATCCCGCTCAAGCGGGGCCGCAAGTTTAGGTTGCCGCGCTGCCGCTGGTCGGACGCGGCGGAAGGAGAGGCGGCCGATTATCGGCTTCTACCGCAAGATGTAGCCTGGACCGTCAAATTGATGAAGAACTCGGCCCTGCCGTGCTATGCAGCCGCCTGGGCCAGCCTGGTGGGAGACGTGCAGACCGGAAGAAGCGAGGTGAGCATTCTGCTTCAGGCTGATTATTGGCAGCCGCTAGCGCTGATGGACTTTGCCATTCTCCCCCGCCACGTATTCGACGAGAACGCGCCAGAGGAGCAACTCAAGCGGCAGCTTCGCGCCTTGGGCGAACGGCCTGTGGGTACCGGTCCCTACGTGCTAGATGGCAGTTATCGCGAGCAAGATTCGATTCGCTTTGTGGCCAACCCGCACTACCGCCAGCCCGGCAAGCCGCTGGTGCGCGAGATCGTCATGCGCCGCTACGCAGACTCGGTGGCCGCGCTCAGAGATTTTCAGCGGGGCGAGCTGGACATCATCTACGGCGTTAGCCCGGAACATGTTGCCGAGCTGGAGTTGAATCACAAGATCGTGGCCCTGCGCAGCCCGAGCGTCTGGTTCCTCGCCCCCAACTTTCGCAAGATTGCCATGCAGAACGAAAACCTGCGGCTGGCACTGGCGCATGCGATCGACCGCGAGTCCATATTGGCTCAGCATTTCCGCCCGCCGGGACACCCCAATGATCATGTACCGCTCAACGGGCCCTTCCCCAGCGACTGCTGGGCCGCAAGTGCCAACGTTGCGCCCTTCAACCAGGGGCAGGCATCCGCTTTTGCCGATCGCGCCCGCAACGAACTGGGCAATCTGCTCTCCTCGCTAGATCTGATCTATCCCACCAACGATCCAGCAATCGAGAACGCTTGCAAGGCCATCCAGCAGCAGGCGGCGGCTGCGGCAGGCTTGGATATCCGCCTGGTGCCGGTCAGCTCCTTCGACTACCACGATCGCGTGGTGTTCAGCCACAATTTCGATCTCGCCTGGTGGCGGCACGACTTTGACGATGCCACCTTTTGGCTTGGCCCCCTGCTGGATCCTGCCGAGGTGCCGCCAGGCGGCGACAACCTGCTCGGCTATCAGCCCGACGCCGCAATGAGCGGCCTGCTACAGGACCTCAAGCAGCACAAGCGTTTCCTTAACATCCGTCAGACGACGCATGCCATCCACGATCGAGTGAACCAGCTTGCGATCGTCATCCCCCTTTGGCAGTTGGACGTATACGTGGCCCTTGCTCCGACGGTGTTGCATGCAGAACTGGACCCGATCTCGCTGTTTGGGCGCGTCGAAGATTGGCGGCTGGAACCGTAGCGCCGTGGACACAGTTCGCACAAAGCGCGCCACGGCCTGGGCGCTCATCGGCTGTGCGGTCGCTGCCGCCTTGAGCCCCGCGCCTTGCAGCTTGGCGGCCCCCCCAGGCAGTAGCGATCCGGCTGGGGCGGCTTATGCGGTGCAGGTCGTGCTGCGATTTTCAGACGATCCCCTGTTCACCCGCCTCTACAAAGAGGCGGTGTTCAGCCAGGCTCGCGACCAATTGCTCGTGTTGCTCGAAGACGTGTTTAGCGTGGAGGTGGTGACGCAGCATGTGCTGGCCGACCGGCTGGGAGAGCAGCCGTTGGAAGAATTCGCCCTTTCTCCCACCGAGGCGGCCGAACTCGGCATTTCTGGCCAGGTCTTCCTGGTCTCGGTCGAGTTTGAAGGCGGCACGTACCGCATCAGCAGCAGACGCTACGACGGGCCGCGCGGCCTGCTGGGCCCCTGCCGCAGCATGCATACGCCCGACCGCCAGTGGGTGCCCAAGGCCGTGTGCGATGTCGTCCGCCGCGAGTTGGTGCTAGAAGCCGAGGTGCGGCCCAAAAGGGGTAAACCGGGCGAAGTCTATCTGCGCTTTCCTGCGGCGTTGAGCCGCGAAACGATCGAACGCTGGCTGCCGCAGGGCACGGTCTTTCAGGTGCTGCGCGTGGAGAATCTCCCCAATGGCGGCCGCCGGCAAACGCCAATTGCCAACACGGTGCTGATCTTGCAGCCCTCGACAGCCGCCAATCACAAGGGAGAACGGCCATTTACAGCCAGCGTCGTCTCCAATCTGCGAGACCCATGGCGTACGAGCAGCCGCAGCGTGCGCTTTGTGGCCGTAAATCTCCCCGTGCAGCAAGGGGGAAGGTTGCGACTGCGGCTCGTCGATCAGGCCACCGGCGAGCCCGCCTATGGGGCCACAATTCAAGTGCGGGTGAGCGACCGCGGTTTCGACCGGATGACCGACCGTGACTTGCTGGAGCTGAATCGAGACGGCTACGTAACCACGCCGTCACTCTCGGGTCTGGCTTATGTGCAAGTCTTGCAGGCCGGCCAGGTCGCATTCCAGTTCCCCGTACCGATTCTCCAAGAGTGGATGGAGATGGAACGGCGGATCCCCATCGACGAGCAAGGCCGCGAAAAAGCGGCCTTCGAGCGATTGCTCGATTCGCAGGCACGGGACTTGCGTGCGCTGCACGAGCAACTCAATGCGGCCGTCAGCAGGATCAACGCGCTCAACGAAGCCAAGCGCTACGAAGAAGCACGAGACGGCTGCGCTGCGCTGCTGAGCGAGGTCCGCCGCAGTGCAAAGGTGGCGACCAACCGCCTAAAAGAACTGGTGGCCGCGGCCCAGTCTTTGGGCCTGCAAGACCGGCCGCGGCTGCGCCAGGCAGCCGATGAAACGGCAAAGCTCGAACGCCGCTTGGAGGACCTGGCCGGGCTTCAAGAGAGCCTCGAACGTACCATCAACAATGCGGAGGCCCAGGCGCGGGCAGACGTGTTGATCGAACTGGGCCGCCAGGCCCAAGATGCCTTCGAGATCGACGACGCGATCGACAAATACAAGCTGGCCCTAGCCGAGCAACCCGACCAACCTGAACTTGAGAAGATGCTCAAGGACCTGCAAGAGGCGTGGCGCGTCAAAGGGAGTGTCCACCGGCAGGCACGCGAGGTGGTGTTCGGGGGCTGGGCCAAGGCCGAGATCACCGAACTCGAAGAGAAACTGCCCGAGGTCCGCCGCGCGGCGCAGACCCTGCATCGATTCAAGGACAATCTCGGCCTGGAAAGACTCGTGGCCGCCAACAGCGATCACATGCTGGCACTCTCGGACCTGGTCGATGAGCTGGCCAGTCGCGGCGCGACCGAAGATCAGCAGGAAGCCGACAAGTGGCTGAAACTAGTGGATACGCTGGAAAAGTTCAACGAAGAGGTGACCGGCTATCTCGACGGCCTTGAAGGCTCAAACAGTCCTGCCCCTGCGGATGGAGTGCCAGACACCAACGGCACAGAAGCGCAAGCTGCTGCGCAGGATGGCAGCACCGCCGATCCGGCGCGGAAATCTGCCAACGGCTCGCGCCCTAGCCCTTCGCCCTTGGACAGCAACGAAGGTGAGGAAGAAGAATAACCGGCACCGCGTGTGGCAGCACCGCCATCAACGCTGCCTGAGAGCCTGCCGGCGCCAGCGTTGTTCCAGGTCCCGCACGCTGTCCAGGCCGTACGTCGATCGCACGGCGGCGTCGTACCCCTGCTCGCGGGCAACCAGCAGAAAACGCGGTATGCTTTCGTGCCCGCCAAGTTCTGCGAGAAACTGCACCAGCGACGCGCTTTGGGCGTAGAACACCGGTACGCGATTCGGCGGCGGATAGTCTTCCAGTGCCAACAGCTCGACCAAGCGGAAGCAACGGCCCCCTGCCAGGGCAGCGTGCAGGTCGGCAGCGTGCCCGGCCCGTTTGGCCGGCGCATCGGCCAACGTCGCCATCCCCTCGTCTGCCCACGCTGGCGGCGGGCGGTCGACGAATAAATCCGCCAGCACCACATGGGTCATCTCGTGCGGCAGCGCCGCCAACGCTGCCCGATACCGATCTCCCCTCAGGTCGATGCGGCGACAGACCACTCCGTCGGCACCCAGGTGCAGTGTACTGGCGCCAGCCGTCCGTACCGCTCCTCCTACGGCGCGCTCGTAAGCAGCGGCCGAACGATGCAAAACCACCACGCACCTCACCTCCCACCGCCGGCACGCGTTCGGCCCGAGCCACTGGCGGCTCAACCGGTGCTTCCACTGCTCGCACTGCTCTGCAAGCTGCACCGCGCAACCGCGGTCGCACGCCTGCACGCAGAAACTTTCGCTCTTGCAGACCCACCACTCACCCTGCGCGACCGGTGCCAAAGCAGCCCCTCCTTGCCCGCACGCGCAGGACCGGGCACGCAGTTCTACGCCCGTGGGATCCAGCCTTGCTGACTCGGGAGAAAACACTGGCACCATCAAGATGGCCACGGACAAAAAAATCAACATCGCCGCACGTTCCACATAGGTTCTTGCGCCGCAGCGCAGGCAGTGCAAACCCGCGCCGCCTACCATGGCACTTGGGATGCCAAATGTGCGTGCGGGATAGCCACACGACTGCCCGAGCGCGCAAAGCATTGCTAGAACCAGATTTGCAACCACCGAACGGTGCGCGTGCCCGATCTGCCAAAACTCCACTTGCCTACGGGGCGTGCATAGCATGCGGCTTTTGCGTGCACCGTTATCGACGCGGCGGCGTGCGCCATAGTTCACAGATGGTGTTTGGGAGACGCCAGTGCACGAAATGGTGCGGCAAACAAGTACATCTGCGCACCAACGTGCGATCGCCCGCTGCCTGCACCCTGGGAAGAGGTGCCGAAAGCGGCCAAGTATGCAGCCATGTGAAGGACGTGCGGCCACGCCCGTGTGAACGCAAGCACCGGCAGGCACTTGACGGCGAAGCTACCAATTGCCGGCCGGTTTGCGAGGATGGCGCTGGCTGGACCGCAGCAGCGGCACGTGGTGGCGTTCACAGCACCGCCTCGCCCCCAATACCGTGCGTCCAGTAATCAGCTAGACGTTGCGATACCGATATTCAAGCAGGAGCACGCGCACTTGCGAACATTGACCGGCCCATTGGCGGCGCGTAGCATTCGGGTAGGAATCCGTAGCGAGCACGTTCCATGTGGGATCGGCGTCACAGGTCGTGGCCTGGTACAGTGCTGAGGCGCGCATTGGCGTGGGTGCTTGTGCCAGTGGCCGTTTTCAGCGGCCAGCCTACGATGGCGTGCCGTTGTTCCAACGGGCGCATCAAATTGTTCTGCTCGCGCCTGGTGGACGGAAGCCGTCGCGGCGGCGAGCAAGCTTCTGGGGCGGGGTATGCCCGTCCATGCTGTTGCTGTCGCGAGACGCTGCGCGGGTATTGCGGGTCACATGGCGATTGCCCCGAGTGGGGCGGCACCGTGGGGGCCTTTGCCGGTCGTGCGGCACGGGAGTGCTGCTGCTCACCACTTTCGCGTGCGCTGTTCGCCCCAGCCAAGGGGGTGGGTGCGTGGGTGTTCAATGCGACTTGGGTGTTTGTCGGCGTTGATGCGTCGCAGGCCGAGGCTGTGCTGGCGTGTGAGGCGATGTGCTCACGCGTGCAGGGCCCGCCGCCGCCGGACCTCGTTATTCTCCACCGCAGTTTGCGGATCTAATGGCCGCTGCGCGGCCGTCTATTGACTGGCCGTGCCGAAGGGCATACGCCGCCGACCGGGCGCGCCATCGCAGTTCCTGTAGCGGCTACGTGGTCATAAACGCAGGAGCGGCGCCCATTGTGGGGCTTTGTCCTGCTGGGATCCTTCTGGTTGCCGGCGTGTGGAGTTCAAGTGCCCATGGTGCGTATCCACAGCCGGCCTGAATTAGGGAGTGTTTGCCATGTCGAAGTTCAAGTTGATTGCAGTTCTGTTGCTGTGCAGCGTCGTGACGCTGGCATTGGCCGGGCAGGCCGAGGCGCGTGGCCGGCGCCGCTGCTGCTGTCGGTGGTACACCTGGTCCGCGCCGGCACCTGCGGCGCAACCGGCACCTGCTGCCGAGCAGCCGGCGCCGAGCACAGACCAGGCGCAGGCCCCTGTGCGTGTCTACCGGCGCTACTCTGTGGAGCCGTCTTACCCTGCACGTGGGCGCGCGATGGGCGGCATGCGTGCTGGCGGTGCAGGCGGTTTCCGCGATGCCACGGCCAAGGTGCGCGGTTTCTAGCCTGGCTTTGACGAAGGCGTGCTGAAACTCCGGGGGGAGGCCGTCGGGCGCAGCCGCTGTGACCTGCAAGGGGGTCCGGCGGCGGGCGAGCGGCGGTCTCCTCCAAGCCGCCTAACGTGAGGGCGTCACGCCGGCTGGGCGTAGATGAGCCAACAGCGGGAAGTGCCGTCCGCTTGCTGCCGCTGGGCCGTGCCGAGGATTTGTTACCAAGAAGACCAAGGCAATTGCAATTGAGGTCGACGCGAATACCAACGCTAAGCTATAATGTGGTCGGTATGTCCTGGCATTATTCCATCAGCCGGCTGGCCGTTGCGGCCAGCCTGATATGCAGCATCGGCATAAGCGGCCTGTTTCCGCGCTGGACGGCGAGAGGCGTGGCAGACGCATCGCTTCAGCAGCGCCGCACGTGCTGCTGTGGTCTTGAGTCGGGCCTGTGCTGTGGGAGCGCGTGTTGCCGGCTGCCGACCTTGCCGCCCGAGGAACACACGGGTGGAGTGCTTTCGAGAATGGATGACCGCGCACTTGCCACTGGCGTCTTGCTGGCGGCATTGCCGGTCGATACGAGGCCGAAAGATGGCTGGCCTCCAGATGGGCTGAATGCTGCCGTCCTTGCGGGCGGCGGCTCGACTCTCGTGGGGCTGAGCATCCGGCTCAATATCTGACAAGCGCTGGGGCGCTCTGCGTATGCGCGCACGCCGGCGGCACAGCGCCGGTTGAGTGTACCCGCCGGATGTTGTTGAGTGCGTCCGCCGCTTCTCGAGAAGGCTGTGCGTGACGTCCACGTAGCTGACGCTTGGCGTCTGTATGCGCGCTGTGTCTGTTTCCAGAGTGAGCTATCGATAAGTCACGATCCAGCTTAACGCCGCCATGGACCATCCAACTTTATCTGGCCCTGCGGGCCACAATTCGCAGGGGCCGAGCGATTCGCAATCAGTAGGCGCATCACCCGCGAGCGGCATCGGACGCTCCGTATGGTTTGCCTTCAAGGCGGTCGAGATCCGCTTGAGGTTCATTGCCATTCTTGTCGGCATTGGCCTGGTAATCGCCTACTGGGAGACCGTAAAGAACTACTGGGACAAGTGGAGCCGGCCTGCCAGCGGGGCATCCGCTGGCGCGGCAGATGGCACCGAGTTCTATTGCCCCATGCACCCCAGCGTGGTGCGCGAGGAGCTGGATCCGGGAGGTGCCGTTCCCAAGTGTCCCATCTGCGGCATGCCGCTTTCGAAGCGTAAGAAGGGCGAGTTGCCGGAGCTGCCGCCAGGCATTGTGAGCCGCGTGCAGCTTTCGCCGCATCGTATTCAGCTTGCCGGCGTGCGTACGGTTGCGGCGGAGCTGAGGCCGCTTAAGGTCGAGCTGCGCACGGTTGGCTATGTAACGGTTGACGAGCGCCGCCGCGCGCGGCTGGTCGTGCGTGCCCGCGGGTACGTGGAGAAGCTCTATGTCAACGAGCCGTTTGCGCAGGTTGCGCGGGGCCAGCCGCTGGCGGAACTCTACAGCCCCGACTTGTACCTGGCGGCGCAGGAGCTGCTATTGGCACGCCGTGGCAGCACCAGCCAGCTTGTGGAGCTGTCGCGAGAGAAGCTGCGGCTGCTGGGCGTAGCGGAACAGGAGATTGAAGAGATTCTGCGTACGGGGCAGGCGAACGCACGGCTGGTGATTCGCGCACCGTGGGGCGGTCACGTCTTCGAAAAACACGTTGTCGAGGGGGACGCGGTGCATGAGGGCCAGGTGCTCTTCGAAGTGGTGGACTTGTCGACCGTGTGGATCGAGGGGGAGATCTACGAAAAGGATCTGCCCCTGGTGCGCGCCGGCCAGGCCGTCTCTGCGACTGTGGAGGGCTGGGCGGGGCCGCCGTTTACGGGCCGCGTCGGCCTTGTTCACCCGCATGTGCTGCCGGCCACACGCACGGTCCGCGTACGATTCGAACTCGAGAACCCCAACCACGCGCTGCGGCCGGGCATGTTTGCCACCGTTCTCTTGAGCGTGCCCATGAACCAAATCGAGCCGTTTCGGACCAAGCTGGCGCTCGGGTCAGCGATCTCTTCCACTGGCGGCACCGCGGCGCCGGGCGCGTCCGGAGGCAATGGCGTGCAGGCGCCGGGCGAGTTGGACCAGGCAGACGCCTTGATTGCAGCGCAGGGGGTGTGCCCCGTAACGGGACTCAAGTTGGGCAGTATGGGACCGCCGCTGAAGGCTTCGGCCCACGGGCGTAGCGTATATCTTTGCTGTGCCGCGTGCCAGGACGATTTCGAGTCGCAGCCCGAGCATTATCTGGCACGCCTCACGACCGTCTCCGCAGAGGGCGTGTTGGCTGTGCCCGAGATGGCAGTGATTGACACGGGGACCCAGAAGGTGGTGTACGTTGAGCGCGAGCCCGGCGTATTCGAGGGCGTTCTGGTTACCGTGGGCCCGCTGGCCGAAGGATATTATCCCGTGGTCGAAGGCCTGCTACCTGGCGACCACGTGGCGGCCGCCGGTGCCTTCTTGATCGACGCCGAGACACGGCTCAACCCAGCGGCAGCCACGGCCTATTTCGGAGCTAGCGCTGGACCGGCCCCAGGCGGCAAACAGCCCCCCACTGTGAATTCCCGCTCAGCAGAAGCTGGCGATCAAGGAGCCAGCGACGCGCCCGCAAGCAAGCAGCAGAAGAACCTCGCCAAGCTGCCTCGGGCCGATCGCCAGCGCGCCCAACGCCAGGGGACGTGTCCCGTTACCGGTCTCGTCTTGGGCTCGATGGGAGTGCCCCACAAGATGAGAGTGCAGGGACAGATCCTGTACCTCTGCTGCCAGGCTTGCGAGGAGCAGGTCCGTCAAGACCCGCAGGGCGTCCTCAAGAAGTTTCAACAACGTTAGCCAAGCATTGGCCCCAAACGAGCCAGCCCATGATCGAAAAGGCGATCGAGTACTCTGCCCGCCATCCTGTGGTGGTGATCTTTCTGGCCCTGGTGGTGGCTGGCGTTGGCGTACACGCCGTCATCAATACGCCGATCGACGCCATTCCCGACCTTTCTGAAAACCAGGTGATCGTGTTCGCCGATTGGCCTGGGCGCAGCCCGCGGGAGGTGGAGGACCAGGTAACCTACCCCCTCTCTGTGAACCTGCAAGCCCTTGCCGGCGTGAAGGCGGTGCGCGCTACCTCCGAGTTCGGCTTCTCGATGATCAATGTGATCTTCGAGGACGATGTCGATTTCTACTTTGCCCGCCAGCGGATCCTGGAGCGGCTCTCGGTCGCTGCCACATTCCTCCCCGCTGACGTGGCCCCTTACCTTGCGCCGGATGCCACGGCACTCGGCCAGATCTTCTGGTACACGGTAGAAGGGCCGGGCCAGGATCCAGGACGGCTGCGCGCCATTCAGGACTGGTACGTACGCTACCAGCTTGCCAGCGTCGCCGGCGTGGCCGAGGTGGCCTCGGTCGGCGGCTTTCCCCTGGAGTACCAGGTCGACATCGATCCCAATCGGCTGCGCGCCTACAACGTCACACTGGGCGAGGTCTATTCCGCGGTCGCGCGCTCCAACTCCTCGGTGGGAGGCCGCATCGTGCAAAAGGCCAACTCCGAATACCTGGTGCGCAGCGCCGGCTGGATCCGCTCCGTCGAGGATGTCAAAAAAATCGTGGTCAAATCGCATGGCGGCACGCCCGTGTACGTCGAGCACGTGGCCAGCGTGCAGTTGGGCACAGGCCTGCGGCGCGCCAGCCTGGAGAAGAACGGCAACGAGGCCGTCGGCGGCGTCGTGCTCATGCGGTACGGAGAAAACCCGCTGGAAGTCACCCGCCGAATCAAGCAAAAGATCGCGCAGCTCCAGGCCGGGCTCCCCGAAGGCGTGCGGATCGTGCCGTTTTACGAGCGAACGCAGCTCATCGAGCGTGCCATCCACACCGTTACGGGCACGCTGCGAGAAGAGATGATCGTGGCCAGCCTGGCCATTGTGTTGGTGCTCTGGCACCTGCGCAGCGCACTCATCGTTTGCCTGACGTTGCCGCTGGCCGTGCTCGTGTCGTTCATCTTGATGCGGTATTTCGGGATACCGTCAAACATCATGTCTCTTTCGGGCATAGCGATTTCGATCGGCGTGCTCGTCGACTCGTCGATTGTGATGGTGGAGAATGCCACGCACCATTTGCACAAGCACTTCGGAGGCAACCGGGTGCATGGCAGCACTACCGAGCTGTTGCTGCCGGCCATGCGGACCGTGGGACGGCCGGTGTTTTTCTCGATCATGATCATGCTGATCAGCTTTCTGCCGGTGTTTGCGCTGGGCGGCATGGAGGGGCGGATGTTTCATCCGCTGGCCTGGACCAAGACATTCGCCATGGCGGGCGTGGCGATCCTGGCCATTACCTTGGTGCCGGCCCTGATTCCGCTGATGGTGCGCGGCCGCCTGCGCAGCGAGGAGGAGAGCTGGATCGTACGCAGCGTGATCGAGATTTATCGGCCCGTATTGAACTATCTCTTGCAGCATCCCTGGCCGATCATGCTGCTGACGGGGGTGATCTTTCTGTTTGGGACGGCGCCGGCGGGATGGTGGTTGTTGTTTCGCTTGGTATTGGCGGTCGTGCTCGTGGGCAGTCTCGCAGCGGCTTGGATTGGCAAGGGGGGAATCTGGCGGATGGCTCGGGTCGTGGGCGTACTGGGCTGCTTGATGGCGGCTGCCTGGCTGGCCGATGTGCGCATGGGCCGCCTGGGGAGCGAGTTCATGCCGCCCTTGGACGAGGGCACGATTCTCGACATGCCCGTGACGGTGCCGCGCGCCTCGATCACCCAAGCAGCAGACGACCTCAAGGCCAGAGACGCCTTGCTGCGTTCGCTTCCAGAGGTCGAGTTGGTCGTGGGTAAGGCGGGCCGTGCTGAAACCGCAACCGACCCGGCCCCGCCGGATATGATCGAGACCGTAATCAACCTGCGGCCGCGCGAGCATTGGCCCAAGCGCGAGCTGCGCTTCGAGGATGCGTATCGCCAGACAAGCGACGTGCTGGCCGAACTCGTCCGCCGCGGCTGGGTACGGCCGCCGCCCGCCGAGCAACAGGCAGACCTGCTCAACGAGGCCACAATGTTTGCGCTGGAAGACTTTGACCGCGCGCTGCGTTTCCAGGCCCTGCAAGACTACACGAGCTTTCAGTACGAGCTGGCCCCGCGGCTTGCCCGGCGCGCAGTAGACACGACCCTGCGGCTGCTGCGCGAGGGCCGCAAGCTCAAGAGGCCGGTTACACGGCAGGACGTGGAGCGATTGTCGCAGCAGATGGCGGCAGCCTTTGGGCCGCAGCTCGTCGAGGCCCCTGATATTCCCACGGTAGAGCGCCTGGCGCAGCGCGTGGCGCGAGACTTGGCCAGCCGAAAGATCGTCGAGGCCCGGGCGGACCTGCTTGTACTGCATCGAAGCTGGCTGGCTCGCCTGCGGGACGAAGCACGCGAGGCCCTGGGACTTGACGCCCCCACCTTCTTCAACGTCCTCCTGGCCGACGTTGAGCAAACACGGCACGCATTGTGGTCGAGCCATGTGCAGGATCTGAACTGGCGGCTCTTCGATTATGGGACCGCGCTTTATACGCGCAAGGCCGTAGAGCGGCTGCGTGCGGCGGCAGAGTCTCGCGGACTATGGGCGGGCACGCCAGGCAATCCAGAGTTAAGCGAGCTGCAACGGACGTTGGCTGCACCCTTTGCCAGCCGCGTGTTCTTGTGGCAAAGAACCAAGGACAGCCTGCTCTCGGAGCTGGACACTTTGGTGCAGGTGCCCGGCTGGGGCAACATCTGGACGCAGCCCATCGTCAATCGTGTGGACATGCTCGCCACCGGGGTGCGCACCATGGTAGGCGTCAAGGTGTTCGGCAACGATCTGCCGCAGATCCAGCGGGTTTCTGAACAGATTGCCGCCGTACTGCGGCAGGTCCGCGGTGCAGCCGATGTTCTGCCCGACCAAATCGTCGGCGAGGGATACCTGGAGATCGCCATCGATCGCGAACGGGCGGCGCGCTATGGCGTGAATGTGGGCGATCTGCAAGACACGATCGAGATCGCCCTGGGCGGCAAGACTGCCACGCTGACTGTCGAGGGACGGGAGCGGTTCCCGGTGCGGATTCGCTATGCGCGGGCCTTCCGCCAGGATGAAGACACGGTAAAAAATCTGCTGGTAACGGCAGGGGGCGGCATGGCGGCAGCCGGGACAATGAGCAGCATGGGAGCGCCACGCGCAAATGGGCCGAACGAGACGGCACCGCTGTCGGCCGGAATGGAATCGGCCTCGGCACTGCAAGCGTTTCCCAACGGTACCATGCAAATCCCATTGGCCTTGATCGCCGACGTGCGGACGGTCGAGGGACCGTCGATGATCAAGAGCGAGAACGGCTTGTTGCGGAGCTATGTTCAGCTCAACGTGCGCGGGCGCGATATTGTGGGCTTTGTCAACGAGGCGCAGCGTGCCGTCGCCGAGCAGGTGTCCCTGCCACCGGGAATGTACATCGAGTGGAGCGGCCAATTCGAGCACCAGATGCGCGCCCGCAGGACGCTGATGGTCATCTTTCCTGTTGTGGTAATCATGATCGCCCTGCTTTTGTACGTCACGTACCACGACTTGGTCGACGCCATGCTGATGATGCTGGCTGTACCGGGAGCGCTTGCGGGCGGCGTGCTGTTCGTTTACTTGTTCGGTTTCAATTTCAGCGTGGCGGTCTGGGTGGGCATGATCGCATGCTTTGGCCTGGCTACTGAGACCGGCGTCGTCATGCTGGTTTACCTGAGAGAAGCCGTGGCCGACCGCGGCGGGCTGGAGAACATCGGCAGCTTGGCCGACCTGAGGCAAGCTGTTCTTTCAGGCGCCGTCCACCGCCTGCGGCCCAAGCTCCTGACAGAAGGGACCACGATTATTGGGCTAGCACCCATGCTCTGGGCCATGGGTACCGGTGCCGAGATCATGCGGCCCATGGCAGCGCCCGTGATCGGGGGCATCTTGGTGGCGGACGAGGTCATCGACTTGCTGCTGCCCGTGCTCTTCTACCACGTGCGCGCTTGGCGCTGGCGTCGTTTGCAGCGCCGCTCGCAGCCGCTGGGGCGGGGTGCGGCCGCACCGGCTTAGCCGGCTGCCGCAGGCACTTGCTAGGCTGGCACGTCACACTCGTCGGCGGTTCGATGCCCTGTTCATCTTGAGGGTCTGCGATCACAATGCAGTCGAGCACGCCCAAAACTCCCACGCACGCTGCCCTGGCGCCTGCCTGGGAAGAGATGGGGCGAGCGCCTTGCGGCCTGCTAATCAGACGGTGCTACCTGTATGGAATACAGCTACTCGCAGATTGCCAAGATGATTGATCACTCGCTCCTCGCGCCCACGCTAACGGATGCGGAGCTGGAGGCAGGTTGCAAGCTGGCCGTGGATTACGACGTCGCCAGCGTGTGCATCAAACCATACTTCTTGGCACGCTGCGCCCGGTTGCTGGCAGGCAGCACCGTCAAGCCAAGCACGACCGTTGGTTTTCCGCACGGCGGGCATACCCTGCATGTCAAACTGAGCGAGGCGCAGCAGGCCCTTGACGACGGTTGCCAGGAGTTGGACATGGTGGTGAACATCGGCAAGGTGCTCAGCCGCGACTGGGAATACGTTCGCCGCGAGATCGTCGCGCTCAGCGGGCTGGTGCACGCACATGGGCAGATCCTCAAGGTGATCTTCGAGAACTGTTACCTTCAAGATGAGCACAAGATCCGGCTGTGTGAGATTTGTGGGGAGGCCGGGGCCGACTTCGTCAAGACCTCGACGGGGTATGCTAGCGGCGGCGCGACCTTGGAGGATCTGCGGCTGATGCGGCAGCATTCCCCGCCGCACGTGCAGGTCAAGGCTGCCGGCGGCGTGCGCACGTTGGATGCCCTGCTGGAGGTGCGTGCGCTTGGCGTGGCGCGCGTAGGTGCCAGCCGCACCGCCGAGATCCTCAACGAGTGCCGTCGCCGCCTCGGGCTGACCTAGCGGCCTTAAGCACATTGAACCATCTGGCTTTCGCGGGATATTTCATGAATCCTCTCATACGGGCCGTGGTGTTCGACCTGGATGGATTGCTGCTGAACACTGAGGAACTCTACCTCCACGTGGGGCGTACGCTGCTGGCGCGGCGGGGCCACGAGTTCTCGCCCGAGCTGCGGCAGGGCATGATGGGCAGGCCCGCCCGCGCGGCACTTCAACTTATGATCGAGCGCTGCGGGCTGTGCGAGTCGCCCAGCGAACTCGAAGCAGAGGCCGAACGCCTTGTGCCCGACTGGCTCGAGCGTAACCTGGCTCCCATGCCGGGCGCTGCCGAATTGCTCGACGCGCTTGAGCGTGCGGCTCTGCCCAAGGCCCTGGCGACGAGCAGCTCTCGCCGCTTCGCGAAGCGCGTCCTAGGCCGCTTCGGCTGGGAGCCGCGATTCGCCTTCCTCCTCACCGCCGAAGACGTAACCCACGGCAAACCGCACCCGGAGATCTACCTGAAGGCGGCCCAAATGCTCGGCGTGCCTGTCACGGCCATGGCAGTGCTGGAAGACAGTGCCCATGGCTGCCGCGCGGCCGCTGCCGCAGGGGCCGTGGTGGTAGCCGTGCCAAGTGTAGCCGGCGCTGTCGACGGCATGGCCGGAGTGAGCTTGTGCGTCCCCTCGTTGGCCGATGCCAGGATATACGAGCTGCTGGGGCTGCTGGCAGAGTGAGGCGGGTACGGCGTGGCATGCAACCGCGGGTAGCCGGTGTCTCTGGCAAGTGGCAGCCGGACGTAGACGATGTACGGGTTCGACGCGGGCAGATACGAACGTACGGCAGCCAGATGCTGGAAAGCGGGCTGGCCGGCGCTGGCGAGTCTTCTGGCCGACTCTGTGTTGCTGCTACGAAAGGAACGCGCCTGAGTGCCGGCAATCAGGCCCCGCGCAACGCAATCAGGTACGCGACCAGGAGCAAGAGCGAGATCAAGCCGGCAGTGGTCAGGCCGATGACGAGCCACGGGATGCGCTGGCCGCGCCCTGCCGGCCGTGGTGCGCCGGGTGCCGAAGAGTCGCCGGTACGGATGACAATGGCCGGAGGAGGCTCGAGCGGCTTGGCAACCGGCAACCGCTTGCCGCGCGGCTTGTCGCTATCGCCGCTGCCAGAGGCAGAACCGGGCTGCGGCATCACACGGGTGGCAGGCACGGCGGGCGCGATCCCCTTGAGCGTGGGCCGTGCCAGGTTGTCTGCCGTGTCGACGAGCGCCGGGTTCTTGGCCGCGGCACCCTCGGAAGGTTTGGCCCCGATCGTTGGGCGTTCCTCTGCCGTGCCCTGCGTCGCGAGCGGTATGACCGCCGGCAATCCCCGCAGTAAAGAGCCCGGCGCGTGCCCCGAACCGGCCAGAGCACCATGCAGAACTGCCGTCCCGCCGCCCATGTTGGCCGCCACGACGCTGGCGTCAGCCGTGCTGCCCGAGGCCGCACCGGCGTGCCTTGCGCCGGCCAGCCAGCGTGCAAGTTCTTCGGCCACCTCGCCCGCCGTCTGATAGCGCAACTGGGGCAGCTTGGCCATCATCCGCTTGCAGATCTGCACGAGGCCTTCTGGAGCATCCGGCCGGTCGAGGTAGATGCTGGGTGGTTCTTCGGTCTGGTGTTTCAAAAGTCGCTGCGCCAGAGTGCCCTCGGGGAAAGGCGGGTGGCCGGTCAGGGCAAAATAAAGTGTGCAGCCCAGGCTGTAAATGTCGACGCGAGAATCCACGTTGTGGCTGTTGAGCGCCTGTTCAGGGGCCAGGTAGTCAGCCGTGCCGAGCACATTCTCGTCGTGCTGCACGGTGAGCGAGGCCTGGTCGTCGTCTGCAAATCGAGCGAGCCCCAGATCCAGCAGCCGCACGTTCCCCTTGCCATCGACCAGCAGGTTGGCCGGCTTGATGTCCCGGTGGATCAGGCCCACCTCGTGCGCGTGTGCCAGGCCAAGCGCTGCCTGGCGGATGTACTCTGCGGCGAGGTCATAGGGCAATACGCCCCCATCTCGCACCATGCGCTGAAGATCCCGGCCCTCGACGTACTCCATCACCAGGTAGTGGACGTTGCCCTCGTGGTCCACGTCGTAAGCACGCACAATATTCGGATGGTCGAGCGCCGCCGCCGCCTTGGCCTCGCGATAGAACCGATCGAGATACGACGAGTCGTTCACACGATTCTGCGGCAGCACCTTGATCGCCACGCGCCGTCCCATGTGCCTGTGCTCCGCCAGGTAGACGGCACTCATGCCCCCAGACCCCAGATGGTCGAGCAGACGGTACTTGCCGAGCAAGAACCCCTTGTAGCGGCCCTCGGCAAGCCGCTCGCACTGCCAGCGCGTCAGCAAACCGCGCTCGATCATGCCCCTCGCAAGCGGCTGAAAGTCCTCGCCGCCCAGGGAGACGCCTTCTGTCTTCAGCTCCGCCAAAGCACGGTCGAGACGCTGCTCCTCGACCAGGCCGCTGCGCCTCACCAGATCTAGGAATCTCTCTGCCGACAATCGGGCCATGCCTTGTGCCGCCCTATTGCCTAAACCGAATCATCTCGTCCAACTACCCTGGGCCACGCTGCACCCGGCCGGCAGAGTCGAACCTCCGCCAGAGACGACGCATCAGGCGCCCATCCGTGTTGCTTCTCGCCGGCACGAATCCCTTGCCGCTCTCAAGAAAGCGGGTAAACCCGCCTCCCCCGTTGCGGACCAGCATGCGCGCCGCTGCGATGCTTCCCGAAAGACATTCTAACGGCGTGTTCCGTCGCTACAACCAAATAACCGCCCCGAACAAGCAATTTGCGGTTCACACCGCCCAAACCTTGTGCATCTTCGCTATAGACCTTCCTCCTTCCATGTCGCCGCGAGCACCCCACAACACCGCAAACCCGGTGCAACCCAACGACGATGCAGGTTACCACATGCTAGCTCCGCTAGGCTCGTCTGCCCGGCATAGGTTAGCATATCACACGCCGCCACGGCGGCAGCCTTCGTGGCCGGAAGCACCAGGCATTCCGGGCCGATGAACGCAGCACAGAGATGCCAACAGCGCGCCCATGCCCGCAGCGGCGTGCCAATGAGCCGCCGGCTTTATGCCGGCGGGGCGTGAGCGCGCCCATGCCCGCAGCGGCGTGCCGGTATTACTTTGGGGGGACGCCGGCGCTTCCAGGCATGGCCGCCTTCCACCCATTTGGGGGGCCTGATGCTGCCCCATCGGCCGGTACGTTCGGCTTTCCCGTCTCGCTCGTGTGGTGCCAAAACTTGCAAATCTGTTTTGTCAAGGCGATCCCGGAAAGGCGGATATAGATGTTTGGCTCGACCTGGAAAGGCCGACGAACGTGTCTGGCCAACCTGGAAAGGCTGGCGTAGGCCCTGGCGAGGTACAACCCAATATGCCCAGTGTGATCGTATACACTCGCCGAGGATGCCATCTTTGCGAAGAAGCCCTCGATCTGCTGCGGCGCCACGGGTTGGCCCCCGAGCTAGTCGACATTGACACCGATCCAGAACTACGAGCACGTTACAACCACTGCGTTCCCGTAGTGGTCATTGACGGACGCGAACGATTCCGCGGCCGGGTGGACGAACGGCTGCTCGTACGGCTGTTGCGGCGGCACCAAGACTAGGGAAGGATCACGGAGAGCATAGGGGCAACGCCTGGGAACTGGCACTCGAACCTCGCACGCTCGGCTACCTGTACCCTTGGGATCAACGATACGCATTCGACCGTCTTCAGTCGACGCGGCCCTTCGACCGCCTGCATTCTACCCGCCGTGCTTTATGCGCCGCCTCTGCTCCCTGCACAGTACCTCTGGGTTCTAGAGCCAGCCGTCGATCGCCTACTCCCTGTGCGCTACGTTGTTCATACTATAGCCGAAGCCCTGCGTCCCAGAACCTGCACCATGCTTCTCGCCATCTTTGCCAAGTATTGGGAGCCGGGAGCGGTAAAGACCCGGCTAGCACGGGCTGTGGGTGCCGTGGCCGCCGCGGAGTTCCACCGGGTGTGCGTTGACACGCTTGCCAGTCGCCTTGCCAGCGTGCAAGCAGAGCGAGTCTTGGTTCATGCTCCCGCTGAGCGGGGCGCCGCGTTTGCACATTTGGTCGCCAAAGGTTGGCGGCTCTTGCCACAGGGCGCCGGCGACCTGGGTGCGAGATTGGAGAGGTTCTTCAATTGGGCCTTTGCCGGCGGAGCGACGAGGGCGGCGGTAGTAGGAGCCGATAGCCCCACACTACCAGTCGAGTATGTCAGATTGGCCTTTGAGCGGCTTGGCGAGTATCCGGTGGTGTTGGGACCTGCGGCCGATGGCGGCTATTACCTTGTCGCGGCACGGCCTCCCGCTCCGCCGATCTTCGACGAGATCGACTGGGGCAGCCCGCAGGTCTGGCAGCAGACCATGGCACGCCTCAAGGCCGCCGAGATTCCCTGTAGCATCTTGCCGGAGTGGTACGACGTTGACGCACCCAGCGACCTTGTTCGCCTGGCCGAAGAGCTGGCCCGTTTCGAGCCCCCCCACTGCCGAGAGCTTGCCGTGCTCGTAGCCAGATTGGCTGGCGCCCTCAGCCGAGATTCTGAAAGCTCGCGCTGATTGTTGGCGCGGGCCGTGCTATCTGCCGCTCGTGATGTAAACTAACGGCAATGGACGACGTAGTGGTGATTGGCGGCGGCGTGATAGGTCTGTCGCTGGCCTTCGAGCTGGCGGGTGAGGGGCTGCGCGTGCGCCTCCTAGAACGTGGCGAGCCCGGACGAGAGGCTTCGTGGGCTGGTGCGGGGATCCTACCGCCGCCGGCCGCTTCGATCGAGCCGCCCTCGCTGGCGCAACTGGCAACGATGAGCTGGCGGCTGCATCCGGTTTGGCACGAGCAGCTTCGCAGCCTGGTGGGTATCGATAACGGTTACCGCCGTACGGGAGGGCTGTACATTGCCGAAAACGCGACGGACGCCCTGGGTTTGCAAGCACAGGCCGCAGATTGGCAGCGGGCCGGCGTGGCGGCGGAGGCCATCGGCGGTGCTGAATTGGTTCGCAAAGAGCCCGCCCTGGCCGGAGGCTGGGCAGCGTCCGCCCCAAGGGCGCTTTGGGTGCCAGACGAGAGCCAGCTCCGCAATCCCTGGCACTTAAAAGCCCTACGTGCCGCTTGCCAGGCCAGGGGAGTGCAGATCTGCCCCGGCGTGTCAGCCGATGGGTTTCTGGTCCGCCGCGGCCGCGTTCACACCGTTGAGACCGCCTTGGGCCCAATTACCGCGGGAGCCGTGTGCCTGACCGGCGGTGCATGGAGCCAAGGTATCGCCTCGCGGCTGGGTGTTCGGCTTTCTGTCAGGCCCGTACGTGGGCAGATCGTGCTGCTCGACGCGGGCCAGCCGCTCCTGGGGCGTATTGTTAACGTCGGCCGCCGCTACCTCGTCCCCAGGGCCGAAGGCCGTGTGCTTGTAGGTTCGACCGAAGAAGAGGCCGGGTTCGACAATCGCACCACCGCCGCCGGGGTCGCCGGCCTGTTGGAGTTTGCGCTGCGGCTGGTGCCGGGGCTTGAACAGGCCCGCGTAGAAACAAGCTGGGCCGGGTTGCGCCCGGCTACAGCCGATGGCCTACCCTACCTGGGAAGCATACCCGAGCTGCAAAATGCCTTCGTGGCGGCAGGACACTACCGCAGCGGCCTGCTTCTTGCGCCCGCCACCGCCGTAGTCATGAGCCGCGTTATCCGCGGCCTGCCGGCAGAGGTCGATCTGGCGCCCTTCAGGGTAGATCGGCAAGCAGCCGGCGCAGCGTAAAGGGGTATTCAGAACCCGATAACCTTTCTCCCATCAAAGGCTGCGAGATGGCGGCACCCGCGAGTTTCGATTTCCGCGCACTGGGCGGCCAGATCGCAAGCCTGGTCTGGGTGGGGCTGCGTTCTTTTGCCTGCACACTACTGGCGGCCACGGCCTGCGGGGCGCTGCTTGCGGGCTGCTCGTACTACTTTCTTCAGGGGCTGGACTGGCGTTGGCGTGTGCTTGCCGTAGTTCTCGCGCTGGCAGAGGGGCTGATCGTTGGTGCGGCGTTGGGTGCCAAGCGAAGCCTTGGCATGGTGTTGGCATACGGCCTGGTTTCACTGCGTCTAGGGGAGGCGCTGGTGCGGCTAGTATTTGAACGGTTCCTGGGCCTCTCTGAAGATCGACAGATGGGCGTGGTTGCCGAACGCGTTGCGCATGGACTCGAGCGGCTGCCGCTGGCGCAGGCCGAAGCGCTGCTCACGCAAGCCGTACAGGCAATCGCAGGAGAAGCGGCGGACGACGGTTGGTTCAAGCGCCGGCTTCGTGCCCGGCTGCTGGAGTTGGTGCGCGTTTATACGCTGGCACGCTTTCGGCAGGAAGACGCACAGCATGGCGGCATCGATCTGTTCAAGGTGAAACAAGAACTTGAGGGTTCCATCGACAACTCGCTTGCGCAACGGATACGAGCCGCCCTCCGCATGGCCACGATCGTCGCAGCCGTCGTGCTGCTATTCGCGGTGGCTGTGCAAACCTCGTTGATCCATTATTTATCCTCGTAAGTCTGGAGCTTCGGAGATGCACGGCAAGGTTGGGTTGACGGTGCGGCACACTGCGCTGGCAGTTGCGTGCTTGTGGGGGCTGGTCGTGTGCAGCACGGCGGCGGTTGCGGGCGTGCAGGCGGCAGAGGAGCCGCCCGAGGCGGCAGTAGAGATCAGGCCCTTTCAGATCGCGGTCGAAGACGCCGTGCTGGAGGACCTGAACGTGCGGCTGGCGCGTACGCGCTGGCCACATCAGATCGATGGCACGGAGTGGGAGTACGGGGTGCCGCTGACGTACATGCGAGACCTGGTCGACTATTGGCGAACGGGTTACGACTGGCGGGCCCAGGAGCGGAGCTTGAACCAGCTTCCGCAGTTCGTGACCACGATCGACGGGCTGGAGATTCACTTTGTGCACGTGCGTTCTAAGGAGCCGGATGCATTACCGCTATTGATGGTGCATGGCTGGCCTGGATCGTTCTACGAGTTCTACAAGATCCTTGGGCCGCTCGCGGATCCGCAAGCGCATGGCGGCGATGCGGCGGACGCCTTCCACGTGGTCTGCCCCTCGTTGCCGGGGTTCGTGTTTTCCAGCAAACCCAACGAACGAGGCTGGAGTTCTCAGCGCATGGCCGAGGTATGCGGCAAGCTGATGGCCCGCCTGGGGTACGACCGATACGGAGCACAAGGAGGAGACTGGGGGAGCGGTATCGTACGCGCGCTCGCCTCGGCAGACGGCCGGCATTGCGTGGGGGCACACAGCAACTTCCCGCCGGCCGCGCAGCCCATGGAAGATCCCATGCGCGGCGTCACGCCAGAAGAGCTTGAGCGGTTCCAGAAGCGGCGCAGGGAGCTGGCCGACCACTTTGCGTATGCAGCCATACAGGGAACTCGGCCGCTGACGCTCGCTTACGGACTGAACGACTCGCCCGCCGCTCTGGCTGCATGGATCGTCGATAAATTCTGGGCCTGGAGCGACCACGGCGGCGATCTCGCGCGAAGCTTCACCAGGGACGAGCTGCTCACCAACGTGATGCTGTATTGGATCACGCAGAGCATGCCGTCTGCGACGCGCATCTATTACGAGTCTTCCCACAACTTGCCGCGTCCGGCCTCCATGACGCCATTTGAAGGGGGCGGGCCGCCAGCTCCGCTGGGATTCGCGCTGTTTCCCAAGGAGATCAACGTACCGCCACGCGCCTGGGTCGAACGCAACGCGGGCGAGGCCATGGTCCACTGGACCGAGATGCCCCGCGGAGGGCACTTCGCCGCCCTCGAAGTGCCCGACTTGCTCGTGCAAGACGTGCGAGCCTTCTTCCGCAGGGTGCGCCCCAAGCCAGGCGCCAACTAGCCGGTTGCCGGCCGCGCCGCCCCAATGCCCTTACGCGATCGCCCGCTCTCGAAGCGCCCCCGTGGCGTGACATGGCCCACCAGCAGCCCCAGAACCTAGGCCTCGAGGTCGCTGCCTTCTGGCCACCACGTTGGTGGCACAACGAGCCTACGGGCCGGTGCTTGGCTCGACTTCCGTCCAGCCGCCGCTTGTCTGCGAGCGGAAGAGCGCCTCGATCACCCGCAGGTTGGCAACGGCGTCCTCAATCGGCGTAGGTACGGGCGTATCGGTCAGCACGGCCTGCGAGAACAGGTCGCCCTGAATGGTGTATTGGTCGCATACTGCCAGCTCGATCATATTGAGTTCGCTCTCCGTGTGGTGCCACATGCAACAGGGACGGTCCGGAGGAGCGTTGAAAGGGATCTCGATCTCGATCCGCCCGTGTGTGCCGTAGACCAGCACGCGCTGATACGGCGTAAGCTGCGTGCTGCACGTGAAGCTCGAGATCACCTCGCCAAAGTCCAACAGGCCGCTGGCTAGCCGGTCTATGCGAAAGTCTGGATCGAACTCGATGGCCGCCAGCACGCGCCGAGGTTCCCGCCCGCACAGGAACCGAGCCAGCGAGACGCAGTAACAGCCGATGTCGAGCAATCCGCCGCCGCCAAACTCCGCCTGGTTGCGCACATTGGCCGGATCCCGGTTGAAATACGAAAAAAAGCTGTGGATCGTGCGAAGCTGCCCCACACCCCCATCTCGCACCAGCCTCAGCGCCTTGACCCACTGCGGATGATGGCGGTACATGAACGCCTCCATCAACTTGAGCTGGGGTTGGCGCCTGGCGGCGTCCACCAATGTCATCGCCTCTTGCACGCTCAGGGCGATGGGCTTCTCGCATAGCACGTGCTTTCCCGCCTCGAGTGCGCGGATCGACCAAGGTACGTGCAGATGATTGGGCAAGGGGTTATACACCGCATCGACGGCCGGATCCTCCAGCAGCGCCTCGTAGGAGCCGTATGCGTGTGGTATGCCCAGCCGCGCCGCAGCCTCCCGAGCACGTTCCAGTGAGCGCGAGGCCAGCGCCACCACCTCGGTATAGCGGCCGCGCTGCATGGCGGGTATGACCTTGGTAAGTGCAATGTTGGCAGCGCCGAGCACCCCCCAACGGAGCTTGCGCATGGCATTTCCTTGCAGTATGTGTGTTCCAGTAATGTGCAGGCCGGCCTACAGGCTCGGCACCGGCCGCAACCCGAAAATCTCGACGTCGACGCCAGGCGAAAAGGCCAGGTGTGCGGGCGGCGCCCGTGCATCCAGTTCCAGGCCGGCGGCGGCAGCCAGGGTCTGTTGGCACTCGATCACGCGCGCCGCTTGCAGCGGATAGGGCGCGTGGTGGACCTGGGCGCTGAGCAGCGGTCCGCTGCTGGCGCGTGTGTACAGAATGTACCGCTCCACCAGAAAATGCTCCAGCGTGCCGAGTGGCGCATGGCCAGCGGCTTCGCCCGGCGCGGCTTGGCCAAGTGGGCCACACACCTCGGCAGAGATGTGCAACTCGGCCCCAGCCGGTGCAGGCCAGAGACGCCTGCTTGCGTATCGCAAGGCTGGGCCGGTTCGCGCTACTTCCATCTGCGAGCGGAAATAGTTCAGCTTCCAACGCCACCGTGCCACGCGCACGGCCAGAGAGCTGGCCGCGTCGAGGCTAAAAAACCAGACCCCGGGCCTCTCGCCGCGGTAGTGCACATAAGTGCGCACATTGGTCTCGTGAAAGGCCGAGATGCCCGGCAACGGTGCAAACCACCACGGCCGCACCCCGGCCATGGTAAAGCACACGATGCCCAGCCAAGCGCTTCCGTCCCATGTGTCGATGGTCAGCTCTGGAGGAACCAGGCCGGCCACGTCTTCAACCGGCAACTTCCAGTGCACAAAGAGCAGGTCGTGCCACCGCTGGTATCCTACGGGGCGTTCGGCTGGCCGGCGGCTGGGCGTGACGCGGTCGATTGCGGTTGCCATGCCGAGACTCCTGGCTGCACGTGCTTGCAGCGCGCACGCATGTTGTGCTGCGCAGCGCTTCTCGATTCCCCTCAGCCGCGAGAGGTCATGCCTTCAGGCGTCGGGTTCGGCCCGCTATCCTTCTCGTCTCGTGGCTTACATCCGCAGCAGGCCCTTGCTTTTAACGGAATCAAGCCGCGGCTGGCAATATGTTCAATGAGGTGGAGAATAGCAGATTGCAAACCTGCCTTGGGTGGTGTGCAGCTAACCGCGGTGGGCACCAGAATTGCACGACGCGCCGGCTATCGAGCACGCAGGCACCAGTTACATCGAAGAGGCACACGCTGTGAGCACACCGGCCGTGATTGTACTCGGTTCGAGCAATACGGACCTGATCCTCAGACTACCGCTGCTCCCCCGCAAAGGCGATACCGTGCTGGGCGGCAGCTTTTCGCAGGCGCCTGGCGGTAAAGGTGCCAACCAGGCCGTGGCCGCAGCACGTTCCGGGCGGCACGCGGTAGTCTTCCTCTCTGCCGTGGGAGATGACGCATACGGCCGCCACCGGCTCGCCGACCTGAGTGCCGCTGGGTTGGTGACCGATCACATCAAGATTGTGCCCGGCGCAGCCTCGGGCATTGCCATGATCTTCGTGAGCGAGCGGGGCGAGAACATGATCGGCGTTGCCGCCGGTGCCAACATGCACCTCTTGCCCGGCGACGTGGATCGGCTGCCGGACGATCTTTTTCGCGGGGCACGCGTTTTCCTGGCGAGTCTCGAAGTGCCGTTGGAAACCGTGCGGCGCGGGCTGCAACGGGCCAAGGAGGCCGGGCTCACGACCATTGTGAACCCCGCTCCTGCCGACCAGAACATCGCCTGCCCAGAGTTTCTGGGGCTGATCGACTTGCTTACGCCAAACGAGCGGGAGTTGGCTCAGTTGGCAGCCGGGCAGCTCGATCGCCATGAGGAACGCAAGTCACTCACCGCTGGAAATAACTGGGAGTCCAGAGCGGTTGCAGCCTTGCGCGTCAAGGGCCTGAGAGACTGCGTGGTCACGCGCGGCAGCAAGGGGTGCCTTGTGTTTGCCGGCCAGAGCTACAGGCGGTTTCGCGCCCTGCCCGGCGTGCGGGCGGTCGATACCACAGCCGCCGGAGATGCCTTCAACGGCTGCCTGGCCACAGCATTGGCCGAGGGAAGGCCGCTTCTCGCCGCAGTTCGCTTTGCCACAGCGGCCGCAGGCTTGTCTGTAACACGGCATGCCGCCCAGCCATCGCTGCCGCAGCGAGAAGAGATAGAAGCGGCCTTGTCCGCGTGGCGGCGCTCGATTACAAGGCGCCGCGGCACCCCACGATCGGAAGAGAACGAATGACCAGGCGAAGCGAGCGTTGCGAGTTTGGGGGCTGGAGAGTCACTCCCCACTTGAGCTTCGCAACACGTGCCGATGTAGCCGCTCGCGCCGTAGCCGCACGCGCCGTAACTGCGGCATTCTGCCGCAGAAGGCTGTGGCCACACTCGCTAGAGTGCGGGCATAACTTGCCGATGGGGCGTGCCTCCAGCTACAGCACGTGTTCTGGCCAACGGGGCACTGTGTCGGCCCGCGTTGTGGCCAACGCGACCACCCGTCGGCCCGCGTTGTGGCCAACGCGGCTGCGGAACTCGCCCGTAAAGCTGCCGCTATAGACAGCGCGAAAATGGCAGGTGTTTTTCTCACGGAGCAGCAGGGCATACCCCCTGCCATTAGCGGCATCTCATGCATTGATCGGGCTGCGACGCGTTTTGCGCAAGCCACAACTACCCAATCGCTCGTCGATAGGCCTAATCCGCCCGATGCCCGAAGCAAGACCATCCCAGGAAGCGCACGCTGTCCGGCTCTGCTTGATCGAAGCGGAACTCACGAATCCACGCAATCTCCAGCAGGCTGCCCAACTCGCTGCGCAGCTCCTCTTCGCTCACCACCGGCGGTCCAGGATCCCGCGGCTCCTTGGCGTTGCCAGTCAGGACCAGCACTGCCGAGCCTGGCCGCGTAGCCGAGCGCAACGTGTTCAAATAGGCGTGCACATCGTCGCGCCGCACGCAGTGGTAGCAGCCACGGTCGAAAACAAAGTCGTATGGCCCTCCAAGATCCGGTGGATGAAGAACGTCTCCCGCGATCCAGCGAACGCTCACGCCCGCTGCGCGGGCACGCTCCTGAGCACGCTGCAATGCCCGCGGGCTGAAGTCGATGGCAGTTACCTCAAAACCGTGTCGCGCAAGCCAAACTGCGTTTGTCCCCGTGCCGCATCCGAGTTCCAGCGCCTTCGGTCTGGGAAGGGCCTCTGCTTGCATGACCCGCACCAGCTCGGTGGAGGGCTGGCCCGTATCCCAAGGGGTATCGCCCTGCTCGTAACGCTTGTCCCACTCGTGCGCGTCTGTCATGCGAGTTGATCCCTATATTCCGCACCTGTGCCAGGTTCGTCAAAGATCATACGCAGTCCATGCGCTTCATAGAAGGGATAGGTGTGCAGGGGTTGTGCATCATGTGCGGGGTTCCGGCGCCTTAGGTGCGCGGGCGTTTGTACGGCCTCCGCGAGCACGTAGGCGTGTAGAAGCGGCCCTGCGGTGCCATGGCTGCTTGGCCCGCCAGACCCGCGTGGCCGCAGTCAGCCGCTCTTACGCCAGCCGTTGGAAGTGTGCGTTACATTTTTCTAGGGGGTTGATGGCGTGGCTGGCCAGGACGGCCGGCAGTGTTGCCGAGCGCAAGCACAATAGAGTTCACGCCCATTGAATCCGGGGATGGCCTGCAAGCCCCACGATTGGGAGGCCGAAGCTTGATCGAAAAGTACTTCATTACCGGTTTGCGGTTGAGGTGGAGGTTTCCGGGGGCCGATGCATCAGGAACCAAAGACGGCAGCGTGATGCTGAACCCGAAACGGATCGTCGGGCCCATGGTTTACAACGGCATGGACGGCGAGCTGTACGATACTTTTGCACCGCACGTGAGCACGCTGGGCCTCACCAAGGGCATGTCGATCCCGTACAGATGGCTGATGTACGTTCTGGGGCACACGGCCAAGAAGATGCTTGCGGGGGGCGACGTATTAACGGGTTTCATGAGCGGCTGCCTCATCGCATGCTGGACGGAGAGCGGCTGCCGATACGTCGGCCACATCGGCACCGTGGAATCCAACGAACAGTTGAACAAGCAGGTCAAGCGGACGTTTGCCGCATACATGCCGCGCGACGCCACGGGCTTCAATCCCTTCGCGGCATGGGATGCGGGGAGGGACATTATTCCTAAGGCTCAGAAGTTCAAGGCGGGTACAAACTCGAAGATCATTGCCCTGGTGACGACCAGGGGAGAGTTCTACTCCATTCTGCTGTTCGGGCTCGGCGGCGCGCCAGACGAGTGGTGCGTGGGCGGCATCAAAAGGGTGACGCCGTTGGATTACTTCTCGCTCAAGCGCACCCTGGACCCTGCGGCAGCGCTTGTGGGAGCGCACTGCGGCGGCTAGCTGCCTGGCGGCATCGGGCCAGTTCTATACGAATCCAGCGGGGCGGCCTTTGCGGCGGCATACCGCGCCCCTGTAGTTGCACGGCGTGCGGGAGATTGTGATCTGCGAACAAGGAAGGGGAGTGCGTACGCCCCCCTGCCGTGCCGTTTGCGCTTGGTCTTTCTTAGGCTCGGTCGGGATATGCCCTGAATGAAGCGTGGGGCGTTCTCCGGCCGAGTACTTCTCTATACTTCGCCTCTCTCCCTTCATCGACCATGCTGTATCCCTTACACTAGAGCACCCAAGCGGGCATCGCCACAGGCAGAAGTGCATCATGCGTGTTAGCGGCATTCAGGCGTTTCTGCATTTGCTGGGCGAGTGCGGGGTGAAGTACATCTTTGGCAACCCAGGCACTACAGAGCTGCCGCTGGTCGACGCGTTGGCAGACGATCGGCGTATTCAGTACATCCTGGGCCTGCAAGAGGTGCCGGTGGTGGCGATGGCCGATGGCTATGCCATGGCCTCGCGCACGCCCGGGGTGGTAAACCTGCACATCAGTTGCGGCCTGGGAAACGGCTTGGGCATGATTTACAACGCCTGGCGGGCCGGTACCCCGCTGGTGGTGACGGCCGGCCAGCAAGATCGCCGGCTGCGGTTCGAGGAGCCCATTCTTTGGTCGGACATGGTGCGCGTGGCCCGCCCCTGGACCAAGTGGGCGGCCGAGGTCGAACGTGTGCAAGACCTGCCCGCCGCCGTGCGCCGCGCCGTTCAAACGGCGCTTGCGCCGCCTACCGGGCCGGTGTTCCTCTCGCTGCCCATGGACGTACAGTGCGAAGTGGCCGAGCTGGACCTCACGCCGCCCCGTCCGCTTGATCCTCGCGTGCGTCCCCCCAGGGAGGCACTGCGGCGTGCCGCAGCCGTGCTCGCCCAGGCGCGAAATCCGGCCATCGTTGCGGGCAGCCGCGCGGTGGAGTCTGGGGCCGAGGCGAGCCTGGTCCGCCTGGCAGAGTGCCTGGGAGCGCCGGTTTTTAGCGAGTCTGGCACCACGCATGGCCGGCTGGGCTTTCCCGCAGATCATCCGCTGTATGCGCAGTGCCTGCCGCTCTGGTCGCCCGAGTTGCGTACGCGCTTGGCAGAGTTCGACGTGTTGCTGGCCGTGGGACTGGACCTGTTACGGCTGTACGTGTACTTCGAGCCAGCGCGTGCCATTCCTGAGCACATACGCATTGTGCATCTGGATCCGGATCCCTGGCAGCTCGGCAAGAACTATCCGGTGGAGGTGGGGCTGATCGGAGACGTGGGGGCGGGCATGGAAGAACTGGTGGAACTGACGGACCAGTGCATGACGGACGAGTGCCGAGCACGTGCGCGTGCCCGAGCCGCCGCACGTGCAGCGCAGCACGAAGAGACGCGCCGCAAGCTGCTCGAGCGCGCCCGGCTTGAACGGACGCTGCGGCCTGTGACGCCCCTGGCGGCCATGAGCGCACTGGCCGAGGTCCTGCCGCCGAACGTTGCCGTGGTCGAAGAGGCCGTGACGACGACCAACACATACCTCGAGCGGCTCGCAGCCCTGCACAACACGACGGGCTATTTCGGCCACCGGGGCTGGGCGCTCGGATGGGGATTGGGCTGTGCTATTGGCGTGCAGCTCGCCTGGCCGGATCGGCCCGTGCTGGCCCTGCTAGGCGAAGGGGCGGCACTCTATGGCATCCAAGGGCTGTGGACGGCGGCACACTACCAGATCCCTGTAACGTTTGTGGTGTTCAACAACGCGCAGTACCAGATCCTCAAGGTGGGGGCCAGGCAATTGCGGCTGCCCGCGGCCATGCGCAACCAGTTTGTAGGCCTCGATCTGGTCGAGCCAGAGGTCGACATGGTGGCACTGGCCGGTGCACTTGGCGTAAGTGCCCAACGTGTCCTGACCGCGCCAGAGCTGGCAGATGCTGTGCGAGACGCGCTACGCGCACGCCGGCCGCAGTTGATCGAGCTGCCCATCGACCGCACCACGCCGGGCGCCCTGCGCTATTGAAACGCAGGGGCGAGCCGCCCGGACCAAACTCCTCGGATGCTCACCCGTTCTTGCCTGGTCTCCCGTGCCAGGTTCTTGCACGATGCGGGTGCGGCTTGAGCAGCGAGCCAGTGCGCGGCTAGAATCCGAATCATGTATGGGCTACTACTAGTGCAATCACCCGGAGGTTCGGCTATGTTCGCCAGGCGTTCGTTGCGTGCTGCCACCCTGCTCGTGCTCGTTCCTGTACTTTCGGTCGCTGCCGATAGGGAGGGGGACGATGCCAAGGTCATCAAGCTGTTCAATGGCAAGGACCTCACCGGATGGACGTTCTACCTCGAAGACAAATCTGCCAAGGCTGAGGACGTGTGGAGCGTGCGGGACGGCGTGCTCATCTGCAAGGGCCGCCCCATCGGCTACATTCGCACCGAGAAAGACTACACCAACTACGTGCTCACTCTGGAGTGGCGCTTCGATCCGGAGAAGGGTGCCGGCAACAGCGGCGTGCTGCTGCGGATGATCGGGCCAGACAAAGTCTGGCCCAAGAGCATCGAGGCCCAGCTCCACAGCGGCAACGCGGGCGACTTCTGGAACATCGACGAGTTCAAGATGACGGTCGACCCAGAGCGCACCGAGGGCCGCCGCACCCGCAAGACGAAAGACAGCAACGAGAAGCCCCTGGGCGAGTGGAACCACTACGAGATCACGGTAGACCACGGCACCGTGACCTTGAAGGTCAATGGCGAGGTGCAAAACGTCGCCACCGACTGCGAAGAGGTGCCCGGAAAGATCTGCTTGCAGTCTGAGGGAGCGGAAATCCACTTCCGCAACATCGAGCTGCGGCCGCTCGACTAGCGAATGTGCGGCGCCTCCCCAAGCCAGAGAGGCGCCGCACCGGTGGCGAATTCCGGTCCGCTACCAGCCGTAGCTCCAGCCGAAACTAAAGCCGGGCGAGTAGTAGTGGTACGAGTAGCCGTACCGCGGGTAGCCGGTCACAAACGAATGGTACGGGTACACCGGCCGGTACACATACGGTCGGTAGTAGCCGTATGAAAAGCCATACGAGCGATAGGGCCGGCAGCCCCAGTGGGCTTGTGCGCTAGTAGCGCCGATAAACAGCGCAACCAATGCCGCCGCCGCCAGAAGCCAGCGCTTCATGTTGCGTGCTCCTTTGCTAAGAGGTGCAGGAAGACGGAAAGATGCACACCACACACCTGACCTAGCAACTTGTGTGCCAAGGTGCCTGGCGAATAACGCCTTCCTTTGACCCCACACCGTAGAAGCAGCATGCTGCTCCTTGCCGGGGCACGTGAAAACAGCGTCTTGCTGCTTCTCCCCTGTCGCTGACCAAACGCTGGATCATTCTCGGGGAAACTGCGGTCCGGGGGGTATGAATCGGGCTGTGCCAACGGCTGCGGCCCGCTGCGACTGTTGCAGCATTGCGGCAAACTGTCACCAGAATGACGACACAGGGCGGATGCAGACAGGCATCCCCGCCGGACGTGATTTGCGGCGGAGTCAACGCCGCTTGCCGCCATGCGTCAAGGGTGTGCCACTCTCTTGAATGCGGCCGCGCGTGAGCTTGCTGGAACCGAGTCGAGCGTCCACGGCCGCATTCAAGCAGTGCTGCCCCAGTGGTAATTGTGCCTGGCAGGGCGCACTGCTTGACGCGTAGCGTCAAGGGTGTGCCACT
>FWWM01003787.1_pt1 | contig 36695 bp, 35 predicted proteins | sample 2228351 | NCBI WGS metagenome assembly FWWM01 (sample SAMEA103939774, study PRJEB20133) | metagenome
TCTGTGGTTGGCTCACAGGTCGCCCGACTTGCGCCATCCTTACCTTGCCTGAGCGAGCTGTAGAGATAGTGGAGTTGGGATGAGTAGCCTCAGAAAGCTTTCGGACACAGAAATAAAGCAAATCTGGTCAGTCATAACTGACCACTATAATCGATATCTGAAGAAACAGGGTGTCAAATCGATAAATCTCGTCAAGGATGGAAAATACACGAAAGACGCACTGGTGCTCATTTATCTCGCGCAAGGATACCCGAACACACGATGGATTACAAAGGATGAGCTTACGCAATTCATCAGACTTTACTATCCTGACACGAACGATGTCCAACAGGCAAGGCATCTCGGTCCACAGAAAGGCTACCACGTTCTTTCCACTGTGCGAGGCAATCACAGGGAGACACTACCGATTGACCTGAGAGGCAAGAGTGCCTACAAGTTGGAAACCCTTGAGGAGTGCCACCCGAACTATAGTGGAACCAGACGTGTTTCTCAAAGTGCGGATTTCGAGAGCATCAAAGTTAAGTATCACTATCGATGCGCAACTTGTGGTTCTGAGCAGGGAAAACCAAATCTGCGTTATCCTGGATCAACGACCGAACTTCAGATGGGGCACCGAAATCCTCATCTCCCTCTTGAAGAAGACAATATCATTCCTCAGTGCCAGTTCTGCAATCGTGCAGATAGGAACTGGTGGATATATGACGAGAGGGGGCGCGTGGTAGGTGTTGCGAGTTCACGCCCTGTCATACGCTCCATCGAGAAAGGGTATATTTCTGATGAGGAGATTCGGCGCATCTACGAACATATCAAGAAGAGGCTGGGACAAGAAAAATGAACGCAGTAAACACCCTCATCACAGGCGATTGCTTAGCCGTTCTGCCAACACTGGAAGCAGAGTCGGTTGATGCGGTCATCACGGACCCACCCTACTTCTTGGACAAACTCGATAGCGAGTGGGACGCAGAAAGAGTGAAAGAGCTCACCTACGGTCAGGTCATTCGACATCTTCCAGCGGGAATGAAGTTCGACCCTGAACAGGGAAGACGACTGTATGAGTGGTACAAGCAAGTGAGTCAGCTCATTTTTCGCGTACTGAAACCGGGTGGTTTTTTCTTCTCGTTTTCCAGCCCGCGCCTCTATCACAGGCTCACCTGCGCAGTGGAAGATGCAGGCTTTTTGATACGAGACACTTTTCTTTGGGTCTATCTGCAAAATCAGCCGAAGGCAATGAGCCTCAATCATTTCATCAACAAAATGCCAATACCTGATGAAGAGAAGGCGTTGCTGAAAGAAAAACTGCAGGGTTGGCGTACACCCCAAATCAAGTCTTGCTATGAACCCATCATCGTTGCTCAGAAACCCTACGAAGGAACCTTGCTTAGCAACTTTCTCAAGTATGGAGTGGGGTTATTCAATACGAACCTGCGTATCGGCTTGAACTATTATCCCAGCAACATCCTCATCGTGGACGGAGTGGAGGAAGCGATGGATAAGTACTTTCTGCTCCCCAAGCCCGATGTGGAAGAGAAGGGAGAGTACAACTCGCACCAGACAGTGAAGCCCCTCTCTTTATGTGAATACCTGATTCTGCTTTCCACACAGGAAGGTGCGCTGGTCTTAGACCCGTTCGTGGGCAGTGGCACCACTGCCGTTGCAGCGAAACGGTTGGGACGACACTACATCGGTATCGATATCAATCCTGAATACATTCGGATTGCCAAGCGCCGACTCGCAGAGCAAGTGTCCACGAATGGCTCCGCTCGCTTTTTCGCAGTGCCACAGCCCACCCTGTGCTTAGAAGACTAACAGGATTCGGGCTTTGCCTACCGAATTCGCTCTGTATGCATCTCATCGAAGGCGCACCGATTTACACCTTTTGGGACGAGTGTCCGATTGCAGAGGCGATGGTGGTGCGGGAAGGGCGCATCGTGGCGGTGGGTACACGCGCCGACCTCAAAGCGCGCTCCCCCGAAGCGAAACCGATAGCGGTCGACGGCAAGGCAATCGTGCCTGCGTTCAACGACTGCCACTGCCACATCCTGCCCCTTGGAATCGACCTCGGCAAGGCAGATTTGCGCGGTTGTACCAGTGTCGCTGAACTTCAAGAGCGACTTCGCCAGTGGATGAGCCAAAACCCCGACGCCGAGTGGATACTCGGTCGTGCGTATGACCAGAACCTCCTGCCCGATGGCAAGCACATCACTCGGCACGACTTAGACGCCGTCTGCACTGACCGCCCGATTTATCTCAACCATGTGAGCAAACACGGGGGCGTGGCGAACACGCGTGCCCTGCAGATAGCAGGTATCACCCCTGAAACCTCAGACCCTGACGATGGGATTATCGTTCGGGATGAGCGCGGTGAGCCAACAGGTGTGCTTCTCGAAAGCGCCACGAGCCTTGTCTCGCGCCATATCCCCAAGCTGAACCAGAGCCAACTGGTAGAAGCGGTTCATCGCGCGTGTGAAGACCTCGCTCGGCGTGGTATCTTGTGCTCTTCGGACGCCACTACAGGCTGGCACGACTTAGATGCCGAAGTGCGCGCCTACACCCAAGCGTTGGAAGAAGGCGCACCCTTGCGTATCACGATGATGCCCCTGTTCGGCTCAGCAAAGCGTGCTGGCTGGCTGGAGGCACCCGAAACCGCAGGCGAAGCGTCTGGCAACACCAACCGCCCCCCGAACCCTCATCCGAATCTTCGCTGGGGCAGTGTGAAACTCTTTGCGGATGGCGCATTCACCACGCGCACCGCAGCACTACGCCAACCCTATGCCGACACAGACACCACAGGCGTGCTGATGTACGAGCCTGAAGACCTGATTGAGCGCATCTGCACCGTTCACCGAGCAGGCTGGCAGTGTGCAGTTCATGCGATTGGCGATCGCGCAATCGAGATTGTGCTGGATGGCTATGAGCGCGCCCTTGCAGAACTACCTCGTGCCGACCACCGCCACCGAATCGAACACGCAATGCTGATGGCGGACGACCTGCTGGAGCGGATGGTTCGCTTGGGTGTGGTGGTCGTGCCCCAACCTGAGTTCACTTGGTGGCTCACGAGTGCATACTTGAAGGGGCTGGGCGAACGCGCCACCCGCTTGATGCCGTACCAGACCTGGCTCAAGGCAGGCGTGCCGATAGGCTTCAGTTCAGACCAGCCTGTGGTGCCCGGCGACCCGATTATCGGTTGGCGTTCAGCCGTCACGCGAACAGGGCGCGATGGCACTTGCTTGCACCCCGAAGAGTCGCTTGACCCGCTTACCGCCTTGCGCCTGTTCACGGTCGGTTCCGCATATGCCACGCACGACTCGGAGGTAGGCATGCTGGCACCAGGTATGCAGGCGCGCTTCGCTGTGCTATCCCACCCGCCCGAACAGATTGCCGAAGCCGAAATGCAAGTGCTGGCGACCAGCCACTCGCTCGGTATAATTTGCCCAGCCTAAGCCTTACAGGAGAGAAATATGGCAACGATACGAGTCTTAGTCTGGGATGAGAACCCGCCCCATGCTTCTAAAGAGTACTACCCGAACGGTATTCGGGGCGCGGTGGCAGATGGTTTAGCGGAGTTAAGCAACGGCACTTTGGAAATCCACACAGCCCACCTCGACGAGCCTGAGCAGGGTTGCTCGCTCGAACGCCTGAAGCAGACCGATGTGCTGATCTGGTGGGGGCACGCGCGACACGGGGAAGTGTCCGACGAGACCGCCGAGCGTGTGCGTCAGCGCGTGCACGAAGACGGAATGGGGCTGGTGGTGCTTCACTCGGGGCACTACTCTAAGCCGTTCCAGCGCGTGCTGAACTGCACGGGACACCTCAAGGGCGGTTGGCGCGAGAAAGACCCTGCCGAACCAGAGCATATCCGAGTGTGCGCGCCCCAACACCCGATTGCTCAGGGGATTGACGACTTCGTCCTCGAACACGAAGAGATGTACGGCGCGCCCTTCGATGTGCCCCCACCGCTCGTGGTGGTGCTTCAGTCTTACTTCCCTGAAGGCGGGGAGTACTTCCCTACGGGGTTGTGCTGGACAGTGGGGAAGGGGATAGACCCCAACTTCACTTCGGGACCAGGCAGCGGCGTCAATCAGGGCTATGGTATTGGACGCGTGTTCTACTTCCGCCCCGGACACGAGACCCTGCCGACCTATCATCACCCGATTGTGCGCAAGGTCATCTATCAAGGAGTGCTTTGGTGCGCGAAGCGGACGGGTTAATTGACCTTCGTTCCGACACGGTGACGAAGCCGCCCCCTGCGATGCGTCAGGCGATGGCGCAGGCGGAGGTCGGCGACGACGTGCTGGGCGACGACCCCACTGTGCGTCGGCTGGAGGAACTCTCTGCCGAGCGTGTGGGCAAAGAAGATGCACTGTTCGTGCCCAGTGGCATTATGGCGAACCTCGTGAGCCTCATCACACTCACAGGGCGCAACGAAGAAGTGATATTAGGTGACGAATCGCACCTCTACACCTCCGAAGTGGGCGGGTTGGGCTTCTTCGGGGCGGTCTTCCTGCATGTTCTGCCCAACCTGCCTGACGGCACAATCCCCATAGAACACCTTCGTACCGCCATTCGCAACGGTGTCTATACACCCAAGACGCGCGTGATCAGCCTTGAGAACACGCACAACCGCTGTTCGGGGGCTGTGCTTCCGATGGACTACATTCAGCAAGTGGCGCAACTCGCCCATGAGAGGGGTGTCTTTTTGCACTTAGATGGTGCGCGCCTCTTCAACGCCAGCATTGAGTTAGGGATTCCGCCTGCTCAGATTGCCCAGCCGTTTGAAGTGGTAAACTTCTGCTTCTCAAAGGGGCTTTGTGCGCCAGTCGGCTCCATCGTGTGTGGCTCGCGAGCGTTCATTCAGGAGGCGCGACGCACTCGCAGGATGCTCGGTGGGGGTATGCGCCAAGCAGGGGTACTTGCCTCGGCTTGTATCGTAGCACTGGAGCAGATGGTAGAGCGTCTCGCTGAAGACCACGCCAACGCCCGCTACCTCGCTGAACGCCTTGCCGAAATCCCCGCTATTCGGATTGACCCCCAGCGTGTGCAGACCAACATCGTGATTTTTGAGTTAGACCCTGCAAGTGGCTGGACATCCCCAACCCTGCTAAGCGCACTCAAAGAGCAGGGTGTGTTGCTCTCGATGTCGGGCACAAGACTGCGCGCCGTGACCCACTACGGTATCGAGCGTGCCCACATCGACAAGGCGATACAACTGATTGCAGGAACACTCCAAACGAAGCCGAAAATCGTCTAAAAAGTGCCTTTGTTGTATCCAGTCTGCGGTACAATAGTATTGGAGCTCCGTCTAACACAGATGGAGGGCGCCTGATGAAAGAGACGGTATGCGCTGAGTGGGAAGAGCGGTTGAGCCTGTATGTGGACGGGCTACTGAACCCGTTCGATGAGAACGCGGTGGAAGCACATCTATCGCGGTGTGATTCGTGCCGAAAGACGGTAGCGCTGTGGAAAGCCGTAGGCACCTCGATTCGTCGTACCCCAAACTACCTGCCCCCACCTTATCTACGAGAGCGCATACTGAACAGTACCACGCGCCGAAAACCGATTACTCATCGGTTCCGACCTGCCTGGTGGCAGTGGGCACCTGCGCTGGGATTGGGTTTATTGGTGGCGTGGCTCACTCTGCCTCAACCATCCACCGAGAAGCTGCTGGCGAACACGCCCACTACGAACGCCCGCGAATCGGTTATAGCCACTATCCAATCTGTCGAACGCGAGCCTGTGAATCAACCTGCTCCAGTGCCTCAGTTAGTGGTGGTGGTGGAGTCGAACCCTGCATTTCGTGTGGTTCAGGCGGAACCACGCTGGATACCTTCTACGCGCCTCAGCACCGTTGCACCGATGGCAACTGAAGGCACACTGAACCCCAACCAATCAGCATCTGGAAACCTAAGCTCCCCCAGCGTACCGATTATCACAGCGATTGCCGACGCCGAGTCGAGCGAACCCATCGTATTGCCCCCGCCAACCGTCTCGGTCGTCTCAACACTGCCAGCCACAAGCGGAAACCCAACAAACCCATCGAACAGATCGAGCCTTGGGTTGGCAGAGTGGCGCCGTGAGTTCAACGAGCAACTCCGCCGAGACCGACGCGTCCCATTTGACAACAACCAGCGCAAGGAACAAACCCACGACCGCTTCGTCGTGCCGATTGTCACGATTAATCTGAAATAAATATCAACGCCTTCCGACAATAACGGAGAGAGCCGAATGAGGCGCGCCATTTTGTGGAGCATCGGGCTGATGAGCCTGTGGCTGAGTAGTTCAGCGCAGGATACGGCTCCCCCTCTGCTTGAGCTCAACGGGATGGCGAAATCGACTCCTGAAGTCTCCCAAGTGGTCGGCACTGCCGCCTCCGACCTCATTCCAGGAAATGGCACGCGTGGTCAGTATAGCCTGCGCTATGCACCTGTCGTGCCCAACTCTGAAGTGGTGCTGGTCGATGGCAAGCGATTAGCGCGCGACTTGGACTACTGGATCGACTACGGCTCAGGCACGCTCAGTTTTGCGGTGCCCGTACGCCGATTCTCCACTGTTCAGGTCTCCTATCGGTATGACCCACAGGGCAAACGTGAAGAGGCGGTCTCCGCGCTGCCACTGTTGAGCCTCTCATTTGGACAAAGTGGGGGGCTTCAAGCACTTTATATGCCCGGCATGACCGAGACCACGCGGGAAGGCGTCAGCTACCGCCTGAGTGCGTATGGAATGCAAAACGCCCTCCGCTTCGGAGGAGAGAACAGTCTGCAGGGCTACTTCTTTATCGGCTCACAGGAGCAAGTGCGTGCCTATGCCTCACCCACTCAGGCGAATCCCAGTCGATCGCGCACCGTGCCTGCCGAAGTAGACCAGTTCATTATGCAGAGTCTGCAGATGAATACAGGTGCGCTTCAGGTACAGGCGAACTATCAGGACATCGGGCGCAACTTCTCACCCCAAAAGATGCTCGGCGTGCAGAGTGGATTGGATGCCAAACAACTCGCTCAGTTAGAGCGTGAGCGGGGACTAAAACGATTTGATTACACGCTCGGATTGCAGTTCGACGGCAACACCTCACTGCAGCAATCCCACCTTCGAATCGAGGACGACAAAGGGGCAATCACCCAAGAGGGCTGGCAGTTCAGTAGTCGTTCGCTGAACCTGAACTGGACACGGCGCGAGTCATCGGCGGAGTTTCAACGCTACAAAGACCTCGCCGATGTAGGTAAAGACGAGTGGTTTCGTGAGCGCGGGCTGGTGCGCGAGCAGATGACCTCCAGCCTCCAACTTGCCTCCAACAGCACTGCCAAGTATGAACGCCTGAGCATCTCTCAAGGAGATGAGACTATTGAGCGCGTTCTCTACGGTGTAGACCTACCTTGGCTGAAGGTTAACCGAGTTCAGCAGTCTGTTGGTAAGAAGTTCACACGGTTTGGCGACCTCGCAGAAGCCGATAAAGGGCAACTGGCTCGTGAGGTCGGGATGAGTCGCGACATCACGCAGATTCAGCTTCAGCAACCAGGCTTCCAAGCCAGCACTAATCTCCAGCGCATCACTTCGCCCTCTGGCGAGCTGGAGCGCCAACATATTCAAGTTCAGACAGAAAACTTACAAATTGAGCATCTCCATCGCTCGGTGAGCGCTGAGTTCGGGCAACTGCCCAATCTGAAACCTGAAGAACACCAACAAATGGCAGAGGAGGTGCGCGCTTTTCACGACCCCACGAACGCCGTCCCGCTCAAACCTGAAGATGTGCCCCAAGTGTTTCGTGAGGCAGGCTTAGAACGCACCCTTCAGCGTGCTGAAATCAAACCTGCGAAAGACCTTACCCTGCAATTCAAACGCTATAGCGTGGGCGACACCATCAATAATGGAGACATCACAGGTACTCAGTGGCAACTGCGCACGCCGAACTTCCAAGTGCGCCTGCACGATAGGGACATCGGCTCAAACTTTGGGCGACTGCGGGACCTCACGCGCATCGAGCAAATGATGTTCCACAACGAGCAGGGTATCCAGCGCTCCGATTGGGACATGATGTACACCACAAAGGGGTTCGGCTTTGCGGTCGCCAACACGCGCATCATGGCAATCGGTGCGGGGGTTCAGCGAACCAGCTATCGCCTCATCACACCTCTATTAGAGTTCAACTACAATCAGCGTCAGGTCGACTCCGACTTCTCGCGCGCGCACGACCTTGCCGACCCAGAGCGTGATTTCCTTGCTCAACTGCGCGGATTCCGCCAACACGACTGGACCGCGAAACTGCGTGTCGCCCCGAACCTCCAGCTAGAGCTGTTCCAGTTCGACGCGAATAATCCACTTGAACAGATTGGCAACAGGCGCAATCGGTATCGCTTTTTGTGGCAGCCCACGAAGCAACTCACCTTCGGGCGTCAAGCAGACCAGTACCGTTCGGACAAACTAAGTGAGGGGCTTTACCACGACGAATACGAGCGCAACGACATCCAGTACATTCTCGGCTTCGGTCAGATCAACGCCTATCAGGAGCGACGGCAAATCGGGGGCACACTGGCGAATCCGCTCTACCAGAACACGGAGTATTGGCGTTTTGGCTCAGATGCCATACGCAACATGAACTTGTCGCTGGAAGAGCGACGCACCGTGGCAACAGGCGCAGTGAGCGAGCGGTTCCGAAACTACCAAGTTGGCTATCAAGTCAACCCGCAGATGAAGGTCAACCTCGCCCACGCCGAGGCAAACCGAGAGGGTGTGCCTGACGAATCGAGCCAACAGATTGGCTTTGAGTACAAAATCAGAGAAGGCACAACGCTGAGCTTCAGCGAGACACGGCAAGGGCGTGAAGGTGCCAACGGTACGCGCGTGATGTCGGCAGGATTGACCCAGACCGCTTTTGGCGTGTTGAGCATCGGCGGGGCATATCAGGAGTGGCGCCACGACAACACCAACACCCGTGCCCAAAGCCAAGTGGTTGTGCAGAGCGCAAAGCCGTTCGATTTCATCGTATTCAAAGGTCTGCAGTTCGATTTTCGCTACGGTGCGCTCGCCGATCGGGGAATGTGGCAACAAGAGAACAAACACTTCACCGCCCAAGCCACGATGTTCAGCCACAAGGTGTCGGGTGGGTATGTCGGCTTGTATGTGCCTGGACAGGGCAGGGCAGTGGACCGCTACTACCAGATTGAGGCGCCCCCCAACGAAGTCCTGCAGTACAACCTTATGTACAAGACGCGCACCTATCAGGATGGGCGTCTCTTCCTCGTGCGCCAATACAACATCACCTACAAGCCCAATAAGTTCGTGGCAATCTCGCACGAGTTTCAGTCCCACCCAGAGCAGGCGAACCAGAATGTGGTGCTTGGCTCGGTGCTTCAACCGACAGGCTTCTCGATGTGGAAGATGGAGTGGCGGTGGACAGAGCGCGTCTTGCTGAAAGGTGACTACCGCATCGAGTGGAACGACCAGCAGAATCGGCGCGTACGACTCGGTGGGCTGGGGCTGAGCGCGAACCAGAGCGATAACCTGCGCTATGATCTCGGCTATCGGGTCAGCGCAGAACGGTTCGGCACAAGCGAGAACCGTGCCCACACCTTCTACCTCTCCACCGAGCGCAAAATCGACTCGGAGAACTATCTGATGTTCGGTTTCCAGTGGACGCACTATGAGCGTCGTGCCGACCCGAACATCCCGCGCGACCAACAGCGTCTGGTGCTGGAACTCCGACGCCCGTTTTGAGGTAGGTATACTCGGCAGGATTATGAAACCCGTTATTGAAGTGCGCAATCTGACGAAAGACTACAAGATGGGCAGTGTGGTCGTTCACGCCCTGCGCGGTGTGGACTTGACGGTGATGCCCGGCGAGTTCGTAGCGATTATGGGTCCCTCTGGTTCGGGCAAGTCGACCTTTATGAACCTCATCGGTTGCTTAGACCGCCCAACGAGTGGGGAATATTATCTAAACGGCGAGCTCGTGAGCGCGATGAGCGATGCCCAGCTCGCCCAAATCCGCAATCGCTACATCGGTTTCGTGTTTCAGACCTTTAATCTGCTCCCACGCGTGTCTGCACAGCGCAATGTGGAACTGCCTCTGCTCTATGCGGGGGTGCGCAATCGTGCGGAGCGTGCCCGACGCGCCTTAGAGATGGTGGGGCTGGGTGAACGCATTCACCACCGCCCGAACGAACTCTCGGGTGGACAGCAGCAGCGGGTTGCTATCGCCCGCGCCATCGTGACTGACCCCGTGCTGATTCTGGCGGATGAGCCGACTGGGAACCTCGACTCGCGCTCCAGCGAAGAGATTATGGCAATCTTCCAACGGCTCAATCGTGAAGGACGCACGATTATGCTGGTGACCCACGAGCAGGACATCGCTGAACACGCCAAGCGTATCGTGCGCTTCCGCGACGGTAAGATTGTTGCCGACGAGATAGTGCAGAATCCTCGGGACGCCACGCGCGAACTGGAGGCAATCCCTGTGCTGGACTAACCGATGGCGCCTCTACCTGATCAACATACCCGAAGGCGCATCGCCACCCCCCAAGTGTGGGAAGACCTCGGCGTGCCCAAAACCTACGATGGAGTGCGCACCCACATCATTCGGTTCACAGCACAACCTCAGTCGGGGCGCCGATACTGGCTCCACTTTGGGGGAGTCAGTTATGAAGCGGTCGGCAAACTCAACGGCGCACCGCTTGGCACACATCGTGGGATTTGGGACGCTTTCACTTGGGAGATTACCCATTGCCTACGCAAGGGGCGCAATACACTGGAGGTGCAGGTCGAACGCAACGGCACAACACGCTTTCCCGTGCCCGAAGTGCTGAGCGGGTTTCTGCCGTATGTATCATGTCCCTTCGGGGGCATCTGGCAACCTGTGTGGCTCTTTGAGACGGGCGAAACTTGGCTGAGCGACCTCTGGGCGAGGGGCGACGCCCACGGCAACTTCACACTCAACGCACAGATTGAAGGTGAACTGCCCGCCACTATCGACCTAAAGGTCTACGAGGATGGGGGCAATCTTCTCTATCACACTGCCTTGCACGCAGAGTCGCACGGCATAGAACATTCCGCTCATATCGAAGGCGTCAAAACTTGGTCACCCCACGCACCCCACCTCTATCGCTGTGAGGTGGGGGTCTATCATCGTGATAGGCTTTCCCATTGCGTGATACAAACCTTCGGCTTCCGCACGGTTGAGGTGGACGGCACTATCATCCTGCTGAACGGGGAACCCTTTTACCCAAGAGGGCTGTTGCACTGGGGTTGGTACATCGACACTCACGCACCCAATCCGAAACACAAGACCGCCCAAGCCGAGTTGCGTGCGCTTCAGGCGTGCGGGTTCAACCTACTCAAGGCGTGCCTCTGGATTCCGACAGAGGACTACCTGGAACTGTGCAACCGAATGGGTGTGGCAGTCTGGCTTGAACTCCCGCTTTGGCTCCCCAGAATGAACGAGGAGCAAATTCGTCAAGCACAGCAGGAATATGAACACATCGTACGCCAAGTTCGCCACCACCCCTCGATTCTGCTCTGGACGCTCGGCTGTGAGCTTTCGCGGGTCTTTCCCAAGGAGGCGTTGGGCGACCTCTATCGGCTTGTGAAAGACCTCACAGGTAGCCCTCTGGTGCGCGACAACAGTGGCGGGGGCGAGTGCTACGGTGGGGCAGTGCAAGAGTATGCCGACTTTGCGGATTATCACCTGTATGGCGACCCCCATTTTGCGCGCTCGACCTTCCGTTCATTTCTGGATACTCCACGCCCGCCCGTGCCCTGGCTACAAGGCGAGTTCTGCGACCACGACACACTACGAGACTATGCAAGTTTGAGGCAAAAAGTTGAACAAAATGCCCTTTGGTGGACACAAAATGACCCAGAGACTAATCCGCAAGGCGTGCGCTGGTTCTACGAGACGCCCTTCATAGAAGAGCGGTTGAGTCGCGAAAAAGTAGAGTTTTATACGCTTAAACTTGTACGAACCTCGCGTAGGGAGCAGGTCGCTCACCATAAGCTGGTGTTAGAGACGATGCGTGCCCTGCAAGACACATCGGGCTATGTGGTCACTGGTCTCAAAGACACGCCCATCACCACCTCAGGCATCTTGGACGAGCTGAGCCACCTGAAAATAGATGCCCGCACCTATCGGACTTTCAACGCCGACACAGTCATCCTGCTGGATTGGCATCGGCGTCGGGTCTGGCAAGCTGGGGGCGATCGACCTGCCTATCCTGACCCCTACAATCACTTTGGCGGGCGCACGGTCTACCCCATCTTGAGCATCTCTCGTTTTGGGCGCGACTTGTACGACTTGATATTAGAATGGCGATGTGGCAGGGTTAGGGGGCAGATTCCGATAACCCACCTCGCTGGAGGCACGCTGACTCACCTGCCTGTGCAAGAGGTTCGGCTCCCGAAGGTGTCCCAGCCAACACGCCTACGCTTCAGCGCGCTGTTGAAGCAAGGCAACCGTGCGATTGCCCAAAACGAGTGGGAGTGGGGTATCTATCCAACACCCGATTGGGAAGCGTTGGGCACAGTGAGTGTTTATGACCCCCAAGAACAACTCATCGGTTTGCCCAGCCCCCCAAACTTCCTGCGAATCAGTTCAGCGGGGGAGATAGAGGGCGTCTTGCTCACCACACGCTGGAACCCCGCCATTGAGCAGTGGGTTCGGGCAGGTGGATACGGTCTGGTTGTCGCCATGGAGGGAGCCGACTTGCCGACCGAGTCTCTCCCATTCTGGCGTGAGGCGTGCCACCTGTGCGTAGACCACCCCCTATGGGAGCGATTGCCCCGCCACGAGGGCATCAGTGCCACCGAGTTCGCCTTCAGCACCGACCACGCGCTCAAGCCTCAAGCACTTGCCGAATGGTGTGAGTGGACACCTATCTGGCGCAGGGTAGACACACGCACGGGCTATGTACACGACTATCTTGGCGAGGCGCGCATAGGTGAGGGGCGAATGCTTATCACAACCCTGCACTTCGCAGGTCATCACGGAGAGACGCCCGTCTCCCTTGTGTATCATCCAGCAGGGCAGTATTGGCTTTGGCAGATGCTGGCGTACTACTCGCTCAGCACCGTGTGAACATCGGCAATCAGCTCCTGCACCTTGTTGCGGTCTAAGCCCGAATAGTAGCCCCGAATGCGCCCCTTGCGGTCAACGATAAAGAACTTATCGCTATGCAAGATTTGGTGAGTCTCATCGCCTTCCGAAACGCCCAGTTTGAAGGTTTCTATCGAGAGCTTGTAGAGCGTTTCCTTGTCGCCCGTGAGGAAGTACCATTTGCCTTTCTGGGCTTGGTGCTTCTCGCCCCATTTGCGCAAGGCTTCAGGCGTGTCATTTTCGGGGTCTACTGTGAAGCCCACAATCAGCACATCGGGATTATTCAGGAACTCGGTCTGGATATCGATGGCGTTGCGGTTGATAATAGGGCATACACTGACGCAGGTGCTGAAGAAGAAGTAGCCGACCCACACCTTGCCTTTGAGCATTTCTGAATTGAACGGCTCGCCCCACTGGTCGGTGAGTTGAAACGACGGGTTCACCTCGCCATACATTTGGAGTCGGGGTGGCTCGGCAAGCACCGTGACGCCCCCCACCTCCTGCGGGCGGTTCTGGTAGCGCACGAGGGCAAAGATAAAGACCCCGATCGCCACCAGAAGCACCAGCCAAGAGATGACCATCAAGATTCGTGTCGGTTTCATTCTACTTCAAGAGCATCAAGCCGAACAGCACCACCCAAAGCACGCCGAGAAAGTGCCAATAGGTGGTTCCCAACTCGATCGTGAGCGGATTGGGTTTAGGGTGACTAAGCAAGTGCCAGCCCATCAGCCCCAACCACACCAACCCCCCGAACAGGTGGATTCCGTGCAGAGCGGTGAACACATAGAATAGGGCAGTGAAGAAGTGGCTCGGCTCACCTGCTAACTGGCGCGCCACATCCGCCCAGCTGAGGAACTGGAACACGAGGAAGAGCGTCCCCAACGCCAGCGTGAGCCACACACTGCGCAAGGCGAGCTTGATGCGTTCTCGGCGGGTGGCGGTGAGTGCCATTTGACAGGTGATACTGCTCGCCATCAGAAGGGCAGTGCCGAACCAAGTGAGTTTCGGCAACTCAAACGGGTAGGTGTTTCGGTCGGGCAGGCGCAGGATATACATGAGCGCAATCGCCCCGAACATCATCGCCAGCGCGCCCAGAAAGATGTAAAGCCCCAGTCGAGCGGTCTGCGCGCGGTCGGGCATATGCTCACCGCTTCCATCACCCCAGCGCGGGCGCGGGGGCAGTATATCACTACCGCCACCGGGTCCACGCTGTGAACCTTGCGGACGAACCTTCGTTTTGACCATGTTTGATAACCTCCATCAACGGCTGAGAATGACCCAAACCAGCAACAGCGGAAGGTACAGCACTGACGCCATCAGCACGCCTCGCGCACCCTGTCGGTCGGGATTGCGATAGAACTGGAGCGACTTGTGCAAGTGCCACGCACCCAGCACCACCACGCCTACCAAGTAGAGCCACGGCTTCGTAAGATAGAACCCCATCACTGAACTGAAGGCAACCAGCATCACAGTGTACCATAACACTAAGCGCGAGGTACCCAGTCCATCAGCCCCCGCGTAAGGCAACATATAGAACCCCACGCGGGCGTAATCTTCCCGATTGAGCCAAGCGATTGCCCAAAAGTGGGGGAACTGCCAGAGATATTGAATGATGAACAGCAGGAACGCTTCGGGCGCTATCGAGCCTTGCACCGCAACCCATCCAGCGAGCGGGGGCATCGCGCCCGGTATCGCACCGATTGCCGTGCAGAGGTGGGTATGGCGTTTGAGGGGCGTGTAAGCGAACGCATAAGAGAGAATCGAGACCGCCCCCAGAAGGGCAACGAGCGGGTTCGCAAACAGGGCAAGCACCCCAATCCCCAGGATGCCCCACAGGATGCCCACAACCCAACCTTCGTGCAGCCGTACACGCCCGCTTGGAATGGGACGCCCTGCCGTGCGCGTCATCTGGGAGTCTTGGTACCACTCGATCGCTTGATTGAGTGCGTTTGCTGAGGCAATCACCAGCCACGAACCGAGCAGAGTGAAGGCAATCAGCGTGCCACTGACCGACTGTCCCCACGCGCCCAACACCAACCCTGCCACCGTCGTCAGCCACACGAGAATCGTTACACGGGGCTTGCTGAGGAGCCAATAGCTGCGCATCTTCTCAAACGAGAGTGCGCGCAGGGTCGGAACGGGTGCTGTGCGCATGGCAGTCTTCATTTTGCCATATTCTACCCCAATTCCTGCCCGCCAGTCAAGGTTTGTGAAATCGTTCACAAATACGAAAACCCTCTACCCAAAAGGTCGAGGGTTCTGAGCCAAGGATGGTTTGCTGTCAGGGTGGTTAGACCTTCACATCGAGATTTTTGCCTACCCCTTGAAGTTGGTTCAACAAGGTCGCCATCTGCTCTTTTTGCGAGTTGAGTACCTTCTTTGCGAGGCGCATTTGCGCTTCGCCTGCCGTCTTCTCAGCCGATGTCGTCGGGCTAATCGCATTCAGATTCACACCGTTCACTTGCATAGTCACGATTATTGGCTATCAGGAGAGCTTTCTGGATGTGTGAAATACGGGGTTTAGGGATGTGCAGAGAGAGAAGCGTCTCCCTCTGCACAGAGTGGTGGTGCTATGCAACTCGTTGTGTCGCTAAAGATGACTCGTCCTGTCGGAAGTTCTGCAGTGCCGAACGGAGTGCGCTTGCGATACCATTCAGATGTTCTGCCAAGCGCGTAATCTGCTCCGACTGTGCGGACATCTGCTGGGTTGAAGCGCTTACTTCCTGTGCGGCAGCGCTGGTCTGCTCCCCTGCGGAGGCGACCTCGTCCACCGTACGCTTCACTGTCTCGGCATCGCGCGTCATCTGTGCAACGACCTGCTGATATTGGTGAACGACCTGATTAATCGTTGCGATAGAGCGCACCAGCTCATTCTCGAACTGCTCGCTGGCACGGTTCATCGCTTGCACCGTTTCCTGAACCGATTGACGCACTCGGTTGACAATCGCGCCCACATCCTTGGCAGACTGGGCGGAGCGCTCGGCAAGTTGTTGCACTTCCTTTGCAACCACCGCAAATCCGCGTCCTGCTTCACCCGCACGCGCCGCCTCGATTGCAGCGTTGAGCGCAAGCAGGTGGGTCTGAAACGCAATCTGGTTGATGACCTCGACCATCTCGTTGATCTGGTCGGACTGTTTCCCCATTTCGTTGACACGCGCGGCAGTGGTGCGAATGCTCTCGCCGACCTTCTCGATGAGCGCATTCGCTTGCAGAACGGCGTCGGCTTGGTTCTCGGCTCCTTCGGCAATTGCCTGGACACACTGGGTCAGCTCCTGAACTGCCTCTGCGGTATGAACCAGTTGGGAAGCTTGGTGTGCGGTGGTGCGTGCTACCTGCTCGATAGCCGTTGCCACTTGGAATACCGCCTGCTGGTTCTGCTGGGCAATCTGGGCGAGGTCGCTGGAGGCTTGGTTCACCTGCTGACCTGTTTGAATTGTTGTCTGAAGCGCCTCGGCGAACATCGTGCGTACCTCGCCGAAGCGGACTCTAAACCTTTGCGCAGTTGTTGGAGCGTCATACCGCGTTGCTGGGCGTAGTTCTGGAAGAACTGAAACGTGTCGGGGTGTTGGAACTGAAAGTCGTAGAACTCGGTTATCATCGGGTCGGCAACCTGCTCAGCCCAGCTGCGCAGGTGAGCTAATAGCTCTATGTCTCGTGCGCTGAATCCCAGAAAATCTCGCCGACAGGCGAGGCTCACATCGGTCAACTGCAACATCTGATGCAACATGCTATCTCTCATAGTAGCCTCCTCGTTGCACTCTTATTTTAGGCAACGAGGCAATAGATCTTTAGTGTGGCTAAAAAGCTTCCAGTAAGTTTTTTCAGGGCAGCACGGGCAGATACCTGCGCCACCCTGTACTCACTACCTACGACGCTGGGGGGACTGGCGGGGCTGAGTGCGTTGATTGGTAGGGCGGTTCTGTTGGGCTTGGGGGGTGGTCTCCTCTGCCAACACTTGGCGGAAGCGAATCTGCACATCCCACTCCGCCCACCGCTCTTCAGGTTCCCACTCACGGACGGTGCGCTCGTCGTACTCTATACGCAGTTTCTGGCGCATCTCGCCGTCCGCTTGGATGAGCGCGCCGTCGGCAAGCGTGTAGTAGAAGTTGGATGTGCCCTTGAGCGTGCCCTTGATGCGCCCACGAGGGACACTGCGGTCGCGCAGACGTGTGAGCTCAATCAGCGTATCATCCAGCGGAAAATCGATCTCGGTGTCGATGATTTGCTGGACATGCAACACGGGGCGCCCCTTAATCTCCGTTGTGCCGACAACCTTGACCGTTGCAGGGTAAGTGTAGATAGTCGCCTGATTGATATCGAGCCGTCCCCCTTGCGTGTTGATGAAGGGTGTCGGGTAGATGACCTCCCACTGGTCGCCCTCGCGCACCGCGCCTGGGGGCAGGGGATAGAACGGTCCTGGCACAACCGCCAACCCAATCCAGCTCAAGAAGAAGGAGGGCGGAAGCAGGAAATCGAAGCCCGGAAACGCTTCTACCTTCTCGTCTATGGCGTCCTCGCTTCGTTTCTGCTTCTCCTTCTGTTGTTGGCGCGCCTCGCGTCGGAACCGCTCCAACTGTTCATCCTCCACAGGCAACCCTGAAGGCGTCACGCGCACGATTTCGGTGCTGGGCGGGGGCAGTTCCTCTTCATTAAAGAAGTCCACCTCCTGCTTCACATAGCGTTCGGTTGTGCGAATGCGCGCACGACCGTTCTCGTCGACCGAAAGCACTTCGGTACGCAGTTCGAGTTGTGCCTCGACCGAAGCGGGCAGGGTCTGGGTGATGGTGGAGACCCCCGTCTCGCCCCTAAGGCTGTAGACCACATTGTAGCGCTGTTTGGAACCGGGCGTAAACACTCGGCGCACGACATAACTCCGAACGCCCACTTGAGCCAAACCGATGTCGTAGAGAACCAGACTCCCCAACAGAGTCAACAAGAGCCACCAACGATTTCGTGCCACTCGCATAGCTTTCAATTACGACAAGGCTATGCCCGATTCCTGCTAATCTTGCGTGCGGTATACTCTTGAGTGGAGGTAAAAAGGATGAAAGTAGGCATTATTGGTGGTGGCGGGCGCGTTGGCTCGAACGCTGCGTTCGCCCTACAGATGGTTGGAGCGGTCTCCGAGATTGTCCTGCTCGATGTGAACCGAGAAGCGGCGGAAGGTGAAGCGTTAGACCTGCGCCACGGCGCATCGATGTCGCAACCTATTCGCATCTATGCAGGCGACTATGCTGACCTTGCGGGCGCACACATGGTGATTATCACCGCAGGTCTGCGCCGAAAACCCGATGAGAGCCGATTAGAGCTCATCAACCGCAATGTGGGGCTGTTCCGCGATATACTCAGTCAAATTAAGCAAGTGCAACTCGCTCCCGACGCCATAATACTTGTGGTGTCGAACCCTGTGGATGTGCTGACCTATCTCGCTGTGAAAGAGTCGGGTTTGCCCGAAGAGCGTGTGCTGGGGCTGGGCACCGTGCTGGATACCTGTCGTTTCCGCTCGTTCATCGCCGAGTATTTCAAGGTCGCGGCGACCGATGTGGACGCGTTGATACTGGGCGAGCATGGCGACTCGATGGTGCCGATTTGGAGTTGTGCTGCGATTTCGGGTGTGCCCCTGCGCGACTATCCGGGCTATACCCCCGAAGCGATGGACGCCGTGTTCGCGCAAACCCAACGCTCAGGTGCGGAGGCGATACGGCTCAAGGGCGGTGCTGGCTATGCGGTCGGTGTCTCTATCGCGCAGGTGGTGAATGCGATTGCACTCAACACCCACCGAATCTTGCCCGTTTCTACCCTTCAGAAGGGCGCGTTGGGCATCAGCGATGTCTGTATCTCGCTCCCGACCCAATTAGGACGCGGTGGTGTTGAGCAGGTCATCCCGATTAGCGTCAGCGAGTCGGAACTGAACGCCCTGCAGAAGTCTGCAACCGTGCTGAAGGAGACCCTTCAGAAGGTGATGGGCTAACGATGCCACTCTACGAGTACCGTTGCGAAGATTGTCGGAAACGGTTCACCAAACTGCTGGGGATGAGTCAGCGCGACGAACCTCAGCAGTGCCCTGCCTGTGGCTCAACGGCGAGTCGCAGGCTCATCTCCCGTGTGGCGCGCCTGCGTACCGAAGACCAGATGCTGGACGACCTTGCCGATAGTATGGAGTTCTCAGGCGACCCCGACGATCCCACTACGATGCGCCAGTTCATTCGGGAGATGAGCTCGGCGATGGACGAAGACCCCCACGAGATGGAGGCGATGTTTGAAGAGGAACTCGCCAGCACCGAGAGCGGAGGCGACGAGCCGTGAACCTGACCGAGCAAGACCTTGAGCTGATTGCGCTGGCACGCCAGATTCGCGCCAACGCCTATGCGCCCCACTCGAACTACGGCGTTGGCTCGGCAGTGCGTACCGCTTCGGGCAGGCTCTATGGTGGGGTCAACATCGAAAACGATAGTTATGGGCTTACCATCTGTGCCGAGCGGGTGGCGGTCTTTCGGGCAGTTTCGGAGGGCGAGCGGGAAATCGTGGCGGTGGCGGTCGTCACGCCCGATGGGGGCACGCCCTGCGGAGCCTGCAGGCAGGTCCTCGCCCAGTTCGCCCCGAACCCCGAACAGTGTGTGGTATGGGTCGCCACACCCGACTATATAGTGGCGCGCTATACCCTTGCCGAGTTGCTACCACATAATTTTAGATTGTGTCCTTAACCTGCCCTTAACATCTCGGCGAGTATCCTTCCTGATGTGGTAACTGCCACAAGGAGAATGGTATGAAAGGAACGAGCTTTCTGCGACGCTGGACGACGCCGACCTGCTGATTGTGCTGTTCAACTTCGGTAGCGGTTGCGGAAACTAACCCCTGAAACCTCACCCCAAACCCCTCTCCCGACGCTTCGGGGGAGGGAGGCAACTCTTCAATACGCTCATTAGGAGAAATGAGCCTTTTTGAAGCAGAGTAGCACCCATCCTATCAGGTATCCTCTTGGGCGTGGCGTTTGACCCTGCACGAATCTGGCTCTATCACGAACGCTTGAGCGCAATCCCCGAAGAGATGGGGCAGGTGCTGGAATACTCCGCCTGTTCGCCCAACATCAAGGAACGGCGCGACCACTCATGCGCACTGTTCGATGCACAAGGGCGCATGATTGCCCAAGCAGAGCATATCCCCGTCCACTTGGGCGCGATGCCTTACCTAATGGAGTGGCTCCTTGAGCGCATCGAGTGGCGTGAAGGCGATATGGTGCTGACGAACGACCCCTACCACGCAGGCACGCACTTGCCCGACTGGACGCTGATTGCGCCCGTGTTCGTGAGGGGCACACTGGTCGGCTTCGTGGCGAACCGCGCCCACCACGCCGATACAGGCGGTTCGGTGCCCGGCTCGATGCCGATTGCGAGCGAAATCTACGAGGAGGGTCTGCGAATCCCGCCCCTGCACATCCTTCGCAACGACCGGATAGAGGAACCCTTGCTGAAACTCATCCTGAACAATGTGCGCACGCCCGATGAACGATGGGGCGACCTGATGGCACAAATCGGGGCGAACCGAATCGGTATCCTGCGCCTCCAGCGACTGTTGGAGGGTGAGGGGGTTGACCTCTGGCGTGAGCGGTGGGAACAGCTCCTGTATTACAGTGAGCAGATAACCCGTTCGGTGCTGGCTCAGATTCCTGAAGGCGAGTACGCTCACGAAGACTTTCTGGACGACGATGGGCGCGGGAACCTGAACCTGCCGATACGAGTGCGGGTGCGTGTGCCCGACAGCGAGCCGGGCACAATAGGCTTTGACTTCACGGGTACGGCTCCCGTGTGTGAGGGTGGCTTGAACGCGCCTGAAGCGGTGACGCGCTCGGCGTGCTACTATGCCGTGCGATGCCTGATAGGAACTGAAGTGCCCACGAACGCAGGGTGCTGGGCGCCTGTGCGGGTGGTGGCTCCCGAAGGCACGCTCGTGAACGCCACCTATCCCTCCGCTGTCGCAGGGGGGAATGTGGAGACCTCTCAGCGTATCGTGGACACTGTGCTGGGCGCGCTGGCGAAAGCCTTGCCCGACTGCATCCCTGCATGCTCACAAGGCACGATGAACAATCTGCTGTTCGGGGGCTATGACCCCTATCGCAAGCGCTCCTTTGTTTACTACGAGACCATCGGAGGCGGGGCAGGGGCGTGTGCTGATGCCGACGGCGCAAGCGGTATCCAAATCCACATGACCAACACGCGGAATACACCTGTAGAGGCGATTGAGAGCGCGTATCCCGTGCGCGTGCTGGAGTACCGAATCGCCGAGCGCACAGGCGGGGCAGGGAAACATCGGGGAGGCGACGGTATCCTACGCAGTTTCCAGTTTCTCACCGAGACCACGCTCACCTTGCTCACCGAGCGACGCCGACGCGCCCCTGCAGGTGTTCAAGGTGGAAAACCCGGCAAGCGGGGGCAGAACCTTCTGCACATCGAGGGCGAGATGGACGCCGAGATTGTGAAGGGCGTTGTGCGCGTGCCCCCAGGCACGGTGCTCACGATTCGGACACCAGGCGGTGGGGGCTATGGTGAACCCACACCGCGCAAGCGCCGTCCCGACCTCAGCGAGGCTTCCACTCTCCACGAGCCACCGCAGGCACAAACGACTCCAATTCAGGGCTGGGAAGAGATACCACCTGACCCCGCTCCGCACTCAGATAGCACGCCATTAGCAACTCGGTGATGCGCGCACCATACTCCAGCGTGCAGAAGGGGGTCTCACCCTTGAGGAAGCAGTCGGTGAAGTAGCGGTTCTCGGCGATGTATCCGTAAGCGTGCGCCTCATCAGCAAGGTAGGGCATCAATCCCTGCTCAGCGTTCTGCTTCTCCACGATGTCTTCGCCCGCTTCGCCCTGAACCTCTCGGCTGAAAAACACCATGCCTTCACCCGCAAGCGTATTGATTGCCAGCATATATTCAGGACCCAACACCTCAAAAGTGAGCCTCAAGCCCGGTCCCACGAAGCACCACGAGGTGGTCGCCTCCACCATCACCAAGTTGCGGTTCGGCGTCTCAAAGGTGATGCGTGCGGTGGCATAGTCTTCGGCAGGGTAGTTAACATAATCCACCTCCATCTCGTGGGCATAGGTCTGCTTGAGCTTCTCAGCATATTCGGGGCGCGCCCACTTGAGGCACGCAATCTGCGCCTGCACACTGAGCGGTCGGAGCGCATCGAGGGGCAGGGAAGGGGGCGTCAACACGAACCAGCCCGCTGCGACGCTGTGGCACATCATGTCGTTCAGCACGCCCCCACCTTGTAGGTCGCCACGCCAGAACCAAGCACGGTGGGGTCCGCTGTGTTCTTCGGCGCATCGGGCTAAGTAGGGTTCGCCTGCGATTGGTGCGCCCCGACGCCAGACCAACTCCTTACCACGCACCACCGACGGCGCAAAGAGCTGGTTCTCCAAGTAGCCATTCGGAATACCCGCCTCGCTCACAGCATTCAGGATTTGGCGCGCCTCTTTCAGATTGCGGGCGAGGGGCTTCTCGATGGCGAAACCTTTGAGTACCGCACGCCCTGCCTGCACTTCGTTGGCAATCGCTTCTACCTGTTCCACCCGCACATAGTTGGGCGTCAAGAGCCACACCGCATCCACCGAGCGCACCATCTCGTTCAGGTTGGTGAAAACTCTTGGAGACCCCACACCGAGCGCGCTACAAAACTCGGCTAACTCCTCAGCACTTTTGAGATTTCGGCTCGCAATCGCTGTGATCTCGGCGTTTCGCACGCCCGAAAAGGCTTGGGCGTGGAACCGCGCCACAAACCCACTCCCAACAATCCCGATTCTCAGCCTCTCCATAGCCCTAATCATACGAAACTCTCGCCCAAAATCCTGCTAAGCCCTGAATACCTTGCAGGAATCTCGCAAATGTGCCAGAATTAACGGCGTGGAGGCAAACGATGAGAGGAATCAAACAGTGGATTGTCGCAATTGGGCTGACGGCGGTGATGAGCGTCGCACAAGCCCAGATAATAACCGAGCCTTTCTTTGATAGCGATTGGCCCACTTGGGGTGCCGACTCGCGCCGAAGCCACTTCAACCCCAACGCGACCCAGTCCATCGATGCTCCCGCCGTGAAGTGGTTCACGACGGGCGGTGCGCTGGATCAGCCTGCTTTTGATGGCGGACTTCTATGGGTTCCGCGCAATGGGGCAGTACGACGAATTGTAGAGTACGCTTTCTATGACGCAGCGACCGGGGATTCGTCGGGTACTTTCGGACCGTTTCAGGGCAAGCCTGCTACTCCTGCCTTGCTAAATGCCGAGGTCGTAGTAGTGGATGGTAATGGAGTGCTTTTGTTAGAGCTCCCCCATGCGGCTTACATGCTCTCAGGCGGGCAGTACGATTGCACGCTTTTTAGCCCCAGCCCTGTGACGGGATACCCCGATGTAAACTGGACGATACGAGGTCTTCCTGCCTACCGAACAGGCTTTGGAGCCGTAACGGATGGCTTTTACATCTACCCCGTCTTCGCAGACAACTTCGGGAATATCGTTTTCTTGTTCCTCATCTGGATTGTTGAGGTGAATGACAACTTCGAAGTTCAGGATGTCGTCGCCGACTATGGTGGCGTTATCTTTGACCAGATTCCTTCTGCAGTTCATAGCATCACCAGCACTACCAGTGGCAACCTCATCGTGATGGGGTTCCACAACGGTCTTATCGTAGCAATTGACTTCGCTCTTTTTGACTATGCTTGGTCGACCTCCGTGCAAGTGTTGAGCGATAATGGAGACGGTCCTGAAGTCACCAGCGACTCGTTCGACCGACCGTTGGCAATCACTTCCGACGAAAGCCAAGTGATTGCGTGCGCGACCAATAGCGGGCGCGTGTATGGCATCGACATCACCGACGGCAGCCGCAACTGGGAGTTCCAGGCGGCTAAGCCGATTATGGCGGGTCCCTCTATAGGACCTGACCCCGACGCGTCAGGTGACTTAGTCTACATCGTCGTGCGCGAGAGCACCACACAGAGCGCGGTGGTGGCGATTCGTGCGTCCGATGGAACCCAGAAGTGGAAGCGTGTGCTTCCGAATGTGAGCCTTTGTAATCCCAGCATCGACGGTAGCGGTCGGCTCTATCTGGGCGACGAGCGCGGGTTCTTCTATGCGCTGAACCCCACTAATGGCAACATCGTGTGGACAACCTACCTGTCTGCGCCCGTGCGTGTCGCGCCGGTCATTGCGAACATCGACGGCGACACACATCTCTTTGTCGCAGCAGGCAACCGCTTCTTGTTCGCGCTTGTAGACCAGTCCACCTTGCTTTCTACCCCTACAGGTGGGGCAACGCTAATACCAGGTGGGCGTCCAGGTTCTGGACGAAGTCCCGGGCGATGAGCGGTTCGCGGGCATTCACGCTGATAGAACTGCTTGTGGTGATTGCAATCATCGCCATTCTATCGGCGATTTTGATGCCCGTGTTGGCGCAAGCGAGAGAGCAGGGCAGGCGAACTGTCTGCTCTGCGAACTTGCGCCAGTTAGCCATAGCGAATATCCTCTACGCCCAAGATTGGGACGGCTACTATGTGCCTGCCGCACCTGAGTTCCTGCGCGACCGACGACGCTGGTTCGGTACGCGCAACGCACAGGGACGATTCACGCCCGAAGGAGGCGCGCTCACGCCCTACCTAAAGGATGGGGGTGTCATCCGCCGTTGCCCGTCCTTCCAGACCGAAGTCGGCTTCGATATCGGCACAGGGGGCTATGTGTACAACGATGTGGGGGTCGGTTCACGGGTCTGGTTTATCGGCTACACCGATGGGCTACCTGCCTACGATGGCTCCCTCTCCGATGTCGAAATCCTGAAGCCAGCCGAGACAATCATGTTCGCCGACGGCGCGCTCGATATCGGTACGGGGCTTGCCGAGTACACTTTCCTCATCGCCCCACCCGATGTGCTGAGACGCATCCCCAACGCTTTCTATCCGTTAGACCCTTCCGTGCACTTTCGGCACAACGGCACAGCGAACGGGGTTTTCGTGGATGGACACTTGCGTCCACTCAAAATGGCGCAGTCGGTTCGGCAAAGTGGTGTTTACCCCAATGCGAACCCAGAGCGCAACCAAATTGGCTGGTTCGCGCCCACAACGGGCGATACCTACTACGACCCTGAATGAGAAACAGCAGGAGTCTTGACTCCCTTGTCGAACAGGGTACAATAGGAATGAGCCGAAAGGCTTGCAGAATGAGGTACAATTGGGAGCGATGGCTTCTACATCCCCAAGGCATGCAAGCGTGTGCGCATACCCACTTGCGTACCGACATCAATCGGATGGATGGGACAAGCGATGAGAAAACGAACACGCACGACAACTGCAACTACTGAAGAGACGGTCGAGACCCTGACACCAACCTCAACCGACGGCGAGCCGAACGGGGCAGGGGGCGAAGCACTGGAAGTCTCCATGCGCCCCGCTAAAAACGCCACTGTGAAGGAAGGCTCGGACTTCCGCGCGCTAATGCAACAGCCCCTGAGCGACCTAAAACGCCGTGCCCGGCGGCTCGGACTGAGTGACGAGACCGATGACCGCACCGAGCTGGTCTATCAAATCCTGCGAGCGCAGAACACTGAGCCAGGCACCGAGTATACTTGGGGCATCTTGGAAATCTTGCCCGACGGCTGGGGCTTCCTCCGACGCCACCCGAACCTCCAGAATGTGAACGAGGATGTCTATGTGTCCCAGTCGCAAATCAAGCGGTTCGCCCTGCGCACAGGAGACCTTGTGTTCGGCGTGGCACGCCCACCGAAGGAAGGCGAAAAGTATTACGGTCTTCTGAAGGTGGAAGCGATCAACGGCGTGCCGTCGGACGAAGCGCGCAAGCGAAAAGATTTCGAACAACTCACACCGCTGTACCCCAATCAACGACTGATAATGGAAACCACTCCCGAAAACATTTCGGGACGCATCATCGATATGATTGCGCCCATCGGGAAGGGTCAGCGTGCGCTGATTGTCGCACCGCCCAAAGCAGGGAAGACTACCTTATTAAAAAATATTGCTAACAGTATCACAACGAATCATCCTGAAGTTATCCTGCTTGTCCTGCTGGTAGACGAGCGTCCTGAAGAGGTCACCGATATGCGACGCTCAGTACGGGGACAAGTGATTAGCTCGACCTTCGATGAGCCACCCGAAAACCATATGCGTGTCGCCGACTTGGTGCTGGAGCGGGCGAAACGGCTCGTAGAGCAGGGCAAGGATGTGGTCGTTCTGTTGGATAGCCTGACCCGATTCGGGCGTGCGTCCAACCTAACCACCAGCCCCAGCGGACGCACACTGTCAGGCGGTCTTGATCCTGCTGCGCTCTATCGTCCTAAGCGGTTCTTCGGCGCCGCACGCAATATCGAGGAGGGCGGAAGCCTTACCGTGATTGCCACCTGTCTGATTGAGACAGGTTCGCGAATGGACGAGGTCATCTTCGAAGAGTTTAAAGGTACGGGGAATATGGAGCTCGTGCTCTCGCGTGAACTGGCGGAACGGCGCATCTTCCCAGCCATCGATGTGAAGCGGTCGGGCACTCGACACGAGGAACTGTTGTATACTAAAGAGGAACTGATGGCAATCTGGCAACTGCGACGACTGCTGGCGAATCAGGAAGACATCGTGGAAGCGGCAGAGCAACTGATACGACTGCTCCAACGCACAAAGTCCAACCGCGACTTCCTGATGGAAGTAGTCGCCCGCACGCGCCCCAGTTAGGAGGTGTTTTGAGATGCGGGATGATGAGCGCCGACGACGCGAAGATGAAGAGCCTGAGGACGAAGAGCTCGCTGAGCTTTTCGGCTTTGGTGAGAAGCGCGAAGATGAGGATGACATCGAGCGACTAAAACGCCTGCTCGGTGATACCGACGAGTTCGGCGACGAACCCAACCCTGAGCGCGGCTTTGACAAGGGGCGTGACCTTGAGGTGCGCGTCACGGGGGTATATGAGCGCTATATTCCTGGCGAACCGCGCGCCCTGTTGGTGCAACTGCGCGACAATATGGGACGCGTGGTGCCGATTGTGATTGGACCCTTTGAAGCGCAAGCCATCTGGCTCGCCCTAAGCGATGAGTCGCCCCAGCGACCCCTGACACACGACCTGATGCGCAACATTCTGCAGAGGCTGGGCGTGAGTATCGACCGTGTGGTGATCGACGACCTTTGGCAGGGCACATTCTACGCCAAAATCTACCTCTTGCAAGGCGACGAAGAGATTGAGATCGACGCCCGCCCCAGCGATGCGATTGCGCTCGCTCTGCGCTTCCGTGCACCGATTTACATGGCGGAAAGTGTATTGGAGCAGGAGGGCGTGCAAGAGGATTATAGTTAACATAATCCCACTTATCAGACTCTATGAAGGCGTGGCTCGACCGATTAGTTTTCATCTGTGCTTATGTGCTCTTCAAGGTCTTTTTCGCGGTCGTGATACGCTTCCCGCTCTTTGTGTGGCTCCGAATTGAGGGACGCCACCATATGCCCAAGCGCGGTCCGCTCATTTTGCTGGCGAACCACCTTTCTCTGTTTGACCCTGTGGTCATCTGGTACGCATCGCCCCGCCACATCTGCTTCATGGGGCGCGCCGACATCCCTCAAATGCCCATCGTCGGCGCGATTGCCCGCATCGCGAAAACCGTGCCCATCCGCCAGCGTTCCGCCGACCGAAACGGGCTGAAGTTGGCGATTGAGACCGTTCAGCGTGGCGAGGTGTTGGGCATCTTTCCAGAGGGCGAACTGAGCGAGTCAGGCGAACTCCAACCGTTTCTGCCAGGCGTGCTCCTGATTCTGCGTCAGACCAAAGCCCCGATTATTCCTGTCGGTGTCTCGAACACCCAGCGTGTAATGCCCTACGGAAAACTTTACCCTAAACCGGGATTTTGTGTCATTACTGTTCGTTTTGGCAAGGTAATCCCCGCTGAAGAGGTGTTGAGTTTGGGAACCACCGAAGCGCAACTGCAGTACTTGCAAGACAGGGTTGCAGAGCTTATCGAGTCGTGAGGTACAATATGCGTGGACGGGTTTGAGGAGATGGAAGCGCTGGTTCCAATCGTTGCCTTAGTGTTGATTTTCGGTCCTGGCATCATCATTCCAGTGGTGGCGATGGTGCAAAAACATCGCAAGGAGATGGCACAGCTGGAGTTGGAGCGCACGAAGCACTCTAACGCCGAGATTGCTCAGCAAATTGAGGCACTTCGCCAAGAGATTGCCGAGCTTCGTCGCACCAGTACCGAGTATGATATGAGCCTCCAAGCGAACCTGGAAAGCATTCATCATCGAGTTCAGGCGCTGGAAGAAGAGTTGTTGCGCGCTTCACAAAGGTATTAAGCGAGGCTATTGAGGAACTCCACGCCCTCCGCCGTGCCGTCATAGACAACAAGTTCCCCCTACTCCACCACCGTGGACATCAAGCCGATACAGATCAATCCCGGAATGGCGAGCAGGATGCTCAAGAAAATGACCCCAACCCCACGCTTGTCGCCCTGCTTGAGCGCAAGCACACCAAAAGTGATACCGCCTATCAACCCAACAAAGGGTATGCATAGTCCCAGAAACGCAAAGACATAGCCCACCGTCGCGAAACCAGATTGTGTGCCAGCGTTTGGCAGGGGTGGAATCGGTGTGCCTATCGACACAGGAACGGGTGAGGACATCCCACCCACCTGCCCTGCTCCCGATGGCTGAAGTGTCCCCTGCCCCCCTGCCCCACCCTGTAGGCTGCGAATGGCGTTCAGCGCTGCGACCAGGGTCGGGTCGAGCATATAGGCAGTCTGGTAGGCTCTCAAGGCTTCCTGCAAGCGTCCCTGTTGATGGAGATAGACACCCCAGTTATAAAACACGAAGCCATCACGCGGACCGAGCGCAATCGCCTGGGCGAAATGTTTTTCGGCGCGGGCGGTATCCCCCTGCTGAGCCAACGCTATTGCCAAGAAGAGATGCGCGCGTGGCTCGTTCGGCTCCTCCGATACCGCCCGCTCGAACATCCGAAGCGCTTCTGCCCTTCTGCCCTGTTGCCATAGTTCGTAACCAATCTCAACAGGGCGACGCATACACCACTACGCTAAATCGGCAAACACGGACACCGAATCGCGGTGTTCCCAGCGGAAGCTGGGGTTGCCGAAGTGCCCGTTCTTTGCCGTCGGTAGATATTGGGGCTTCTGCAGGTCAAGGAACTGGATGATACCACGTGGGCTAAGGTCAAACGAGTCCTGAATGCGCTTCACAATCTTCTCTGGGTCTACTCGGTGCGTGCCGAAGGTCTCTAGTAGGAGCGACACAGGCTGAGCTACGCCGATAGCATAAGAGACCTGAATCTCCACGCGCTCGCACAGCCCCGCTGCGACGATGTTCTTCGCCAAGTAGCGCGCCATATAGGTCGCCGAGCGGTCGACTTTGGTCGGGTCTTTGCCTGAGAACGCTCCGCCCCCGTGTCGGCAGAAGCCTCCGTAGGTGTCCACGATAATCTTGCGCCCCGTGACGCCTGTATCGGCTTGCGGACCGCCAATCACGAACACGCCTGTCGGGTTAACATAATAATGCTTGGCGTTTATATCGACTCGGTCGGCGAATCGCTCCAACACCGGCTTGACGACATACTCCAGCACCCGTTCACGCACTTGCTCTTGAAGGATGTTCGGGTCGTGCTGAGCAGAGATGACTACCGTATCGATTGCTTTCGGTATGCCGTTCTCATAAAGCACCGTGACCTGCGATTTGCCATCGGGTCGGAAGCCGAGTTCGGGGTTCGCACGGCGCACTTCGCTGAGTTGGCGCGTGAGTGCGTGCGCAATCGTGATCGGTAGGGGCATCAGTTCGGGCGTCTCGTTGCAAGCGAAACCAAACATCATACCTTGGTCCCCTGCTCCACCGACATCCACGCCCTGCCCAATGTTGGGCGACTGCTCTTGAATGGCGACCATCACGCCACAGGTGTCGCCCTCGAAGCCATACTCGGTGCGCGTGTAGCCGACCTCGTTGATAACTCGTCGTACCACATCGGGCACTTCCACATAGGCGTGGGTGGTGATTTCGCCCGCGATGACCGCCAGTCCGCGCGTCAGCAGGGTCTCCACCGCTACCCGCGACTGAGCATCTTGGCGCAAGCACTCGTCCAAAATTGCGTCGCTAATCTGGTCCGCCAACTTATCAGGGTGTCCTTCCGTTACGCTCTCCGAAGTAAACGGTTGAATCATCTATCGTCCTCCTTGAGTTTGTACACTGGGGGGTATTATACCCCCCTCTTCCCTACTTACGCACCGTCCCGAAGGTGTACTCATAGCGCATCGGGTTATAGCGTTGGTAGCCCTTCGGTGGGAACATCTTCTGCGACTCGGGGTTGTCAGCATACATACTGCGCCCGTGCGTGACGAAGTACTCGAACTCATGGCGAAAATGCTTGATGAAGGCGCGTAGGGGCCACGCCGCCGCATCGCCCAGCGCACAGAAGCTTCGCCCGTCAATCTGGTCGCAGATGTCGATCAGGAGGTCGATATCTTCCATTCGCCCCTTGCCCTGTAGGATGCGCTCCAGTACCTGCACCATCCAGCGTGTGCCTTCTCGGCAGGGAGTGCATTTGCCACACGATTCGTGCGCATAGAACTCCGCCGTGCGCCAAGCGAAGTGGACGATACAGGTATGCTCGTTCAGCACCATGCACCCGCCTGAGCCGACCATACTGCCCGCCTCCATCAACTCTTCGTAGCCGATGATGGCGTTCTCGCACTTGTCGGCAGGTAGAATTGGCATCGACGAACCGCCAGGGATAATCCCCTTCAGTTTTCCGCCCGATACACCGCCCGCCATCTCGATTAGTTCCATGAGCGGGGTGCCGAACTCGATCTCGTAGTTGCCAGGGCGGTTTACATGCCCGCTCACTGAAAAGATTTTCGTACCCCGCGAGTTTTTCGTGCTGGCGCCGAGCTGGGCGTACCATTCCCCGCCGTTGGCGATGATGTGGGGCACGCAGGAGAGCGATTCGCAGTTGTTGATGAGTGTCGGGCTGTTCCACACGCCCGAAATCGTGGGCAGAGGTGCATGGGGAAACTTCAGGCGAGGCATTCCTCGCTCGCCCATCAAGCTGGACATCAGTGCCGACTCCTCTCCACATTCATAGGAGCCTGCGCCCATATGAATATAGAGGTCGAAATCGTGTCCACTGCCGAGGATGTTCTTGCCAAGATAGCCTGCCTTGTAGGCTTGGTCAATGGCGCGTCGGAGTGAGCGAGTGCACTCGATATACTCCCCACGAATGTAGATGTAGCCCTTATTGGCACGGGTAGCGTAGCCCGCGATTATCATTCCCTCGATGAGTTGGTGGGGCGCTTTGAGCATCAGCTCGAAGTCCTTGAAAGTGCCCGGTTCGCCCTCGTCGGAGTTGCAGAGCACATAGTGGGGTTTATCGTCATCTTTGGGGATACCGTTCCACTTAATCCAAGCAGGGAACCCTGCCCCGCCCCGACCGCGCAGACCCGACTTTTTGACCTCGTCGATAATCGCCTGGCGGTCCATTTGCAACGCTTTTTCTAACGCCTGATAACCCCCATACTGTTTGTAGACCTCGATATCGTTGTAGTTGGGGACATCCGCATGCTTGAGCAACAGACGGTATTCTGGCATAGCGACCTCCGACCAAGATTATACCTGAGACCGCCTGCACTGCGTGAATATTACCCCTGAAAAATCAGTATAATTGGGTAGCGATGGACGATTCCAAACTACCCAAGCCCTACGAGTTCGAGCTTCCCGAACAGGTGGAGGAGCTGATTGAGAAGGTACTCGACTACATGCCCGACGCGGATGTCAGTCGAATTGTAGATGCCTACTACTTTGCGGAAGAGCGCCACCACGGACAGTACCGAAAGAGTGGCGAGCCTTACATCACGCACCCGCTCGCTGTTGCCTATATCCTTGCCGACCTGAAGACAGGGATTAACACAATCTGCGCAGGTCTCCTACACGATACGCTTGAAGACACTTCCACCACGCCTGAAGAGTTAGAAGAGCGTTTTGGGGAAACGGTGCGCAAGCTGGTGGAGGGCGTCACAAAGTTGGAAATGTCTGAGCGCAAAGCTGAGAAGATGACCCTTGAGAGTTTCAATCAACAGTTGCTACGCAAGAGTGCGGAAAACCTACGAAAACTTTTCGTGGCGGTTTCGGAAGACCTGCGCGTGCTCCTAATAAAAATCGCCGACCGCCTCCACAATATGCAGACGCTCGACTCGATGGCGCCCGAGAAGCAGATTCAGATTGCCCGTGAGACACTCACCGTCTACTCTCCCCTTGCCCACCGTCTTGGTCTATGGAGCATCAAATCGCAGTTAGACGACTTGGCGTTCAAGTATCTCTACCCCCAAGAGTACCGCGAGATTAGCCAGAAAGTGGCACGCACGCGCGCCGAGCGCCAGCTGGAGGTGCAGGAGCTGATACGCAAACTGAAGGAACGGCTCTGGGAACGCGAAATCCACGCGGAAGTCACAGGACGCCCTAAGCACCTCTGGAGCATCTACAACAAGATGAAACAACAGCAAATCGACTTCAATCAGATTTATGACCTGATTGCACTTAGAGTGATTGTAGACACAGTGGAAGAGTGCTATACCGTGCTGGGAATCGTGCATGAACTCTGGCGTCCGATACCGTCGATGTTCTATGACTACATCGCTGCGCCCAAACCGAACGGCTACCAATCGCTTCACACGAAGGTCATCGGTCCGAACGAGCGCACACTGGAAGTGCAGATTCGCACTTGGCGCATGCACCAGATTGCCGAGTTCGGCGTCGCAGCGCACTGGCGCTACAAGGAGGGCGTGAACCTGATTGCCGACCAGAAACCTATCCAGATGCCCCAACTGCAAGGACAACTCCGCGAACTGACCGATTCTCAGAGCTACCGCCAGTTCCTCGCCGATGTGTTCAGCGACCTCTCGCCCGACCAGATTTTCGTGTTCTCACCGAAGGGCGATGTGTATGACCTGCCGAAGGGTGCGACACCCATCGATTTCGCCTATCGCGTTCACACTGAAGTCGGCAATCACTGTGTCGGTGCGATGGTGAACGGCAGGCTGGTTCCGCTCAACTATGAGCTGCGCACAGGCGATGTGGTCGAAATCCAAACACGCCCCAACGCCCAACCCAGCACTGACTGGCTCGATATTGTCAAGACCTCCAGCGCACGCAGTAAGATACGCAACTACTTCCGCCAAGCCCGCCGAGACGAGTTCATTCGGATAGGGCGCGACCTGCTGGAGCGGGAGCTGAGCCGAAATACCCCTCTGCAAAACGCCTATCGCGAGCAACTCCCCGAAATTCTGAAAGCGATGAACTTCCGCACCGAAGACGACCTGCTCGCCAGCATCGGTGAATCGCTCACGAGCGTACAAGCGGTGATTCAGCGATTGCGTGTTCAATCGGGGAGTCTTCCCCCCACCCAACCGATACCCTCCCCTGCTCCGCACGGGCGTGAAATCCGCTCGATGCAGATCGAGGATGCTGAAGGTTACCTCACCCGACGCGCCAACTGCTGTTATCCGCTACCGGGCGATGAACTGCGTGGGTTCGTCTCGCGGGGCAAAGGAATTATCGTTCACCGCGCCTCCTGCCCCAATCTGCGCGCACTGGAGGACCGTGAACCCGAACGCGTGATGAACATCGACTGGGTTCCCCGCTCCGAGAAAGCCTATCCAGCAGGGGTAGTCATCGAGACCGTCGACCGACCAGGCGTGATGGCAGAAATCAGCACTCTGCTCGCTGGGCTTCAAATCAACATCGGCACGATTAGCGTTGATCGTAAGAAGCCCAACCTCGCCCAGATTTTTATGACGGTGGAGGTACACTCGGCTCAGGAACTGCGCGCCGTGACCCAAAAGATTGCAGGGCTGGACTTCGTGATTTCTGTGGCGCGCGTGATGTCCGAAAAGAGGGGGCGAAACCCGCTATGAGAGCCGTTCTCCAGCGCGTACAGTGGGCAAAAGTTGAGGTGGACGGAAAGACCGTCGGCGAGATTGGGCGCGGAGTTCTGGTGCTGTTAGGTATCCATCAGAACGATACCCCAGAACAAGCAAAGTGGCTCGCCCAAAAGGTCGCAGGGCTAAGGTTGTTTGAAGACGAGCAAGGCAAACTCAATCGCTCCATATCGGAGGTGGGGGGCGCGATGTTGGTCGTGTCCAACTTCACACTCTACGGTGACTGCCGAAAGGGACGCCGACCCAGCTTCACCGAATCGGCATCCTACGAACAGGGCGAAACGCTCTACCGCCAGTTCTGTGAGTATCTCGGAGCGGAGGGCATACCCGTTCAAACAGGGGTCTACGGCGCGAATATGCAGGTCTCTCTGCTCAACGATGGACCCATCACGCTCATCATCGACACTCCCGACTAGCCCGTATCGGGTATAGTGTAGATAATGAGCCATATCGAGGGAACGCTGAACGCTTCGGAGGCGCGTTTTGCGATTGTTGTGAGCCGATACAACGAACTCATCACCGACCGCCTTCGTGAGGGCGCAGTCCAGACCTTGCTTCGGCACGGTGCAAAGCCAGAGAATATCGACATCATCGGTGTGCCGGGCAGTTGGGAAATCCCCGTTGCGACCCGCGCATGTGCCCGCTCCCAACGCTACGACGCTATCATTTGCCTGGGCGCAGTGCTTCAGGGCGAGACCAGCCACGCCCAACACATCAGCAGTTCGGTCTGCTCGGCACTGATGAGCCTGATGATGGAGACGGGGGTGCCGATTGCCCTGGGCATTCTGACCGATGCTACTTTCGAGCAGGGGCTGGCGCGTGCAGGTGGCAAGATGGGCAACAAAGGCTCCGAAGCGGCGCTCAGCGCTCTCGAAATGGCGAACCTACTCAAACAGATAGGAGAGTGATGATGAGAGCCGAATCGCTTCAGTTTTTTAAGACGATTGTGAATACGCCCTCGCCTTCAGGCTACGAACAGCGCGCAGCGGAGGTCTACCGCGCTTATACCCGCGAGTTCGCCGATAGAGTGGAAACCGATGTGATGGGCAATGTGATTGCGTCTATCAACCCCGACTCGACCCCGCGCGTGATGTTCGCTGGGCATATGGACGAGATTGGGTTCATCGTGAAATATATCTCGGAGGAGGGCTATCTCTACTTCGGTCCGATTGGTGGGCACGACCCCGTAATCCCAGTGGGTCAGCGCGTCTATGTCCACACGAAGTCGGGTCCGATTTATGGCGTAATTGGCAAGAAGCCCATTCACCTGATGGAAGACGACGAGCGCGGAAAGGCACCCAAGTTGCATGACCTTTGGGTGAATATTGGTGCGAAAGGCAAGGCAGACGCCCAAGAGAAAGTACGCATCGGCGACCCCATCACGATTGCGCAAGAGTTCGTGGAGATGCAGAACGGCTTCGCCACTGCGCGCGGGTTCGACAATAAGATGGGTGCGTTCATCGTGGCGGAGGCGTTGCGCTTGCTTGCAGAAGACCGCCCACGCTGTGGGGTGTTCGCCGTTGCTACCGTGCAGGAAGAGATTGGTCTGCGTGGGGCACGCACCAGCGCGTATGGCGTTGACCCTCACATCGGAATCGCAGTTGATGTGACCCACGCCACCGACTATCCCAGCGTGGACAAAAAGCGCTTGGGCGAGCTGATACCGGGCAAGGGACCTGTCATCTGCCGAGGCGCGAACATCAACCCGCGCGTCTTTGAGTTGCTGGTGGAGACCGCCGAAGCGGAGGGTATCCCCTATCAGATTGAAGCGGCGGGCGGTGGCACGGGAACCGACGCCAACGCGATGCAGATTAGCCGAGCGGGCATCGCCACAGGACTAGTCTCCGTGCCCCTGCGCTATATGCACACGCCCTGCGAACTGCTTGCGCTGGAGGATGTGGAGAACGCAGCGCGCCTGCTGGCGGGCTTCACACGGCGCGTGGGCGAGTTCGCTGAGTTTATTCCGAAAGTGTGAAATAACGCAAAAGGGGCAGGTTATGCCCTGCCCCCTGCTCCGCTTTTGGTGAAAGCGCGTTTAGAGCGTGTTCGTCCAGATATTCAACTGAGAACCGCCCTGCACAGTCCCCGAATAGTTGAGATTAATCACATTCAGGCCGGCTCCTGCGCTGAACGAGAACTCAATCGTGTCATCCCCTTCAGACAGGTCGACAATCTGCAGAGTGAACGCGCCTGTCGTTCGTTGACTGCGCGGACCGAAAAGACTACCACCGCGCACCAGTTCCGCAACACCGCTCATCTCGATGGTTTTGTTGCCGTCGTCATCGGTCGTCACGGTCATTGAGTTCACGCGTCGTAGGGACACACTGTGAAGCGTGCTACCGTCGCGCCATCGGAAGGAACCCTGACCGAGATACCGGGTGTTCGAACCGCTCTGCATTCGTGCGGACGAGAAATTAAAGTCGAGTCGTTGCTCATTGGAGTTCAGGGCGTATCCGCGTGCAATCACACGGGTCACTGCCATCTGTGCAAACACCACACTCACCGCTAATAGCGCCACCACGGCGCCCAGTGCCTTAAGCTTCATCATTATCTCCTCCTGCTAACAGATTAGGGGCATCCTATCCCCACGGGTGTTATGCCACGCTCACACACAACGAGGTAGGGATTCTTTACAGGTTTGGGAAGCGGGTATACTTTTATGCT